>JACCDS012414967.1_pt1 | contig 12884 bp, 13 predicted proteins | sample 7446441 | NCBI WGS metagenome assembly JACCDS01 (sample SAMN15323445, study PRJNA562643) | freshwater metagenome | isolation source: river surface water | place: USA:Blue River Watershed | collected 2017-08-17
AGTTTATAATACCATAAATTATTTTTATGAACTCATAGGGTGTATAATAACTGAGACAATATCAAGGGGGTTTGATACTAGTAAAGTTTGTTCATAGATATTTATTATTAAATTATACTATAATTTTGCCAAAAACAAGTTTTGAAGAAAATCATAAGATTTTTAAAATCATTAGGGTGTATACATAGTACCATTACAAAATATGATTTATTTATACACTGTAAGACGTTACACTACTTAGCAGATTTTAACTAAAATGGAAAAATTCACTACATATTATTTGTATAGGAGTATACGTAGGTTATTCATAGAAAGTTTATAATACCATAAATTATTTTTATGAACTCATAGGGTGTATAATAACTGAGACAATATCAAGGGGGTTTGATACTAGTAAAGTTTGTTCATAGATATTTATTACACACAGTATTCACTAGGGGACAACAAATCCATCAGTAAAGTGCAAATTTACAAGTTTAATTTAACCTACCTAATGAATATGAGACTATCACACTGAAGATTAACTCAGACCACAAGCACCAAAAACTTGTATGCACTACACCTTGTGATAAGGAAAAAGGTCAGTAACACCGCAGTATCCACAATACTGAATACTAATTTATTATACTACTTTCTCTTAAAGATCTTGAGGGAGACCTTCAGAAATGTATAAATACATAAGAGAAGTAAAAATATAAGACTGAAGAAGTGAGATAAAAAGTTCTAACATTAGTAAAGCCCCCAAAACAAAAAATAAAACAAAAGTAAGAGTAAAAGAAGAAACTGAGAAAAAGGAGAACATATATAATATGATATGTCCAGAAGAAAGGTTAGTCCTTAGCCGAACTATTAAAGTAAAAGGACGAATAATTTGGCTGAATACCTCAACTAATGGTAAAAAAAGCATAAGAGCAGAAGGTGAACCATATGGAAGTATATGAGCTAAAAAATCACGAGCTTGAGTTATAAAAATCACAACCATAAGGCTAACTCAAAGAACTAAAGAAACAGAACAAGTAAAGTAATAATAAAGAGAAGGAATAGAAACTCCAGGAACGTTTCCAACAAAATTCATAAGAGCTAATATTAAGATAAGAGAAACGAAAATAGGAGATAATCCACTAGACTTAACAAATAAATCAGAGATTCTGAATGTTCTAAACACAAACACCCTAGAACGAGTAGGGGACGAGTAATAAAACGTAAAAAAAATATTCAATAGAATGTATAAAAGTGAAGTTACAATTAATAAAAACAAAACTACCACTTTAACATCCTACCGGTTCTAGAAGAAGTAACATTAACAGAATTAATAAGAAGGATAGGTGAACCCCAAAAAGAAAAGAAAGATATGATAGATAAGTAAAGAGCCACTACTAACACTAGCAAAAAGACTAACAAAATTCTTAAAAGCATTAAGAACTAGACAAAGTCAATTTGGGGAATTCTTCGAAAGTGTGGTGTGAAAGAGGAGTGATCTGACTTCATTCTAAATGTACTGGATGATTATACACAAAAATAACTGTACGACAAGAAACTAAGGACTCTCAAATAATAAAAACAAATAAGAGCACAGCAAAAACTGATATATAAGATCCCAAAGAAGAAACCTTATTTCATAAATAATAGCAATCTGGATAATCTCTATAACGACGGGGTATACCAGCTAGACCTAAAAAATGCTGAGGAAGAAAAGTTAAATTAACACCAACAAAAGTAGTGTAAAAGTGAACTTTGCCTAAGAAAGAATTTAACCCAACCCCAGTAAACAGAGGGAATCAATAATAAAATCCCGAAAATAAAGCAAAGACAACCCCCATTCTTAAAACATAATGGAAATGAGCAACAACATAGTAAGTATCATGAAGAACAATATCTAGACTGCTATTAGAAAGCATAATACCAGTAATACCTCCCATTGTAAACAAAAAAATAAAACCTTTAGCTCATAGTATCGCCACTGAAGTAGAATTATTACGAGACCCATAGATACTAGATAATCAGCTAAAAATCTTAACACCAGTAGGTACAGCAATAGTTATTGTAGCGGCTGTGAAATAGGCTCGAGTATCAACATCCATACCAACCGTAAACATATGATGAGCTCAAACTAAAAAGCCTAATAACCCAATAGAAGCCATAGCGTATACTATTCCATAGTAGCCAAAAACTTCACTCTTCTTAGAATAGGCCCCAATGACATGAGAAATAATACCAAATCCTGGTAAAATTAAAATGTAAACTTCTGGGTGACCGAAGAATCAAAACAAATGCTGGTATAAAACTGGGTTACCACCACCTCTAGGATCAAAAAAACTGGTGCTGATATTTCGATCTGTAAGAAGCATAGTAATAGCACCAGCTAAGACAGGAAGAGAAGTAATTAGCAAGATGGCTGTAATAGCTACTGCTCAAAGAAATAAAGGTAGCGAATCCAACTTAAAAGAAAGAGAGGAACGAGCTCTAATAATAGTACTAAGAAAATTAATAGACCCTAAAATTGACCTAACTCCAGCTAAATGAAGACTGAAAATAGCTAAATCTACAGAAACGCCAGAATGATACTTAGAATCAGACAATGGAGGATAGACTGTTCATCCTGTACCAGCTCCTGAGTCTATAAGAGAGGACAACAACAAAAGAGCAAAAGAAGGAATAAGAAGTCAAAAAGATAAATTATTCATACGAGGAAAAACCATATCAACACATCCTAATATCATAGGAATCAATCAATTACCAAATCCTCCAATGGCAACAGGCATTACCATAAAGAAAATTATAATAAAAGCATGAGCTGTAACGATAACATTGTAAATGTGCTCGTCCCCTAAAAAAGGTCCTACTACACCTAGCTCAACTCGAATAATTATACTCATCGCTAAACCAATAAAACCAGCTCAGATACCAAATATAAAATACAAAGTTCCAATATCTTTATGGTTTGTGGAAGTAAGTCAACGCATTAAAAATACACGACCCTAAAAGAGTACCTTCACAACGAAAATGTAGAATGCTAAATGACACTACGTGTACGATTAAATGAATAGCAACATATAATACATTACATAACTCAATCTAAACTACCGTCAAATCACTCATAAATTAAACCAAAAAGCAAAAGTATAACAAACAATACAGAAGTAAGAGATCTTAATAAAGAAGAATAAACACCAATAAAGTTAAATGGTAAATAAAGCAAAAATATAATTTCCATATCAAAAACTAAAAAAATTATAGTAAGAAAGTAATAACGTAAAGACAAAGGCAAACGAGACAGAGAATGATGCTCAAAACCACACTCATAAGAAGAAAGCTCTTCACGATCAATTAGGACAAATTCAGAGATAAAACTACTTAACAAATAGAGAATCAAAAGAACTAGAGTAACAGATAAAACAATAAATAAACCAGTAAGCATGCTATCCAATAATATTAAGCTAGTAAAGAACCCCATCAATAAACATTAACAAAAAGAAATAACCAAACAACATCTACAAAATGTCAATATCACGCAGATGCTTCAAACATAAAATGATGATTAAATAAAAAAAAACCACGAACAGAAGCAATAAGAGTGTATAATAACATAGAAGTACCTAAGATAACATGAATACCATGAAACCCTGTTCTTATAAAAAAAGTACTACCATAAGCTCCATCAGAAATAGCAAACTGTGACTCACAATACTCTTCATACTGCATAAGAAGAAAATAGACACCTAATAATACTGTAATAAATAAACTAACTACTATAGGGGTATAAGAGTTATTTATAAGAGCATGATGAGATCAAGTTACTGATACACCAGAAGACAATAAAATAACAGTATTTAATAAAGGAATAGAATAAGTGTCAAGCGGAGTTAGACCCTTAGGGGGTCAAGTTATACCTAGTTCAATAGTAGGAGAGACACTGCTATCATAAAACGCCCAAAAAAAGGACACGAAAAAAAAAATTTCAGATAAAATAAAGAGTATCATACCTAAACGAAACCCATACTCTAGCTTTGAAGTATGGTAACCAACGAGACTTTCTCGTACAACATCACGTCATCACATAAAAGAAACAAGTAAAACAGGTAAAATGGTCAATAAAATATAGTAACCCATGATTTTTCCATGAAATCACATAACTACGCTGAATGTAACTCTTAACAAGGAAATACTTGCAAATAAAGGTCAAAATCTAGCTTGCACCGCTAAGTAAGGAGAAGCAGGAGTATTTAAAAGCATTAATTTGAAACTTGTTTTTTAATAAAGAACAACTAAAGGTCGCTTAAATAGCCGATATAAGAAAGAAAAGAAGAAACAGGTACTCTTTCTACTACAATAGGTATAAAAGAATGGTTAGAACCACAAAGTTCTGAACACTGACCGAAGTAAATACCAGTATTAGAAGGAGACAAACTTAAATAATTTAAACGACCAGGGATAGCATCAACTTTAACCCCTAAAGAAGGAACAGTTCAAGAATGCAAAACATCGGCAGAGGTAATTATAAATAGAGAAGGGACTAAAGTAGGAATAAAAACACGATTATCAACGTCTAAGTTACGGTAAAGAGTATCCCCAGATGTTAACATATAAGAGTCAAAACCAAAATCACCAAAAGGTCCAGAATACTGATACTCTCAATATCACTGATGACCAATAACTTTTACAACACAACCGCTAATACAAGAGTCTTCCGTTAAATACAAAAGGTATAGAGACGGGAATGCTATGAAAATTAATATAATTATAGGTACTAAAGTTCATACAAATTCTAGAAAATGGGATTCAGTAATAAATTTATCTAAACCAGCACTAACAGAAACAGTAACAAATATATATGTTACTACAATAGCAATAGCTGTTATAATAACTATCATGTAATCATGAAACCCAACTATGAGTTCTATAGTTACACTCATACCTTCTTGTAAACCAAGCTGACCTCAAGATGCCATTTATTTATAAAATTATAATTTCTCTATACTTAAAGGAATAAAAGTAATAAAAAAAAATAAGAAGTAAAGAACAGAGCAAATTAAAGAAAGCTGAACAAAAGGAGGCTCTGCAGGACAACTTCCTAGTCAAGTTAGTAAAAAAAAGTCTCCAACAAATATTCAAAATGTGAAACGACGTACATAAGAATAAACAACCCCTCCTACTTGAAATGCAGAAAACATAGGAAGAATAAACAAAATAGCAATAGATATAACCAAAGCTAATACACCCCCTAACTTATTAGGAATAGAACGTAAAATAGCATAAGCAAATAAAAAATATCACTCAGGTTGAATATGAGCAGGAGTTACTAAAGGATTAGCAGGAATAAAGTTTTCTGCATCTATGAAAGTATATCCATGGACCAGAGTAAAGTATATGAAGACAAAACCAAAAACAATAAAACCTAAAAAGTCTTTTGTAGAAAAAAAAGAATGGAAATAAACTTTATAAGAAGAAGAAGAAATACCTAATGGATTGGATCTACCCTCAGAGTGTAGATAAAAAATATGAAGAATTACTAGAGCTAATACAATGAAGGGTATTAAATAATGAAGTGCAAAAAATCGAACTAAAGTAGGATTACCAACAGCAAAACCCCCTCAAACTCATTCTACTAAAATAGAACCTAAATAGGGAATGGCAGAAAGTAGATTAGTAATTACTGTAGCTGCTCAATATGATATCTGACCTCAAGGTAATACATACCCTAAAAAAGCAGTTCCTATCAAAATGAAATAAATTAACACTCCTAAATTTCAAACTTCAGGTTTAGAAAAATAAGAGCCGTAGTAAAGACCACGTCCAATGTGCATGTAAATAAATAAGAAAAAAAAAGATGCGCCTGTAGAATGTACAAGACGCAATAATCATCCGTAGTTACTGTCTTGAAAGATAAGTACTACTCTTTCAAAAGAAAAGTCAGAATGACCAGTAAAACGAGTAGCAAGCAAGATACCTCTTAACAACTGTACAACTAAAACTAAACCTAACAATGAGCCATAATTTCAGAAAGAGGTAATATTAACAGGACATGGCAAATCTACTAGAGTACCATTTACAATTTTTAAAAGAGGGTGATACTTTCGTAACATATATATTAATTACTTAAGAGAAGATGAACGAAGAGAAGAAGCAACAGGTCTAATATAAGTAGAGTATATCAAAATAATTACCATAAACAAACTAAGAACAGCAAGAAACCAAAAGCCTACATCTGTAAATAAAAACGAAGGAGTTATATGAGAGTCGTTAACTGGAACTAAATTGATAATAATAGTAGGAAAAACCAACGACAAGAACAAAAACGCAACTACAAAAACTGCAGTAAGAATAGACACAAAAGAAGAAAAATATTTTATATTTGGAGAAACCGCACAAATATAACTAATCATAATTATTATGGCACCAACATAAACTAAGAGTACTAAAAGAGCTAATAAACCACTAATTAAAGAAAAATTAACAACACTAAATAATAACAAAGAAATATAGATTACTAAAGAAAGACTGAATACTAAAGTTCTAGGAAAAAAGATTATTACTAAAAAAACAGACAAAACAAAAAACGTAATGGTAGGAGTTAACATAGTCATCAACATAAACCAAAGCCTGGAGTTAAACCAGGTAAATAAGGACCGTAGCCTTACTAGCTAAGCTATCCTTGGCAACTATGAAATTATCACAACGATACAGACCCTAACATTACATAATCTGAACCTACGTAGGAAACTAAAGAAATTAAAGAAAGAATACCAATTACACCTTCTAATACAAACACAACAAAATAAATTAAGATGTAATAGGACCCTATTAATATAAAGACACCGTATACAACCCCTGAAAAAATAACAAAGAAAGAAAAAATCTCTAAAGAAATAAGTCTTCCAATTAAAGTAACAGAAGAAAGCAAAAATATTATAACTATAAGTAGTAATATAAATATACTCAACATAACTGAATAGCCCTAAAAGGGTTTCACTGAGTAACAATCAGTTTCTTTAGTTTATAAGATACTACTCAATACTAATGAAGCTGTAAAAGAAGAAAAGACAAAACGAAGATATGAATAAGAAACAAATAGAGTAAAAACTATTAAAGCACCAGCATACAAAAACCTAAAACTATAACCAACATTAACTAAGAACCCAAACATAATAGCTAATTTTAGAAAAAAGATAGGGAAAGGAGGAAGACCACTCAACACTACAAGAGATCAAAGAGAAAAAGCTGAGTAAGAACTTAAAGAAAAAAACAAAAACAAGGAATAAGAAATTACAAAAGCTAATATAAATATAGTACCAGAAAAACAAGATAAGAATAGTCAACTATTATTAGCCATAGAAGTGTGTAAAAGAAGTGAACGAAGGTCAGAAGATGTATTAGCAAAAGACCCAAAAAAAAATAAGTTAAAAAGTACATACAATATAAGAATTGTAATAATTATAAAATTATAGTGCAAGACTAAAACTACATTAGAATATCATAAAATAAAAATATATAAAAGAGGAATTTTATGGAGAGTCAAAGCAATTCAAAATATTAGCAAGGGAAAATTATAGACAGTAGAAGTGTATCAGGAAGAAAATGGAAATGCTCCTATTTTAGTTAAAACTGTAAACGAAAAAAAGAAAGAACATAAATAAGATCTCATAACATTAGTATGAAGAGAAAAAATTGTGACTAGTATAACTATAGATAGTATACTTTGAGTGACGAAGTAAATAATAGAACTCATGCTTAAAAAAGAGCTAGATGTGTTAATAAAAATAAGACCTATAAAAACAAAAGTTATAAGCTCTATAAGAATTCATAACAACTCTAAAGAGTCAAAGGAAAAATGTAACAAAAGTAGTAATAAATACAACACCATCAAAAAAAAAGAAAGAGGCGTATTAAAAAGAGCCATCAAGAGAGTGAGGAATCGAACCACAACACAAAGTTAGTAGCTTTACGACCTACCATTAGGTACTCTCCACACATTAACAAGTTAAAGGTACAAGAAAGATAAAAGTAAGAAAAATAAAGACACAGGCAAAAGATGTTTTCAAGCAGCACTTATTAACAAATCATAACGGTAACGAACATAAGTAACACGAATTCAAATAAAAAAAAAAGAAAGCAACAAAGTCAATAAACACAATAACAATGGGATAGTATAAACAGGAATTAATAATATTAGGAACCCAAGAAAGAGATAAGAAATAACATTACAGCTAACTAAGAGAACACCATATTCTGTAAGAAAAATAAACGCAAAAAAAGGACCAGCATACTCAGTATTAAAACCAGAAACCAACTCAGATTCAGACTCAGAAAAATCAAAAGGGGCACGATGGGTTTCAGCAAGAGTTGAAAAGAGTCATATAGGGAAAAGAAGTCAACTTAAGAGACCAAAAACAACACCAATTGAAAACACATTATAAGTCGAAGAAAAAGATACAAAGAGAATAACTAATGTAGTTATAACAGCTTCATAAGAAATAGACTGAGCAACAGATCGAAGACTACCAATAAAAGAATACTTAGAATTAGATGATCAACCAGCAACCAAAACAGAAAAAACTAGAATAGAACCAATAACCATAAAAAGTAATAACGAATAGGGAGCATAAAAAAAAGAATAGACAAATGGCACGCAAATTCAAACTATAACGGAAATACCAAGACCAAAATGAGGAGCTAAAGAATATAAAAATACATTACTTCGCAAGGAGTAAAAAGAACTCTTAGATAAGAGTTTAAAAGCATCAAGCAAAGGCTGTAGCAATCCTCAAAATGAGACTTTGACAGGGCCTACACGAGAATGAACTAACCCTATAACTTTTCGCTCAAACAAAGTAAAAAAAGCAATAGTCAACAAAGATAGCAATGTAAGAAGAAGATAAGAAAAAAAAGATAAAAAAGACAAAACTAAAAAGCTCATGAAGGAGTGTGAGGAATCGAACCCCAACAAATGCTTTCAAAACATCACCTAAACCTATATAGTACACCCCTATAAGTACTGAAGGAGAGAATTTCCCATAACAAGTGCAAAAAACTAGAGCTTTAAATTTAAGCTACTTCAGCTATTTTAAACATTCATGGTGAATCTGTAAAGACATTTTAAGTTTTGAAGACTTACAGTTTTTATTAACTTATCACCATTAAAAAAATAAATTAACAACAAGAATCATAAAGAGAAGACATCAAATAACCAAATAAAGAGGAGACTTAAAAAAATACCATATGAGACGAGAAGTAGAAAAGACAGAAACTAAAGGGAATGAAATAGTAAGATGAGGTAATAAACCGTGCTCAACAGTTTTTGTGAAAGAACGCATAAAAGTAAAAGCTTTTAAAGACATAAAATTAGAATTGATAGGAGTAAGAAAAAGCATAGAACCCAAAGAAGCCGAGAAAATAGAAGAAAATATAAAACTAGAATTAATATTTATAATGTAAAGTACAATAGTAGAAATCAAAATAAAAGTAGGTAAAAAACGTAAAACCGGAACTACAGCAGCAGGTGCTGTCTCTAAAAGTATGCGTGTGTATAAATAACCGAATAGCAATCCTATGAGAGCAAGGACACTTAAATGAAACAGATGTGATGGGGTTTCTATAAAACAAAAATAAGAACTGTGCTTTAAAGATCCCACACAGAAACCTATAAGTCGAGAAGTGTAAACGTAAGTAAAAATTAAGTTTACGTAAACTACAAATACTAATAGATTACCAATTCAAGAAGAACTACTCATAAATTCAAGAATTATATCTTTAGAATAAAATCCTCTAACAAAAGGAAGTCCAAAAAGACTTATAGAAGACACAAAGATATAACAAGAAGAGATAGGAGTGAGTAAAAGACCAGACCTCAGAAAACGAATATCTTGATAGTGTGATTGTGCTCTAATTACTTCTCCTACTGCTATGAAGACTAAAGACTTAAACATGGCATGAGTAAATAAATGAAACACAGCTAGAACTTCCAACCCGCTAGAAATTGCTAAACCAATAAACCCTAAATGTCTTAAAGTAGAAAGAGCAATTAACTTTTTTAAATCAGTTTCAACCACAGAATTTGCACCAGCATAAAAAGTAGTGAATACACTAAAAACCAATAATAATAACATATAAAAAGAAGAAGAATAAAGTAATCTTGAGTAACGAATTATCAAATAAAGACCAGCAGTGACTAAAGTAGAAGAGTGTACTAAAGAAGAGATAGGCGTGGGAGCAGATATGGCAGCAGGCAATCAAGGTGAAAAAGGAAACAACGCTGACTTTGTTATGAGACCAAGTACTAAAATAATAATAACATAGGTATTTCCCAAGCTTCTGTATGCAAAAAAAGAAGTAGATATATCAGAAGTAATCATAAATAATGAGATAGCAATAAGCAACAACGCATCACCAATTCGGTTTATGAGTATAGTAAACAATCCAGAGTATACAGAATTTCTAGAATTATAATACACAATCAAAAAAAATGAAATGACCCCTAAACCATCTCAGCCTAGCATAACTATAAATAAATCAGTGAAATTGATAACAATCAATATTGAAATTACGAACCCTAAGGTCGTGAAAAGAAAAAATTTGTAATTGTAGTAAAACCCTATATAAAAGTAGGAATATAAGAACACGACACAAGTAATAAAAGATACTAATGAGCTAAACATTAAAGAAACAGTTCTTAAGGTAACAGTAAGAGTATGCAGATAAAGATTACCACAAAAAATATCTAGAGATAAAACAACACTAACCCCATAATAAACACTAGATAAAAATCCTAACAAAAATAATACTGATACTAACAATATACCTGATCTTAAAACCTGATGAAACTGCTTTGATGAAAGATCACTTATAAGCATTGCAATGAAGTAAACATTAGAAAAGTATAATCAATAAAAGAACGGAGTATAATACAAAACTAAATAGCACAAACAAGTCTCGCACAACTACATTATTTGCTAAAATAACACTAGCATTTCTACGAGAACCAAACAAAGAACCAAGTCACAACAAATTGTACAAAACACCCAAAAATACAAACAAAAAGATAACTAATATACACGAAGGAATAAAATTAAGAATAGAGAATACAAATTGTATTTCACCTAAAAAAGAAAGAGTAGGAGGGACAGGTACACTCAAGAAAAAACAAATTACAAAAAATACTGCCAAAATAGGGTATACTATAGCAAATCCTCGATATAAAACAAGCATTCGACTACCACACAAACCGTAAGAAATTCCTACTAGCATAAACAACATGGGTGAAGAAAGTCCATGAGTCATTATGACAATTATAAAAGACTGAATTCTAATAGAAGAGGATATGACGAGTATTACTACTACTACCATTATATGAGCTACAGAAGAATAAGCAACTAAACGCTTAAAGTCAGACTGCAGACAGCAGACCACAGAGCTAATAACTAATCTGATTATAAGATATGACATCCACACATTTATTAAAGGAGAATAATTTAAGAATCTTACTATACGTAATAAGCCACAACCTCCTATCTTAAGTAAAAGACCTGCTAAAATTATACTGCCGTAAGTAGGAGCTTCTACATGAGCTATAGGCAACCAAAAGTGAACCCCATAAGCTGGAAGCTTAACTAGAAAGGTTATAAAGGCTACAAGTAAAACATAAGGTCTAATACCTCAGCTTACACAGGATAATAAAAGAAAAGAAACTGTACCTAACTCAGACAAAGAATATAAAACATAAACTATAAAAGGAAAAGAGAAAATAGAAGTATAGATAAATATATAAGAAGCTCTTAAAGAACGATCGGGGTAGACACCGCCACAAACAATTATATACAAAATTGGAATAAGAGAAAGTTCATAACAAAAATACAAAGATAATATATCAGAGGATGCGAAAACTCCATAACAGGCTAAGAATAATATAATAAACATAAAGCCTATAATTTGAGAGGACAAACTAAGAAGTACTAAAAAGCTAGAGAAAACTACTAAAATTACTAGTAGTCTTAACCAAAAAGAAAAAACATCAGAAAATAAAATTCTTCTGGTAACTACATAGTCAGAGTACAAGTGGTGAACAGCTATAGGAGTTACTAATAAAAATAACAACAGTAAAGCCACACCAGCTATTATAAACAAACCATAAAATTTTCTTAAAACAACAAAAAAAAAAGAAAACCCAATTAATAATTCGAAAAGTATTACCATATTACTAGAGGCTACAAAATAGCGTATCGCACGACATCAACATGGCTCATATTTCTCTGACACTCTAGCCACTAAATTATGCACAAACGGTTTAAAATCGCGCGAAAAAAATTTTCCTTTAGGATACCTAATAAAATGAACTCAGACCTATACGAACAATAAACAATAATAAGTGTAACCATGTATTGAGGTATATTTTTATTTATTTTTATATACGTAATTAATCATCAATATCAATAATATAAATACGTTAAAATAACCTAATAGATACTTCATAGCATTACCGAAGTGAGCATGGTATGAAACTATTTCAATACAAAAGTGGTAAATAGGTACTTTCGCTACCATACATTAATAGAACACATTTATAAATAACTATTTAATATACATAGAAGTTTCTCCAAATAGCATTACCGAAGTGAGCATGGTATGAAACTATTTCAATACAAAAGTGGTAAATAGGTACCATTAATTATAATATATTAATAGAAGTAAATGTATAAATAGACTAGTAAGTTATTAGTTTGTATTATATACAATTAATGTATATGAATATCTTTATATATGAGGGGTATATTTTAGATATATGAAGTTACAACAGTATATGACTAATACACCCTCATACTTAATTACTATATATACAAGTATATTACCCCCCCCCCCCCCCCCCGGGGGGGGGGGGGGGGGGGGGGGGGAAA
>JACCDS010390417.1_pt1 | contig 12880 bp, 7 predicted proteins | sample 7446441 | NCBI WGS metagenome assembly JACCDS01 (sample SAMN15323445, study PRJNA562643) | freshwater metagenome | isolation source: river surface water | place: USA:Blue River Watershed | collected 2017-08-17
CAAACATTGCAAAACCATCATGGTGCTTACTCGTGATAACTATGTATTTTTGCCCAGCTGCCTTGGCGAGCTTAACCCATTCCTCGGCATTAAATTTGATTGGATTAAATTCCTTGGCCAAAGCGGAGTATTGGGACCTTGGTATTTTGGCTGTATGCATAATCCATTCTCCATAAGTAGTCGTATTTTCCCATTTACCAGCAGGGACGGCATAAATACCCCAGTGAATAAACATGCCAAATTTTGCATCCTTCCACCACTTCATTTTTGGGCTATTTTCTTCAGTTAATATTTTGGCTTCAACATTCTGTGAATTAGCACTTATTGATATCATCAATAGAAGTAGTGCTGCGAAGTATTTTTTCATTTTGCTAAAAGTTTTATTTTACTCTAAATGGTTAAATTATTTTTATTTAATTCTCAATAAAATTCAAGTCTCTATTGTGGGTTTCTTCGATCGTATAAATGGATACACCACCAAGTATGAAACTGATTAGACCAACAATAGCCCCAGCATATAATACGCCAATAGTTGGCTTTAGGTATCCAAATAACATGGTCATAACTACTACTGTACCGCGCACCATATTTGGTATTGTTGTTGCAGCTGTTGCTCTTAAATTCGTCCCAAACTGCTCGGCTCCAATTGTAACAAACATTGCCCAGTAACCAATTCCAATTCCCATAAGCAAGCATCCAACGTACAGTTGAATCGCAGAATTAAACCCAATAAATAGATAAAGCATGGCAAAAATCAGAGCAAACACCATCATGATACCTACTGCTTTTTTGCGTGAATGTAGCACGTGACTAAGTAACCCACTTAACAAATCACCGATTGATAAACCAATGTAGCACCACATAATAGCTAATCCCGGTTTTATATCAAGAACACCCATTGCTTTGCCAAATTCATTGCTAAAAGTGGTTAGGATGCCAATTACAAACCACGTGGGTAAACCAATAGCGATACATTGGAGATATCTAACAAGCCGATTGGAGTTAGTGAAAAATGAAAAGAAGTTACCGCGCTGAATATGCTTTTGTTCCTTAATGGCAGAAAATGCGCCAGATTCAAAAACCCCAATACGTAATAAGAGCAAAGAGATCCCCATTCCACCCCCTATAAAATATGCGGTTCGCCACGTAAAAATCTCAACTGTAAAATAGGCAAAAACAGCACCTAATAAGCCTATACCCGCTACGAGTGAAGTTCCAATGGCACGTAGATTTTTAGGCAAACTCTCTGATACTAAGGTTATACCAGCACCTAGCTCCCCAGCCAAACCTATCCCGGCAATAAAACGAATAAGCTTATACATTTCAGGATTTTGAACAAATCCACAAGCAATATTAGCTAAAGAGTAAGTCAAGATTGAACCAAAAAGAACTGATAAACGTCCTTTTTTGTCACCTAATACTCCCCAAAGTATCCCTCCAATTAGGAGGCCTGTCATTTGCCAATTGAGAATACTTGCACCTATTGTAAAAACCTCTGTTTCACTTAACCCTAGGTCAATTAAACTTGGAATTCTTACGATACCAAATAACAATAAATCATATATATCTACGAAATATCCCAATGCAGCAACAATTACAGGAATGCATAGTAATTGATTTATTGTAGAATTCTTAGAGGACATTATTTTAAATGTGATGTATACAATAATTTGTATAACCTTAGTGGCTAACGTACATCACAAAATTAGGCGGCATTCAATAGAGAGGATATTGAAATTTTATTAAAAACCAATGATATATTATCAATAAAATAAGTGAATGCCCTATAATCAATCAATTTATCTGAATTAATAATGGAATTGATCAATCTAAATGGTAGGATTTTCGGTAGGATAGAGGAGTCATTTGTTTGGTTAATTTAAATGCCCTATTAAAATTCGAAATGTTAACGAAACCTGATTCAAAGGCTATTTGATGAACTGATAACCTATTTTCAATTAATAATTTACAAGACATTCCAATGCGTACTTCTGTTAAGTATTGCACATATGTTTTTTTCATGCGCCCTTTGAAATACTTGCAAAAATTAGACACCGACATATTCGACAAAGATGCGATAGCTTCCAAAGTAATTCTAGAAGCAAAATTTGTAATAGTGTATTCGATAACTTGATTCAATCTGTCTACATGTTGTTTATCGGCCTTTACCGAAAACAAACTATTTGACATGGGAATCAGCTCCGATGATGAGCCCAATAGATCTAATATTCTAACCAATGTAATTAATCGTTCTAAAGAGATTTTAGCCTCGAAAAGTAAATCTAAATAAACCAAAATTTGAACCTTTGTATCACCCACAATTTTCAGCCCATAGGCAGACCGAGATAGTAGGTTTTGAATATTTTTAAATTCAAGCTTTCCCAGAATCTCATTCCCTAAGAAGCCTGGCAAAAATTGAACTACCTGCGCCACAGCTAACTCAGATTCTTCATTCTGATTCTTCCAGACATGAGGTAAATTGGAGCCTACCAACAACAAATCGCCATCCTCAAAATACTCGATATGATCACCGATAAATCGAGTACCTCTTCCCTTAACAATATGCGTCAATTCTAACTCTGGATGGAAATGCCACTTGTTATAAAAATGTGAAAACTTATCAATCTTGGCAACAAATGCTTCCTCTGACTTAAACTCTACTTTTTTAAATATAGGCCTCATATTGAACGATATTTTTCAAATGTAATCCATAATCAATAATATATCATCATTATTTGCTAAGATTTGGTAAATTTTGCTTTCACCTTACGTCTAATTTTGGTGTGTTGATTTATAAATACCTACCACCATACTATGACAGCGGCCCAAGAATCTTTTTACATTCAGCAATTTAAACTTGGCGATACAAGTTCGTTTCAGGTACTATATCTATTTTATCAGAAGCGAATTTTTAATTATGGAAAATCTTTATTCCCGCACTTTGAAGATGATCTAAAGGATGCCTATCAGGATATTTTCATCGCAATCTGGAAGGCAAGAGAAAGACTTTCTGTTGACAAAACACTTGATTTTTACCTCAAGCGCAGTATCAAGAATCATATGATACGTTTAAAGCAAAAGCAATCAAAATTCGATGAAATACCCGAAGATTTCTGTTTAAAAAACTATCCATTTCAAGATGAAACAAACGTACTAACATCCATCATTGATGCTGAGGTCAAATCTCAACAAGAAAAGATCTACAATCAAAAATTAAGCCGGTTGACCAAAAGGCAACTTTTCTTGTTAACAGAACGATTCATCAACGAAAAATCTGTAGAAGAAATCATGAATGAACATTCCCTAGTTAGACAAACTGTTTATAATATGATTCATAAGAGCATAAACATTCTTAAAGAGACTTAATGTAATAATATGGTTTTTGCTTCATATATATTTACCGCCATTTATCTCCAAAAACCCAAGTAAAATTAACCTCTTCCGACTTGATCGTGGTATTGGTTTGATGCCATGAAAAATCACCTCCTGTACGATGACTATTCACATAATAGACGCGATGTCCCCAGGCTAATTTCCGATCGCCCGACTGGTAAATCGGCGCATCCGCCATGTTTTGATCAAATTGACAATCAACTAAATAGAGCTGCGCCTCGCGGTGGTAACGACCTAATTTGTAACCCGGATCACCTATAAATCGGCAGTTTTTGAGCACCGACTTCGCCCCTTCTTCTCCAGATCCATCATGCCAAATCGCTGCACTCATATTGTGACATATAAACGTACAATTTTCAGCCAAGGCATATCCCCGTGGACAGTACAAATCAACGCCACCCTCCATCTCACAATCATTGAAATAATACATCCCCGCATTCACATCCCAAGGACTCATGGTATCTCCGCCACCCGACCGAAACGTACAGTGCTCAAAGCGCAAAAGCGTTGCCCCCGGCATCGTGCGAACCGCAAACTGATGCCCGTCCACTCGCACAATTTTCTCTCCATCCTTCTCTCCAGACTCACGCGGTAACGCATATTTCTGAACAGTGGTTTGCATCGTTTTACCAGCCTCATTTAGACAAGGAATCGTGATGTCTTGCTTCGTAATTAAACCATAATCATTAATCACCGTCAAGTTTTCAAAACATAAATCATGGCCTTTAATATTCAATACCCCAGCCCCATAATCATCCGGATTACTGCAACGCCAAATATCCCGTGCCTGAGTAAATTTCAACACAACGCCCGCACGCGACTGTCCGATAATTCGCAAATCATGGCGCAAAGAATCAATGTAAACTTTCTCCGTATAGGTGCCGTTTTTAATAAAAATAGTCTGATTATTTGTCCCTTGATTAACAGCCTCTTGGACCGTGCGAACATCTCCTGAACCATCTTTGGAGACAGTGATTTGATTCATGAATTGATCCATCAATTGGACCGTTTTATCGAACCAACGAGTAAATAAGATAAATGTATGCGGCGAATTTGTATGGGTATACACATCCGTAAATAGGCCAAATTGGTTCATTTGAGCACGAAAATCATCCCTTCCGGCATGCATGCGATCATTTCCTGAATTGATAAACAACACGGGTGGATCTTGTTTGGAGACATGATGTAAGGCAGATGCCTGATTCCAGAGAGCTGGATTCTCCGTTTTCGAATAGCCAAAATAGGAAGTGGCCGCCGACATCCGAACGCGGTCATCCCCTTCGCCTGACTCCGGATGGATGTAAGCTAAAATGCCATCGAGATCAATTACACCTTTGATTTTTTGACCTGGGCCAAATAGATTTTCATCCTGAACAGATCCAAGCAAGGCCGCCATTTGGCCACCCGCTGAATAGCCTGCCACAAAAACTTGTTTGGGGTCTACATGTAATGATTTCGCGTTTTGGTGAAGATAGATTAAAGCCGCCTGCGCATCCTCCATCGCCGCGGGATAAAGTGCTTCGGTTGACAAGCGATATTCCGCTAAAAATACGCGATATCCTTTTTGGGCTAAAGCCTGTGCCAAAGCGGCATGTTGGGACCGGTGGCCTGTTCGCCAACCGCCTCCATGGAAAAACAAAAGTGTCTTTCGGTATTGCTTATCTTTTGGTTCATAAACGTCCAAAACTAATTTCCGCTTACCTAATTGCCTGTAAACTAATGTACGTGTTTCATTCATTTCAGAGGCTGTATATTCTGCAAGTTTTAAACTTGGATCTGATTTCAGCGCTGCTTTCCAAGCTGAAAAATTAGCAAAACTGGTGTCAGGAATCCCGGTCAAGCCTTGGGTATTTTGGGCTAATAAACCCTGACAAACAAACAATAATATGATTCCGATCTGGCGCATATATTATAAAGACAGAGAATCGAATTTTATAATCATTCTTAGTAACTTGAACATTCAAATCTGAACCTATGAATAAATTACGCGTATTAGTAGTGGGATGTGGCAACATGGGTGCCTCACACGCCACCGCCTATCATCAGTCGGCCGCATTTGAAATTTGTGGCCTCGTTTCTCCTGGCAAAAGCAAGGAGACTTTGAATCAAAAACTAGGTGGGTCTTACCCCTTGTTCAACGAATATTTAACGGCTCTAGCCGAAACCAAACCCGATGCCGTTTGCATCTCGACCTACCCGGACACGCATGAAGCGTATGCGATTGCCGCGATGGAGGCTGGATGTCACGTGTTCATCGAAAAGCCTATTGCAGATAGTTTAGCTGGCGCGATTCGTGTGGCAGCTGTGGCACAAAAAACAGGCAAAAAACTGGTTGTTGGCTATATTTTGCGTCACCATCCTTCTTGGATTAAGTTCATTGAGATTGCCAAAGAAATGGGGAAACCGCTGGTGATGCGGATGAATCTAAACCAACAATCCCATGGATATATGTGGGATGTGCACCGTAATTTGATGGCGAGTTTGAGCCCGATCGTGGATTGCGGCGTGCATTACATCGATGTCATGTGCCAAATGACACGTTCGAAACCTATACGTGTTTCGGCCATTGGAGCGCGCATGACGGAAGATATTCCGGCTGGCAATTACAATTATGGCCAACTGCAAATATATTTTGAAGATGGATCTGTGGGTTGGTACGAGGCTGGCTGGGGACCTATGATTTCCCAAACAGCTTATTTTGTCAAGGATGTTTTTGGCCCCAAAGGCTCCGTTTCCATCGTCGCACAAAATGCAGGAGGTGAAGGAAAATCTGATTCTGTCGAATCTCATACGAAGACTGAATCGCTTCGTGTTCACCATGCAGACATCAATTCTGAAAATGAATTCACGCGCGCAGATGAGTGGATTAATCTAACCGACGAACCGGATCACCAAGGATTATGCGACCGCGAACAAGCCTATTTCTTACATGCCATTCAAGCGGATGTGGACTTAACCGATCACGTAGAAGATGCGGTTAATAGCCTGCGGATTGCCTTTGCTTGTGATGAGTCTGTGAGGACGGGGAAGATGATACAGTTGTAAGTAGTCAGTAATCAGTAATCAGTAGTCAGTGAGATTAGTCTGATTGGAAAAAGTTCAAAGCCAAAAACATTAACCGTTTGACTTTGAACTTACGTCCTAATAATGACAGAGACCACTGATTACTGATTACTGATTACTGACCACTGACTACTGACTACTGATTACTTTAAGTATGTCGCTAACCAATTCCTCACTTCCTGATAATGAAACTTCGAATTATCTGGACTTAAGATCCAATGGTTCTCACCTGGAAAAACGATCAACTTACTTGGTACTTTTAAACGCTGGTGGATACTCCAGTTCTCGAGTGTATTGTTGATCGGTACGCGGAAGTCATTTTCGCCAACCGTCATTAACATCGGCGTTTTGAAATTGGCCGCAAAGCGCATCGGATTTTGTTCCTTCCATGTTTTACTTGGCACCCACGGAGCACTGCCATTCATTAATTCCCGACCCCAAATCACATCGGAAGTCCCCCATTGCACCTCGGAATTCACCAATCCCGCATGCGCAACTAAACATTTGAAATGTGACGTAGTCGCCTGCATCCAGTTCGCCAAATGTCCGCCATACGATGCGCCACCTGCCGCTTGACGCGATGCATCAATAAACGGATAACGCTTAATCGCATCTGCCGCAGCCTCTAAAATTTCATTACCTGGACCTTTGAATGGATCAAACTGAATGTCTTGCGCAAACTTCTCTCCATAGCCTACGGAGCCTGTGTAATCGGTCATAACAATGACATAATTAGACGAACCTAGCACATAGGGGTTCCAGCGGAAATTAAAAACATCTTTAAATGATATAGCTGGCCCACCGTGCATCAATACAAAAAGTGGATATTTTTTCGAGGCATCAAATCCTGCAGGACGCAAGATCACACTGCGAATCATTTTACCACGCGTTGATTTCGTCCAAAAAACCTCCGGCTTTGGCATATCTAACGAACCCAAAACAGCATCATTCGCTTTGGAAATTCCGATGCGTTTTCCTTCAATATAAGTAAACACTTCGGTCGGTGCAGCAAGATGTTGGTATTGATATGCAATAACCCCATTCGCTACCGACAATGCAGCCACAGAACCTGATTCGCCACCCAGCACCGGTTTTACTTCTCCAGACGCAATGGAGATTTGAACCACACGATCAACTCCCTGATCTTCGATACTCGCGAAAATCGATTCCCCTGAAATTTGCATGTCATTCAAAGGACGGTCTAGGCCAACGGCCAATTCCGTTCGCGAGGTCATTGAAGGCCACTCAAATCGATAAAGATGATCTAAGTAATAGATTTTATTGCCATTCACATGTCCAGTCGTGAGTAGGTATTTCCCGTCTTCCGAAAACTGAACTTGGCCATAGTCTGTAGTTTCATCACTCACCAAACGCGCCTCGCCACCGGTAATGGAAATGGAATAGAGGTGTGAATTTGCCGACTGGTAAGCTGTTGTATTATATTCCGTCGTTGCTGCGAAGACAATTTGAGAGCCATCCGGAGAAATGTCAAATGCCCCCAATTGAAAGCCTTTTGACTCAACCAGGCTAACCTGAGAAAAGATGTTTTTCGGAGTTGGCTTAGCTGCCTGTAAATCCATCACGAAAAGATGTGATTGCTTTTCATCGAGCCAGCTATCCCAGTAACGAATGGGAAAGGAAGTATAGACACGCGCTTTGGTTTTAATTTTCTTTTTCTCCTCAGCTAATTTTTTACTGATCGAATCGGTAAATGCAGTTGCGTACACGCGCGAAGTAAAAGCGATCAATCGACCATCGGAACTAATTTTAGCGCCCGAAACACCAGTCGACAAATTAGTCAATCGCTGTGCTTCACCACCAAAATCGAGATTCAAGCGATATAATTGAGCGACTTCATCGCCTTCTCTCTTGGCAGAAAAGAAGATTTGATTCGCGGTAGGATGCCAGAAATACCCTTCTTCTCCTCCTTTGGTATTGGTTATTTTTCGAGGCTCTTTAGAACCATCGGAAGGGGCGATCCATAAATCGGTAGATTGTTCTTCGGTGTTGTAAGATGTTTCGGTCCGACTGAAAACCACCCATTTACCAGAAGGGCTTAACGCAGGTACACCTATTTTTTTCAAAAGCCACATGCTTTCATGGGTCATGGGCGATTTTTGTGCCATTGTCGTATAGGCAAAGGCAAGTAAAATGAAGAGTAATAATTTTTTCATAGAAAACATTTAGCTTCGTAAATTAGTTATTAAAACTTCATCAATTATAAACTTATGAGAAAAAATTATGCACTGCTTATCCTTGCATTCTTGCTAGGAGCAAACTCCTTACAAGCACAAATTCCAACCAAATACATTGACCGATCCAACATGGATCTTCAGGCTAAGCCAGGAGATGATTTCGCTCAATATGCAAATGGAAATTGGGTGAAAAAAAATCCAATACCTGCCAAAGAAACTCGCTGGGGTACATTTAACCAATTGCGTGATTTCAATAGCAATGCGGTAAAATCCATCTTAGATGAAACCTTAACTTCAAAAGCAGCTGCTGGAACCGTTGAGCGCCGCGTGGCTGATTTCTACGCCGCAGCTATGGACAGTTTGACGATTGAGAAACTTGGATTTACACCAATCCAGGCAGACTTAAATCAAATTAATTCCATCCAATTTAAGTCGCAAGTGGTTACTGAGATTGCTCGCATGCGCAGATCGGGTGCAGGATCTCCCCTATTCGGTTTTTACGTAGGCCAAGATCGCAAACAAGTGAACAAGCAAGTTCCACAATTGGGTCAAGGCGGAACATCGCTACCAGATCGTGATTTGTACTTAAAATCAGATGCGCGTAGTTTGAAAATCCAAGAGGCATTTAAAACATACATTAGTACGTTATTTCAGTTAATTGGCACATCACCAGATCAAGCAAAAGCAAATGCGGAAACGATCTTCCAATTAGAGAAAAAATTAGCAGAAGCGCAGATGTCGCGTTTAGAAATGCGCGATCCATACAAGACCTACAATAAACTTGCGTTCGCAGATTTTAACCAGAAAACGCCGGCGTTCAATTGGTCGTTGACCTTCCAAGATTTTGGCACAACGGCACCTGATTCCGTTTTAGTTTCTGCCCCTAAATTCTTTGAATCAGTTAACAAAATGTTAATTGAAACTCCCGTTTCGACCTGGAAAACTTATTTAACCTGGAATTTATTGAAGGGTTCTTCGAACTATTTGAGTTCTCCATTTGTGAAGGCCAACTTCACTTTCAATCAGGTTATTAGTGGTCAAAAAGTTCAAACGCCCCGTTGGCAACGCATGTCGTCGCTCACAGATGGCGTCATCGGTGAATTGTTAGGCCAATTGTATGTAGCGAAATATTTCAAACCAGAAGCTAAAGCGCGGATGGGGGAATTGGTTGCGAATTTGCGCAAGGCCTTCGAAATCCGAATTAAGCAATTGGATTGGATGAGTGAAGAAACGAAGCAAAAAGCATTAGCTAAATTATATGCCTTTACACCTAAAATTGGCTATCCAGATGTATGGAGAACGTACGAAGGCTTAGAAATTTCACCGAACGCCTTTTATCAAAACATGCGCAATGCGGGTGCTTGGGGATTCAATGAGAATATTAATCAGATCGGAAAGCCGGTAGATCGTACGAAATGGGGCATGTCGCCGCCAACAGTTAATGCATATTATAGCCCTGTGATGAATGAGATTGTATTCCCAGCAGGGATTTTACAATTCCCATTCTTTGATGCCAATGCAGATGATGCCATTAACTATGGAGGAATTGGTGCGGTGATTGGCCACGAAATGTCACACGGATTCGATGATTCAGGAAGTCAATATGACAAAGATGGCGCGTTACGCAACTGGTGGACCAAAGACGACTTAGCCAAATTCAAAGCGAGAACCGAATTATTGGTCAAGCAATATGATGCTTACACCGTTTTGGATACGCTACATGTGAATGGTAAGTTGACCTTGGGAGAAAACATCGGTGATTTAGGAGGCTTAAACATCGCTTATGATGCATTCAAAATGACGAAACAAGGGAAGTCTAAATCGAAAATTGATGGATTTACGTCGGACCAACGATTCTTCTTATCGTATGCACAAGTTTGGAGAGGAGCATCTTTACCTGAAACCGCTGCCAACATGATTCAAACAGATCCACATTCCCCTGCGCAATACCGGGCGATCGGAGCACCGGTGAATATGGACGCGTGGTACAAGGCGTTTGATATTAAACCAGGCGATCATTTGTATAAGAAGCCGGAGGAGCGAATTAAGATTTGGTAAAATTGTAGAGACGCGATACCTCGCGTCTTTAAAAGTAGAGACGCGATACCTCGCGTCTTTAAAAGAAATTTAGACGCGAAGTATCGCGTCTCTACAATTAAAAAGGCGACCTCTCGGTCGCCTTTTGTGTTATTTAAGATACTTCTCTAACCACTGAAACTGTTCCCACAGCAAGTGTAGGACATTTTCTCGGCCGCGGTAGCTATGCGCTTCGTAAGGCAAATAGACAAAACGAGTTGTTCCTCCATTTCCTTTTAAAGCAGCGTATAAACGTTCACTATTGATTGGGTAAGTACCCGTATTATCGTCTTGCTCGCCGTGCACTAATAAAATCGGTTCTTTGATTTTATCCGCATAACTGAATGGACTCATCTCGTAATACAATTGCGGCGCTTGCCAATAAGTACGGTCCTCATTTTGGAAACCAAACGGCGTTAGCGTTCTGTTATAAGCCCCACTACGTGCAATACCCGCCTTAAACAAATCGGTATGGGCCAATAAATTGGCCGTCATAAAGGCTCCATAACTATGACCACCCACAGCCATGCGTTTGCGATCACCTACGCCTAATTGAACTAAATGATCAATCGCTGCGGAAGCATTTAGCTTCAACTGCTCTACAAAATTGTCATTTGGTTTCTTGCTAGCATCCGTAGAGACGATTGGCATTTCAGCATTATCCAAGATGGCGTATCCTTGCGTCGCATAGTAAATAGGCGATGCCCAGCTCAAGGTTGTAAAACGGTCTTTACTACCACGAATCTGCGCAGCATCTGCCGCAGAATTAAATTCACGTGGATATGCCCAAATCAATACCGGCAATGGCCCATCTTTTTCCTTGTTATACCCTTTAGGCAAGTACAAATCTCCTGTTAAATCAACCCCATCTGCACGCTTGTATTTGATCTTCTCCTTTGTAATCCCAACCAAATTAGGATATGGATTTTCAAAATGAGTTAATGCTTTATCTTGAGCTGGATTCAATAGGTTTTTGATGAAATAATTAGGCACATCCGTTTGTGATTCCTTACGCGTTAATACCTGCAATTTTTCCGCATCGATCACCTCTTCGACCATTTCAAAACTTCCCTCTTTCGCACGCCAAATGATCTCGTTCTTCTTCGTTGCTAAATCAAATTTGGCAAGAAAGGGCAAATCACCCTTATCAGAAGATCCCACGGTGTTGTTCATGAGTATTTTAGTTCCGCCATCGGTCAACTGAATGACGTCACGTCCCAAGCTATTCTTCGTACGAACAGGACTGCCCGGGTTACGGTAGGCATCTGTTAAGTTCCTTTCATACAACAATTCCATCGTACCCGTGGCAGGCGCATAAAGACTCACTTTTGAAGCCTGCTTTCCACGCAATACTTCAGTAACTAAAGCAACCTTATCGTTACCCCAGGTTACATCGGCAAATCGCGTTTTGGTTTTAAACAACTCCTTAGGCGCTTGCGTAAATGGAGAAGCTAACGCATAAACGGCATCATGATATTCAACTTGCTTTTTAATAAAACCACTATCCAATGGCATCGCATAAACCAACGTAGCTGGTTCATCGTCACGCCATTCAAATCCCCTTGGGACATTTTGTACATTATCATTTCCTGCTGGAGCACTTTCAGCTGAGGGAAGTTTGGCTAATTCTTTAATGACTTTTCCATCCAAATTCATGACCGATACAGTCGATGTAAATCCATAGGCTGGAACAGCATAGGAGAATGGTTTAGACAATGTGCGTGCCAAAACATATTGGCGATCAGGTGACAACTGAATTGAATTTGTCAGTTCAGGCTTACCTACCTTTTTATTTACTCCGTTTTTATAGAGGACCAATTGGCTTTCTGCATAGTAAGCAAATAGGCTCTCATCGTAAGGCGATTTGATTAAATCTTGGAAGGTAGGGCGCGGTGCCGACTTACCCACATTCTGCTGAATGGTAGGACCTTTGGGTGTAATCGGACGCTTAGGAGCACCGGCCGCATCATGGGTCGTAACTTTATACAAGATTGTTTGGTCATCTACCCAGGTAAAGGCATTTCCCAAAACTAAATTGATTGGATCGGCATTCACGCGTGTCGCTTTCTTTGATGCGATATCAATGACATATAGATCTACACGGTTGACCTCCGATTGTGTAAAAGCAATTTTGGTCTCGGATGGATTCCAAG
>JACCDS012469612.1_pt1 | contig 12879 bp, 11 predicted proteins | sample 7446441 | NCBI WGS metagenome assembly JACCDS01 (sample SAMN15323445, study PRJNA562643) | freshwater metagenome | isolation source: river surface water | place: USA:Blue River Watershed | collected 2017-08-17
ACCGACCAAACCTTGTGCCTAACGGCACCCGGGAGCCGGTTCCTTCCGAATTTCGCTTCCGTTCCGCGCAAGTACCCCCCTCCCCCTGGCCCCCCTCCCGACTTCAAAAAGGGAGCTAAAGGTCAAGCCGTTGTTGTTGTTCGACCTTCGCGGTGAGTGCGCGGCCTGGTGTCACCGACCGCCGTATAGGAGCCGTCCGGACGGCTGCTCTGGCAGCCTTGGCTGTGCCTCTCGTTGTGCTACACCGTGTGCTACAGTGATCTCTCCGGTGCTCTTTCGCCCAGAAGAATCAATGAGTTAGGTGAGGCGTTTCAGGAATCGAACCTGATAGCCTGCACCAGTTGTCTGAACCTCACGGTCCAGACAACGCCTGAACCCCCAGTTCCCTCGCGACCTGGGGGTTTTTGTTTTTTGCGCGCGCTGCGTCGGGGCGTGAGGTGGGGTGTCAGCGGGCGAAGCCGAACGAGCGCAGCTTCACCTCCTGCTTGAACGCCGCCTCCTTCACGTCGACCGCCGCGAGGTTGAAGGTGGGCACGCCGCCCGGGCCGGTGACGTTGTTGCTGAAGCCGATGCCCTTGGGCTTGCCGCTGATACGGGAGATGCCCAGACGGCCCGAGTCGTCTTCGTCGTGGACCACGGAAAACGCGTAGCGGCCCGGCGGCAGGTTGGCGAAGACGAGGCGGCTGCCTTCCACGCGTGCGGGTGCCCGGGCCGACAGCCGACAGCCGTTGGGGAAGCGTTCTTTCTCGGTGCAGAGCATGGCGCGCATCGTGCCCTGGCTGCTGTTGGCGCCCATGACGACGAACTCGGCGCTGGTGTCCGCGCCGTGTGCCAGGCCGGCGAGACTCAGCAGTGCTGCTGCGACGACGGGTGAGGAAGAAGAGAAGTCCATGTGGTCACTCCGAGGGGCGGGCCCCATGCCCGTCTGCGAGGCAGTCTAGGAACGCCATGGGCACGCAGCTACTGCGAGATCTGACAGGCCGCAAGCCGGTTGCAGGAGTTGACAGGTCGCGCGGCCCGGCGGGGGTGATTGCAGCTTTTGACAGTTGGGCCATAGGCGGGGCTGCGCAAACATTCGTTCCACGCAAACCGCGCTGACCCACGGAGTCACCCCATGAATTTCGTCTGTGCACCCGCCGCTGAAATTCCGCAGGCCCTGTACGACTCGCTCGCCGCTTACCGCTACGAAGTGTTCGTGCAGCGCCTGGGTTGGGAGCTGCCTTCGCAACCGGGCTACGAGCAGGACCAGTTCGATCACGAGGAAACCGTGCACGTCGTGGCACGCCGGCTGGACGGCAGCATCGTCGGCTGCGGCCGCTTGCTGCCCACCACCGGTCCTTATCTGCTCGAGGAGGTGTTCCCCGGCCTGCTCAATGGCCTGCCGACGCCGCGCAGCCCGCAGATCTGGGAACTCTCGCGCTTTGCGGCGATGCCGGCGAAGGGTGCCGAGGCGTCCCAGGCGCCTGACTACATGGCCGAGCGCGTGCTGCTGCAGGCGCTGCGGTTTTGCGCCAAGCGCGGCGTGACGCACCTGCTGGCCGTGTCGACGCCGCCGGTCGAGCGCCTGCTGCAGCGCGCCGGCGTCGAGTGCCAGCGTCTGGGCCCGCCCGAAATGGTGGGCGGCAAGCCGGTGATCGCCTTCGTGATCGCGGTGAGCGACGCCTCCATCGCCGCGCTGGCCCGCATCGAGGCCGCCGCGCTGGCCGAGGAAGCGCCGGTGCGCGCGGCGCGCAGCGAGGGGCTGCATGTTCTGCAGGAACTGCAGGCGCTGGCTTATGAACAGCTGCGTGCGGCCAACGCCCCGGCCGACGCGCCGCCGCAGATGCCCGACAACGCCCCCAGCACCACCTTGCACTGAGCCCATCCCCTTCACGTTCGGCCCGAGCCGCCTGCGACAGGCTCACGCGCACCGCTATGCTGCGCGGCGAGTGCTCCGGCCGACAACCCGTCGGTGACAGCCATGCTCGCTCCAATGCCCTCCACGATGTTTGACCCGCTGATCCGCCTCCGCACTGAAGACCTGCTCGAACTGCAGCAGGTCCACCTGTACTCGGAGCTGGACAGCGATCCGCTCAACCCCGAGGCCAAGGCCGGCACCGTGTGCGGCTACACGGAATGGGCCAGCGCCAACCGCAAGCCGGCGCTCAGCTTCAGCTGGGACTGGGTGTACGACCCCGGCACGCAACGCCTGCAGGCGCAGTGGAGCAGCTTGCGCACCAACCTGCGCGTGGTGGACGCCCAAGGGGAAGACCTGGGCGTGGAATGCACGCGGCTGTGTGTGGCGCGGTTGATGACGCGCGCCAGCTGGGAGCGGGTGATCGCCGAGAGCCTGGACCTGGCGCTCACGATGCCGCCGGACTCACGCCATTGAGGCGCTGAGCCACCAGCAGGCGCATCGGGCCGCTGGCCGCGAGGGCGCGCTAACCGCGGGCGCACGCCCGCTGCGTCACCAGAGCAGCCCGAGCATCGCGGCGCGAACCGCGGCGCTGGTCTTGTTGCAGGCGCCTAACTTGGCGACCACGCTGTTGATGTGGAAGTTGATGGTGCGCTCGGAGATGTTCAGGATGTCTGCCACCTCGGCCGAGGTCTTGCCCTCGGCCGTCCAGCGCAGCACGTCGATCTCACGGTCGCTGAGCTCGACCGCGCCTTGCTCACGCGCCGGGTCCTGTCCGCTGGCCTTCATCGCCTCGTGCCCGGCGTGAACCAGCCATTGCATGCGCGGCGTCAGTCGCGACAGCTCGGCATCGGTCAGCGGCCCTTCGGAGCGGGCCATGATCAGCATGCTGTACGTGCCTTCGGCATCGCGCCGTGACTGCGCCCAGCCGTGACGCAGGCCGTGGCTCTGCGCCTCGGCCCACATCTGCGGCGTGTTGGCAAAGAAGGCATCGCTCCAGACCAGCGGGGACGATGAACGCATGCCGTGTGCCACGGTCGGGTCGGTGTCCATGTAGCCTTGCTCGTGGTAACGCTGCAACCATGCGGACGGATAGTTGCTGTGCATCGTCGTGCGCGGCCGCGTGATGGGCACGGGCAGGCGCATGCCGTGGGTGCAGAACTCGAAGCCGATGTCCGCCGCATGGTCGGCGATCAGCAAGAAGCACGCCTCGGGCGTGTCTTGCGCGGCGATTCCGTCGAGCAAACCTGCTTGCCAATCCATCGCTGCAGCTCCTCTGGCCTGGAGTGGGCCCGATGAACCCGGGGTAGGTTCGCTCGCTCGGTCTTCTGTGAGACGTGACTCGTCACTCCTAATGCGGCGGATGATACGAATTCGGCGCCCAAGCAACCAGCAGGAAAACGCCAAATACAGGCGTGACGAGATGCGCGGCTCCACAGTCGCACCAGCATCGGCAGACGCTCGTCGCTGATTGCGTGGACAGGAAAACCCGTGGTGAATGGCCTGAGCGCGGCCGTCGCGTGTCGCAAGGGCGCGCGTCGTCTTGACGCCCCCTTCGAGCGGCACCTTACGGCACCTCAAGGGACCACCCTCGGCGCAGTGCGCTGCGGGTCAGGCCGCCGCCAGCGCCGCGCGCTCGGCCGCCACGCGTGCGGCGTTGGCGGCGGTGTCGGGCAGCGCGAGGAACTGGCCCTTGTCCAGATGCATGCGCCGGCTCGCCACGGCGGCGGCCTGCGGGTCGTGGGTGACCATGACGATGGTCTTGCCCAGCTCGCGATTGAGCAGCGCCAGGATCTGCAGCACCTCGTCGGAGGTGTGGCGGTCCAGGTTGCCGGTGGGCTCGTCGCACAGGATCACCTCGGTGTCGGACACGATGGCCCGGGCGATCGCCACGCGCTGCTGCTGGCCGCCCGACAGCTGCGACGGCAAACGTGCCGACTGCGTGGGCAGCCCCACCAGCTCCAGCGCCGCCGCCACGCGCTCGCGCCGCTGGGCGGACGACATGGCCGTCAGCATCAGCGGCAGCTCGACGTTGCGCGCCACGCTGAGCATGGGCAGCAGGTTGAACTGCTGGAAGATGAACGCCGCATGCCGCGCACGCCACTGCGACAGCTGGGCCTCGCTGAGCGTGTCCATGGCCTGGCCGCGGAACAGGATGCGGCCGGCGTCGGCGCGGTCGATGCCGCCCAGCAGGTTCAGCAGGGTGCTCTTGCCTGAGCCGGACGGGCCCATCATGGCGAGGAAGTCGCCGCTGTGGATGTCCAGATCAAGGCTGTTGAAGATGCAGACCACGTCGTCGCCGCGCTGGTAGCGCTTGACGACGGCCTGCAGCGAGAACAGGGCGGGGGCGTGGCTCATGGCGTTTCCTTGGCGATCAGTGGATTCAGAGGAACAAGACCTTGACGGCCATGTCGGGCAGGATGCGCGGGTCTTCGTCCAGCAGCTTGATGCGCACACGCACGGTGGACTTGGCGCGGTCGGCGTTGGGCATCACGCGCAGCACCTCGCCGGCCACCTGCCAGCCCTTGTGCGAGTACAGCTCGGCGCTGACCTTGCGGCCGGGTTCGACCTTGCTGAGCAGGTCTTCGTTGACGTCCACCACCAGCTCCAGCGAGTGCATGTCGACGATGGTGTAGATGCCGGTGCGCGTGTAGCCGCCGCCGGCACCGCCCGGCGCGACGATCTCGCCCACCTGCGCGTTGCGCGCCAGCACCACGCCGTCGAACGGCGCGCGCACGGTGTAGTCCTCCAGGGCCTGGGCCTGGCGCTGCACCTGCAGTTCGCCCAGCGCCGCGTCGGCCTTGGCGCTGGCCAGGTTGCTCAGCGCCACGTCCAGCGACGTCTTGCTCTTGCTCAGGCGCGATTCGCTGGTGAAGTTCTGGTCGCGCAGCGATTGCTCGCGGTCGAGGTCGCGCCGGGCTTCGTCCAGCTGGGCCTGGGCCGCACTGAGCCGGGCCTGCGCTGCCGCCAGCTGGGCTTGCGCCAGGCCGAACTCGGTGCGGGCCTGCTGGTCGGCCATGCGGGCCAGCACCTGGCCGCGCTTCACCAACGTTCCCTCGTCGGCGAACACCTCCGACACCTGACCCAAGGTTCGCGCTGACACCGTCGCGGTGCGCGTGGCGGCCACGAAGCCCGAGGCCTCGAAGCGCACGCCGGGGACTGCCGTGCGCGGCGTGGTGGCGAGCGGCGGCGCAGCGGGCGCCGGTGCGGCGGTGGCCTGGGCGCCGAGCAACCCGGGCAGGGCGTCGCTCCGGCTGGTGCTCACCAGCGCCACCAGGGCCGCCGTCTGCAGGCCCAGTGCCGCCAGCGCCCAGGCGGGCACGCGCCGGTGGGGCGCGCGCACGGGGCCGGCGGGTGACGGCGCCGCAGTAGCGCTGGCGTTCGTGGCCGCGCCGTGGTGCGACAAGCGCAGCGTGGCCATCAATTGCGCGCGGCGATCCGCGCCGGCGTCGAGCGGGAGGACAGGGGCGTTCATGCGGCGGCTCCTTGACGGCTGTTCAACACGCGCCATGCCGGCAGCAGCCCGCCCAGGGCTCCCACCGCCAGCGCCAGGGCAATGGCGGCCAGCAGGCTGCCGGGCGCCAGCTGCCAGTCGAAATGCACGCTCGTGAAGCCGCTGCCGACGGTCACGCCGTGCACGCCGTCGAAGGCCAGCCAACCCACCACCGTGCCGCAGAGCGCGCCCAGCAGCGACAGGATCAGCGCTTCCGACAGCACGCACAGCGCGACGACGCGGCTGCTGTAGCCCAGCAGGTTCAGCACCTGCAGGCTGCGTCGGCGTGCCTGCACCGTGATCGACAAGGTGTTCAGTGTGCCCGCCACCGTGCCCACGGCCAGCACCGCGGCCAGCGGCCAGCCCAGGTAGACCAGCAGGTTGTGCGTGCCCGAGGCCTGCTGCTCGAAGAACTGGCGCTCGGTCTGCACGCTGAGCTTGAGGCGGTTGTCCTGCGCCACGTACTGCTGCAGCGTGGCAAGGGACGCGGCCGTGTCGGGGCCGGCCAGCTGGGCCCGCACCGACTGGAACTGCCCCTGGCGACCGTAGGCGGCCTGCACGGCACCGACGTCGGCCCAGGCTTCGGTCTCGAACAGCGACGCGTCCAGCGCGTACAGCCCGACGACCTGCCAGTCGCGCCCGGCCAGTCGCACCGTGCGGCCCAGCGCCAGCTCGTCGCCCTGTGCGGCCAGCCGGCGGCCGACGACGATCTCGTTGCGGCCAGGCGTGAACAGCCGCCCCTGCACGATCTGCAGGCCGCCGCGCAGGGCCAGGCCTTGCGCGTCCATGCCGCGCAGGTTGAAGTTCTGGCGGCCGCGCTCGCCGCGGGCTACCGCAACCGTCATGCTGAACTCGGCCGAGGCCAGCGGCTGGCCGTCGCGCTGCGCGATGCCGGGGCCGGCGGCCAGCAGCGAGACCTGCTCACGCGACAGGCGGCTGCCGGGCTCGCTGGTGGCTTCCTCGGCCAGCATCACGGCCACGTCGGTAGCACCGGTGTTGCGCTGGCTGCGCTGGTATCCGTCGGCCATCGCGAGGAAGCCCAGCAGCACCAGCACGACCAGCATCACGCACAGTGCCACCGTGGCGCTGGCCCACTTGTTGCGCCAGAGGCTGGCAAGCGAGACCTGCATCAGCGGCGGCCATTGGCGCCAGGAGGAGGAGAGGGGGGTGTTCATGGCCGTCAGGTTGCGCTGCGGCTCAACCGTTGTCGACTGTCAAAGCCTGCAGGGGGCGGATGCGCAGCGCCAGCAGCGCAGGCACCAGCCCCGTGAGCACGCTGACCAGCATCGTGATCACCGCCGCCTCGCCCAGCACGGCCCAGGGCAACACCACATCCGGCATGAACTGCGACAGCTGCCGCGTGACCAGCAGGTTGAACAGCGCGCCCGCGCCGATGCCGATGACCGAGCCCAGCCACACCAGTGCGCCGGAGCGCCAGAACACCAGGCGCAGCACGCGGGCGTGCGACCAGCCCAGCACCTTCAGCACACCGATGTCGCGCGTGCTCTGCCGCACCGCCAGCGCCAGCGTGCTGCTCACGACCAGCATCAGCGAGCCGAAGGCCGCCGCGACGACGGCCTTGATCATGAACGTGACGTTGCCGAACTGGGCGAAGAATTCGCTGTGGAAGGCCTGGTCGGTGTTGCTGTTGGTCGGGTCCGGCGTGGTGGCGAAGGCCGCGTCGATCTCGTTGGCCAGGCCTTGCACCGACACGCCCGGTTTGGCCGTCACCATGAACGAGCCCACGGTGTCGCGCCACAGCGACCGGCCCTCGTTGAGGGTGTCGTAGTGCATCAGGATGAAGTTGCGGCCGCCGCCGTTGTCGGCGCTGGTGAAGGTGCCCGCCACCCTCAGCCGCCACGCGGGCTCGGCGGCCGGGGGCTGGAACAGGATGCTGCCTAGCGGCACCACGTCGCCCACGTGCCAGCCGTAGCGGTCGGCCAGGCCCTGGCTGACCAGGATGCCGTCGCGCTGGGCGTAGAAGGCCTCGGCCACGCCAGGCTTCACGATCATGTCGGGGTGCTGCGCCAGCCAGGCCTGGGGCTGCACGGCGAACACCATCTGCATCTGGCGCTGGTCCTGGTAGTAGGCGCCCAGCCACGTGGCGTGGCCCACCTGCGCCACGCCGGGCAGCGCCTCGATGCGGGCCTTCTGCGCCATCGGCAGCTGCGCCATCAGGCCCGACTGCGGCGTGATGATGAGGCGCTGGCCCGAGACCGATTCCTCGCCGCTGTCCAGCGAGTAGCGCAGCGAGCCCAGCACCGTGTAGGCGGCAAAGGTCAGCGCGACGCTGGCCAGCAGGATGAGCGTGTGCAGCCGCTGGCGGCGCAACTGCTCGATGACGACCAAGAGTTCCTTCATGTCTGCCTCCGTCGAGTCAAGCGGCCAGTGGGGCAGGGGCGGCTTCGCGCGCCAGGGCGTGGGCGGTGCGCGCCAGGCTGCGTGCGAGCGCCACCTCCTGCATCGGTGCCAGGCCCAGCCGGTTGTTGAGCATGTGCAGCTGCGAGGCCAGCATGGCCTGCAAGGCCTGCCGGTGCTGGGTGTCGTCGGCCACCGGCGCTGCCGTGATGGGAGACACCAGCAAGCCCTGGTGGCGCTGGATGTCCCATTGCGACCGGGCCGCTTGCAGGCCGGCCCTCAGCAGCGCGGCGGGGCTGCGCGGCGTGCCGTCGGCGTCGCCCTGCAGCCGCTGCGCCCGGCGACGGCATTGCTCGGCGGTGGGCGCGGGGGCGAGCGCACCTGGCGCGTCGAAAGCCTGGACCTGCGCCGAGCTGGCCGTCCAGTAGGCCACGTAGTCGTCCAGGAAGCGCGCCACGCCGGGCAGGTCGGCCTGCCAGGCCTGGGCGAACAGCGGCATCAGGCTGGCCGCCAGCTGCAGGCGGCGCGACACGTCTGCGGTGCTCGCGCGCACCAGGCTCAGCGCGAGCGTGCTGCTCAGGTCGAACAGGCCCTCGTTGACGGCCAGGCCTGCCATGCCGCCGTAACGGCGCCATTCGGCGTCGTAGGGCATCACCTGCACGCTGCCTTCGTCGAACCACGGCAGTTGCGCCGGGTCCATTGGCTGGCCGTCGAAGAAGTGGTGGCGGTAGTAGCGCTCGCGCGTGGGCGGCTCGGCGCTCAGATAGCTGGGCAGCGCGGCGCGTACCTCGGCCAGCAACTGCGCGCGGCCGGCGGCCGACAGGCCGCGCAGCCGCAGCCGCAGGTGTGGGCCGCCCTCCCAGTAGCGCAGGAAGAACCAGCCGCGCGCGGCGCCGCTGCCCATCAGCCGGCGCACTTGAGGGGTGACCCAGTCCAGCAGAAAGCGGTCGGTGGCGGCCGCGTCGGACAGGAAGATGTGCAGCGCAAACCAGTCTTGCGCGTGCGCGTCCTGGTGCTGCGGGTCGGGGAGGGCGGTGAGCGGCATGGCGGGGCTCCTAAAGTTCCCAGCGGGTGTTGGTGCGGCGGTTCAGGCCGCACATCACCTGGTAGACCAGCGGGCCGGGCAGCGCCAGGCCCCCTTCGAGGACCGCCTCGCGCATCATGCGCAGCGGCCGGGCAAACAGGCCGAACGCGGTCGCGGCCAGGCTGAAGTCCTGCGCCTGGGCGCCGGCCGCCAGGTGAAGGCGGCGCAGCGCGGCGCTGCCGTGGCGGGCCTGCGCGGCGTCCAGGTCGGCGCACCACAGCGCGTGGCACTTCAGGCCGTGCAGGTTGTGGCGCACGCCGGCATGGGGCAGAGACCCCTGCAGCAGCGCCTTCAGGCGGGCGGCCGGCATCGCGCCGGCAGACTCGCCACCGGCGGTGAACAGGCCGGTGTCGCCGGCGGCCTCGTCCAGCCACATCAGCAGCGGCTGCAATTCGGCCTCGCCGGGCAGGGCCGGGCGGCGCGCGGCCAGTGCGCGCCACAACGCGAGCAACTGGTCGCGCGTGCCGGCAGGCAGCGGCGCCAGCCGTGGCGCCAGCCCGCCGCGGTCGCTGCCGGCGCTGCGGGCGCGCATCAGCTGCAGCAGGCCCAGGCCGGGCGCGAGCTCGGGCGAAGCCGGCGCTGAGCGGGGTGGTGTGGGTGGCAGTGCGGGCGTGAAGGGCTGTGCTGGGCCGATGGCCGCGAACTGCGCCGCCAGCCGGGGCAGCAGGTCGTAGGCCTCGGCCAGCCGTGGCGACGGCGCCTGCGTGGCCACGGGCGTGTCGACGGCGTCGCCTGGCCAGCTGGCCGGCCAGTGCTGGCCAGTGGCGGGCGTCAGGCGCAGGCCGTAGGCCACGGTTTCCAGCGGGTGTTCGCACAGCCGGCTCGCGGCGCGCAGCGCGGCGGGGTCGCCTTCGAGCGGCTCGGCGGCCCAGCCCAGGGCTTGGGCCAGGTGTTGCAGCTGGGCTTGCGCCATGCCCGCTTCCAGCATGCCGTTGAAGGGGGCGAAGTCGCCGTACTTGTCGGCCAGAACCCAGTGCCTCGCCACGCCGATGATGGCCAGCGGGTGCTCGCCCAGCAGGGCCTGCGCGTCGCAGGGGCCGCCGGCCACGGCGAGTGCCTGGTGCTCGCCTTCGTACAGCCATTGGCGCACGCCCGCGTCGTGCCGCTCGACGACGAACACGCGGCAGGGGTAGGCGCAGCGCGGCGAGGGCACGGCGCGGTGGATGGCGTAGGGGTTGTCCGCCTGGTAGCTCAGCGGCGCGGCCAGGTGACGCAGCAGCAGCGACAGCGCCGCGGGCGCGTCCAGCGGTGGCGCGCCTGGGCGGCCTTGCAGGTGGTCCGCCAGGCTCAGCAGCTCGGCCGGCAGCCGGCTGGGCAGGCGATGCAGGCGGCGTTGCACCGTCACCCGGGGCGCCAGCGTCGGCGCGGCCGGGGCGGCGGCGCTGAAGGCCGGCACGTTCATCAGGTCCATGCGCCGGTGGGTGCCCAGCCACCAGGCCTGCGCCAGCGGCAGGGCCGGCGCGGCTTGCAATGCCAGCATGCTCATGGCTGTGCTCCGTGGGTGGCGTTCATGGGAAGTTGTGCGGTTCGGGGTTGATGTCCCCGGCCGCCATCGGCGCGAGGCCGCGGGCGCGGCGGGCCGCGTTCAGCCGCGGCAGCGCGCAGCGGCGGTGCTGGTGGCCGAAGGTGACCGGCGTCAGCCCCGGTGCCAGCACCTTCACGCAGTGCAGGTTCAGCGCCTGCATCGGCGCCCAGCTCTGGTTCACGACGATCACGTCGCTGGCCACGGCCAGAGTCTGTTGCACGCGGCGCAGCAGTTCGTCGCGCACGTCGGTGGCGGCCGCCTCCGGCGCCGGCAGCGGCTGGGCGGGCGGGCCGTCGAAGAGGAAGCTCAGCCGCGGGTAGACCTCGGGCAGGCTGTACAGCAGCACGTGGTCGGCCATGCTGCGCACCTGCCAGGGATCGCGGGCCATGGCCAGCGCGCGCTCGCGCAGCGGCGGCATCGACACCTGGTACACGCCCATCGACGTGGTCACCTCCACCAGCGCCGCGAACAGCGCCTGCTCCCATCGCGCATGGCCGGCCGAGGCGCAGTAGCTCTTCACCGGCGCGTCGGCGCGCGGGTCGACGATGAGCGCCCAGACCAGCGGCACGTCGATGTCCAGGCGCATGTCGAAGGCGTGGACTTCGTAGCCCTGCGCGCGGCTGCGGGCCACCAGCGCGGCGACGCGCTCGTCGGCCACGGCATCGAGCTGCAGCGCGCGCGGCGCGATGCGGCCGTACCACGAGGTCAGGTAGGCGTCGCGCTCCAGCACTTCCATCAGGCCGTAGAGCGTCGCCTCTTCCACGCAGCCGCCCAGCGCGCAGCCGCTGGAGGTCTCGTAGACGAAGCGGTTCAGCGGCTGGCCCGGCGTGTCGCCCAGCCGGTAATAGACCATTTGCTCGGGCACCAGCACCGGCCGTTGCTGGCGCATGGACCAGCCCCAGGCCCAGTTGAACGCCAGCGCGTCGCTGTAGGGCTCCAGGTCGAAACTGGGCTGCGCCATCTGCTCGGCGTCATGCAGCACGAAGGTGCGTGGGTCGACCACGGCGTCGCCATACTGGCGCCGCAGGCTTTCGAAGCTGCCGCGCGTGGCGCCGCCGTGGCGGCGTGGCTCGTGGCCGCAGAAGCGCTCCAGCGCCTCCAGCATGGCCACCAGCTCCGAGCCCTCGCGGCTCTCGGTGCGGCCATAGCCGCTCTCGGCCACCGACGAGCCGGGCAGGCTCATCTCGGCCACGACCATGGGCATCAGCTCGGAGTTGAGGTCGTGGAACAGATGCTTGATGACGCCGGTGCGGTGGTCCAGGAAGTTGTCGCGCAGGGCCGCCACGTTCAGCCGAGGGTTGGCCACGCGGCCGCGGCCGTTGGGCGCCAGCGGCTGCGACTGCAGCGTCAGGCGGGCCAGTTCGGCGTGGTCGGCCGGCAGCGGCTGGCAGTCGGGGCAGCCGGGGTGGCGGTGCAGGCGGTGGTGGTCGGTGGTCAGGCGCTCCCAGTTCAGCCGCAGCACGCGGCCGTCCAGCTGGGCCGGGTCGGCCAGCACTTGGGCTAGCAGGTGCGTGAACATGGTGTGCCCGGCCGGCCCCAGCGGCGCCTGCGACTGCCGCGCCAGGTCGGCCGGCGCGTGCGCCTCGGCCGACCAGTGCTGCGGCTGGTTCAGGTTGAGCTGCGTCCAGCGCATCAGGCAGCCCAGGCAGGGCGCGTCGTCCTGCCCCGGCGCCACCCGCGGGCCGAAGCTCGCGCTGCCGGGCTCCAGCCCCAGCAGCAGCAGCTCGGCACCGGCGCGGCGAGCCTGCGCCTGCCAGGCCAGCGCCTCGGGCGCACGGCGCAGGTCGAACACCAGCAGGCAGCGCTCGCCGGCCTGCGGCAGCGGGGCGTCGGCCAGTGCGTGCTGGCGGTCGGTGGCGGCGCGCAGCGCGGGCCACAGCGCGTCGCTGCTGGCGTCGTGCACCAGCGTCCAGGCCTGCGACTTCAGGGTGGGGGCAGTGATGTTCATGCCAGAGCCTCGTGAGGGTCGATGACGGCGCGGCCGCAGTACACGCCGTCGGGCAGGTTCAGGGCCAGCGCCTGCTGCCAGCGCACCTGCGCGGGTTGCGCGGCCGGCGCGGCGTTCAGGTCGGTGGGCGCGGGCTGCCATTGGTGCGGCTGCGGCGCGGGCCAGCGCCAGGTGCGCCCCCGCCACAGCGAGTCGTCGTTCACCTGCACGGTGCTGCAGGCCAGCCCAAGCGCCTCTTGCAGGGCGGGCAGGGCGGCGGCGTCACAGGCGCTGCCCGCCAGCGTGTCGCCGACGAACACCTGCGCCACGCAAGCGGCCAGGCGTGGATGCCAGTGCAGCAGCACGCGGGCCGGCGCGGGCACGAAGTGGTGCAGCAGCTGGCGCAGCAGGTGCACCACGCCGTCCTGCACCTGGGCCAGCTCGACGCTGGCGACCTGCCGCTCGGCCTCGAAGCGCGGGTGCGCGGCGACGGCCTGGGCCAGCGCCAGCGCCTGCCAGCGGTCGGCGTCGAACGCGGTGACGAATTCGGCCGCGTCCTGGCCGGGCGTCAGCTTGGCGGCCAGCTGGCTCAGCGCCA
>JACCDS010094572.1_pt1 | contig 12878 bp, 7 predicted proteins | sample 7446441 | NCBI WGS metagenome assembly JACCDS01 (sample SAMN15323445, study PRJNA562643) | freshwater metagenome | isolation source: river surface water | place: USA:Blue River Watershed | collected 2017-08-17
ACCGAGTTGCCGAAGTTGTACATCGGGACACCCAGCACGATCACGTCATGCGCCTGGACTTCAGCAATCAGGGCGTCATCCAGCGCGACGCGCGCAGCTTGCTCGGGCGTGCGTTGCTCAGCAGGGGTGAACAGTGCGCCCAGCGCCGCTTCGTCCAGTACCGGATGCGGCTGTGCGGCGAGGTCACGAACCGTCACCGCTGCCCCCGGGTGACGTGCCTTCAGCTGCTCAACAATCTGACCGGCAATCTTGCTGGAGTGGGAGCCTTCGCGGCGGGAGCTGGTGTTGATTTGCAGGATGTTCATCGTCGGATCTCCTTCAGTGGTGTACGATGACCCGACTTTATTCCGGTTCAATCATTAGAAAAACCCGGTCTTATGAATATAACTGTTCCAATTTTGGAACAATCATCGCAGCCGATCGATCCCAATGATCTGGTGATCTTTGCTTACGTCGCTGAGTTGGGCAGCTTCAGTCGCGCGGCACAGCGGCTGGGTTTGCCAAAATCGACGCTGTCCCGGCGCCTGTCCGCGCTTGAGCAAAGGGTGGGTGAACGGCTGCTGCTGCGCACGACCCGACGACAGACCCTGACCGAGTTTGGTCAGCAGCTGTTGGAGCACGCGCGTCAGGTGGTGGCGGAAGTCGATGCCGTGCAAGCCTTGAGTGAGCACCGCCAATCGGCGCCGAGCGGCCGCTTGCGTGTCTCCATGCCGAGCGATTTTGCCAACCTGTTACTTGTTGATGCGTTGGCTGCCTTCGTCGCGATTCACCCCGGCATCCAGCTGGAGCTGGATCTTTCACCGCGCCGCGTAGATTTGCTCGGCGAGGGGTTTGATCTCGCCATTCGTGTTGGCGAGCTGACCAGTGACGGTTTGCTCGCCGCGCGTCGACTTAGTGAGTTGTCGACGGGTTTGTATGCCGCGCCTGGTTACCTTGCCGAGCATGGCGAACCACGGCACCCGGATGACTTGATGCGCCATCGTGCCGTGCGACTGCTGGCAGGTCATGGCGAACCCTTGCCCTGGATATTGAAGCGTGACGAGGAGCGCTGGGAGGGTTTGCCTCCGGGGCAAATGAATGCCAACTCACCGGAGTTTTTAATCAGGATTATTGGCGCTGGCGCCGGCATCGCCGCAGTACCGGATGACTTTGCCGTTGGCTTCGTGCGCAACGGCGTGTTGCGCCGAGTTCTGCCTGACTGGCGTTTGCCAAGCCCGGTGGTGTCAGCGGTTTTCCCCGGTCGCAAACTGATGCCGGCCAAGACCCGCGCCTTCATCGACATGTTGCAGGCTTTCTTCAGCAGCTGACGACGCATCAGCGCTGGCGCCTGCGTTTGCGTCTACGTCTGCGGCATGGCCTCCGTCATCGAGTGGTCTCGATATTCGCAAGTCACGCATCGACCTTGATGACATCGCTTACTCGCCAACACATCAACGCGCCGATGCCTCAATCCATGTGCGCGATCAACCGCTCATAAAAAATGTAACCGATCGCAACGAGTACGCATCCCGTTGTATGCAGCGAATAAAGATAAACGATGCTGCACAGGACGAATAGCCAAAATGCATCGCGTAATTTGATTATTCCAAATAGAAACAACGGCGGTATCTCCCTAGAATGCAAAGCCGTTGCACCAATGATCACTCGAAGGAGAAACGTATGTCGAACGAGCAGCAATGTCCATTCGCCGGTAAGCACGGCACCAAGGCGGTCGCAGGATCGCAATCGAATCATGCATGGTGGCCGAACCAGCTGAACCTGAACATACTGCACCAGCACTCGCCCGCATCAAATCCGCTGGGCGCCGATTTCGACTATGCGAAGGAGTTCAGCAAGCTCGATTACGCAGCGCTGAAAAAAGACCTGTACGCGCTGATGACAGATTCCCAGGACTGGTGGCCGGCTGATTGGGGGCACTATGGTGGCCTGTTCATCCGCATGGCCTGGCACAGCGCCGGCACCTACCGCACTTCGGATGGTCGTGGGGGTGGTGGTACTGGCAATCAGCGTTTCGCGCCGCTCAACAGCTGGCCTGATAACGGTAACCTCGACAAGGCGCGGCGGCTGCTGTGGCCGATCAAGCAGAAGTACGGCAACCAGATCTCCTGGGCTGATCTGATGATCCTGGCGGGTAACTGCGCGCTTGAATCGATGGGCTTCAAGACCTTGGGTTTTGGTGGCGGCCGCGCTGACATCTGGCAGCCTGAGGAAGACATTTACTGGGGTAGCGAGAACACCTGGCTTGGTGATCAACGCTATAGCGGTGACCGCCAGCTTGAGAATCCGCTCGCGGCCGTCCAGATGGGGTTGATCTATGTGAATCCGGAAGGACCCAATGGCAATCCGGATCCGGTCGCATCGGGACGTGATGTTCGCGAGACCTTCGCGCGCATGGCGATGAATGACGAAGAGACCGTGGCACTCGTCGCTGGTGGACATACCTTCGGCAAGGCTCACGGCGCCGGTGCCCCGACGCTGGTTGGCCCGGAACCGGAAGCTGCGCCGCTCGAGGCGCAGGGGCTGGGATGGATCAATCGCTTCGGTTCGGGCAAGGGCGTGCACACCACGACCAGTGGCATCGAGGGCGCCTGGAAGCCGAACCCGACCCGCTGGGATAACGGTTATTTCGACATGCTGTTTGGTTACGAGTGGGAGCTGGTCAAGAGCCCGGCGGGTGCGCACCAGTGGGTCGCGAAGAATGTCCGCGATGAGCATATGATCCCCGATGCGCACGATCCCTCGAAGAAGCACCCGCCCATGATGACCACGGCCGACTTGTCGCTGCGCTTTGATCCGGCTTACGAACCGATCGCGCGCCGCTTCCATCGCGATCCGGACGCCTTTGCCGATGCGTTTGCGCGTGCCTGGTTCAAGCTGACGCATCGCGATATGGGCCCGAAGCTTCGTTATCTCGGCCCCGAAGTACCGGCAGAGGATTTGATTTGGCAAGATCCGGTGCCCGCCGTTGATCATCCGCTCATTGATGCGAATGACATTGCGGCGCTCAAGAAGCAGATTCTGGCTAGCGGACTGTCGGTCTCCGAGCTCGTCTCGACGGCGTGGGCCTCCGCCGCCACTTTCCGTGGGTCCGACAAGCGAGGCGGTGCCAACGGTGCGCGGATTCGTCTGGCGCCGCAAAAAAACTGGGAGGTCAATCAGCCCCAGCAGCTGGCAACAGTGCTGGCAAAGCTCGAGGGTATTCAGGCGGAGTTCAACGCCTCACGTACCGATGGCAAGAAGGTGTCGCTGGCTGACCTCATCGTCCTGGCGGGTGGTGCCGCTGTCGAGTTGGCTGCGCGTGAGGCGGGCTACACGATGGATGTGCCGTTTACGCCCGGCCGGACAGATGCCACGCAGACGCAGACCGATGCGGAGTCGTTTGCCGTGCTTGAGCCGGTTGCCGATGGCTTCCGTAATTACCAGCGTCCAGGCTATCGGATGTCTGCCGAGCACTTGCTGATAGATCGCGCTCAGTTGCTGACCTTGAGTGCGCCGGAAATGACCGTGCTGGTCGGCGGTCTGCGTGTGTTGGGCGCTAATGCCGGGCAATCGGCACACGGTGTCTTGACGACGCGCCCCTCGGTGCTCACCAATGATTTCTTCGTTAACCTGCTCGACATGGGAACGGCGTGGATCCCCACGTCCGAGACGGCCGAGGTGTTTGAAGGTCGTGATCGCCGCACCGGCACACGCCGCTGGACAGCGACCCGGGCCGACCTGGTGTTTGGTTCGAACTCGCAGCTGCGTGCGTTGGCTGAGGTCTATGCGCAGCAGGACGCGAGCGAAAAATTTGTCCGAGACTTCGTCGCGGCATGGACCAAGGTCATGAATCTGGATCGTTTCGATCTTACGCACTAAAACCGTTCTTCCACGCTCCCTCAGACGGCCTGCATATGCAGGCCGTTTTACCATCTGCGCTGCCCTTTCAGGCAGTTTGCCGGCCGTGTTTCCCCCGTTAAATTGGGCCGAACTTTATAATGGATATTGTTGCTATCACCTTTGTTGCAACGTTTGCATCGCGGGGTTATCGCGGGCGAAATCAACTTTACTCTGCAGTTCAGTGTGTCTGAATCCACCTCCTTGTTTAATCGTCTGTCACTTCGCCGTATCGTCGCGCTGAGCCTCGGCTATGTGGCGCTCGGTTGGGTTGGGCTGGCGCTAGCGATCCCACCGGGATACGCGAGCCCGATGTTTCCGGCGGCGGGCCTGGCGCTGGCCATGGTACTGGTCGGTGGTTATCGCACGCTCCCTGGGGTCTGGATCGGATCCTTTTGTCTCAACCTGCTGCATTCGTGGAACGGGGCGTCCGGCGGATGGACCATCGCCTTGGTGCCGGCCATGATTGGCGTGGGAGCCACGGCACAGGCGGCCATTGGTGCGTGGCTGGTACAGCGGCGGCAAGGGGCACAGTGGCGAAGCATGGAACGAGAGCAAGAGGCCTTCGTTTTCATGGTGTGGGGCGGGTTGGCCGCTGGCGTCGTATCGGCAACGCTGAGCGTCGTCTCCCTCGTTGCGATGCGTGTGATCAATCCCGGTGAGGCGGGCTTCACCTGGTGGAACTGGTACACCGGCGACGTCCTGGGCGTGATGATTTTTGCGCCGCTGACCTTGAGCTTTTTGCTGCCAGGTTCGTTGTGGAGGCAGCGACGTCGCCGTGTCGTCAGCCCGATGTTGTTGACGCTGGCCATCGTCAGCACTGTGTTCTACGCGGCCTCACGTGCCGAGTCCGAGGCCGAGGCGCGTCGCCTCGCGGAAGATGGCCAGATGCTCGCGAACCGGATCTCCGACCATCTCATTCGCCATCGCGAGGTACTCGCATCGGTGCGCAATCTGGTCGTTGCCACGCCGACGTTCACCTTTGCTGAGTTCGAACGCTTCACGCGGTATGCCTTGCATGAGAATCCGGATATTTTTGCCCTGAGCTTCAATGACCTCATTACGGCACCGGAACGTGCGGCGTATGAGGCGCGGATTGCGGCGCAGTTAAGCCTGCAAGACTTTCACATCAAGGAGCGCAACGCGCAAGGACAATTGGTGCCGGCTGCGCCCGCAGCTCAACATGTGGCTGTGCGTTTCATTGTCCCGATGGAGAAAAATCTTCTTGCCGTGGGCTATGACATCTTCTCCGAGCCAGTTCGCCGTCGCGCGATACTGAGTGCGATGGATCGTGGCGCCATGTCCATCACCGCGCCTCTCTGGCTGGTTCAGGATCAGCGCCGCCGCATCGGATTGCTCGAGTTATACCCCGTGTACCGATCAACCGCATCCGACATTTCGTCGCGCAACACGCAGCCGATGGGTTTTGCCGTTGGCGTGCTGAAGGTCGACGAGATGATTACGATCGCCCTCAACGGCATGGTGCCGCCCGGCCTGATCATGCAGCTGCGTGATACCGACGCACCGGTTGAAAGCTCGCTGCTGTATCGCTCCGATGTGAGTGCGCTGGACGCACGCCCGTTGAATAGCGCCGACGTCGCCTGGTCTGGTCGGATCGAGGTCGCCGATCGTGTCTGGGAACTCGCCCTTGCCCCAGACCGCGCCTATGCAGCCCGCAGGCATGGCTGGTTTTCCTGGGGCGTTGGGGTTGCCGGTCTGTTGTTCGCAGCCTTGCTGCAGGTGCTGATGCTGGGAATGACGGGGCGGGCCGCAGTCGTGCAGCGCAAGAATGACGAACTGCGCGCCAGTCAGCAGCGATATTTGCAGTTGTTTAACGAGAACCCGCTGGCGACCTGGCTATACGATGCATCGACCGAGCGCTTTTTACTCGTCAACGACCGTGCCGTTGCTCATTACGGTTGGCCGCGCGACGTCTGGTTGACCATGCACCGGAGTGACATCGTGCTTGGGGATTCGCGTCCTGACGATGGTGAGCAGCGCCATCGGCGCAGTGATGGCAGTCTGATCGATGTTCATGTCAACGCGTCGGCGGCGACTTATGGCGACATCGAGGCACGGCTGGAGGTGGTGGAAGACATCACGCAGAAAAAGCAGACCCAGGCCCGTATCGACTTCCTCGCGTTTCATGATGCGCTCACCCGTCTGCCGAACCGGGTACTGGGTATTGATCGACTGCGGCAGGCGGTTCTGGTGGGGCAGCGGCATCATCTGCGATTTGCGCTGCTGTATCTTGATCTTGATAAATTCAAGTACGTTAACGATTCGCATGGGCATACGGTTGGCGATGCCATGCTGCAGGCTGTTGCGCAGCGGCTGCGCGATTTGCTGCGCGCGGAGGATGTGCTGTGCCGGCTGTCTGGCGACGAGTTCATGATCTTGCTGCAGGACGTCTCAGAGCAGGCCGATGCCGTCAGTGTCTGTGAAAAAATTCTGGGACACCTCGCTAGGCCCTTTGAGCTGGAGGGCATACGTCTGCATACGTCCTTTTCGATTGGCATTGCGATTTATCCGCAGGATGGCAGCGATGCCGAGACACTGATGCGGAATGCCGACACGGCGATGTATGAAGCGAAGCTGGATGGGCGGAATACCTACCGCTTCTTCGACCAGCAAATGAATCTGGCCATGCTGCGATATGTGCAGACGCGTGATGCGCTGCGGCTGGCCCTGGAGCGCAAGGAATTTGAGTTGCACTTCCAGCCCCAGGTCGATCTTCGTACCGGAAAAGTGAGCGCAGCCGAGGCGCTGTTACGCTGGAATCGCCCGGGCCATGGCATGGTTCTGCCTGCTCATTTTGTCCCCGTCGCCGAGGAGAGCGGATTGATCGTTCCCTTGGGTGAGTGGGTGCTGAGCGAGGCTTGCCGCCAGGCCGCCATGTGGCGAGACGCCGGTTGGGCCGACGCTGTGGTTGCGGTCAATTTATCGGGCGCACAGTTCCGGCATGGACAGTTGGAAGAGTCGGTATTCGCCGCATTGCAGGATTCTGGTCTGGAGCCAGCCAGGCTTGAACTCGAACTGACGGAATCCATCCTGATGCGTGAGGTGGATGTCGTCATGGTGACCTTGCGGCGCTTGAAGGCACGCGGCCTGCGGCTCTCCATCGATGATTTCGGGACCGGATACTCCAGCTTGTCCTACCTGAAACGCTTTCATGTCGATACGCTGAAAATCGATCAATCGTTTATCAGGGATATCGTGCACGACGAAGAGGATCACGCCATCGTCCGGGCGATCGTACAAATGGCGAACAGTCTCAAGCTGCGCACGATCGCCGAAGGCATCGAGAACGACGACGTGGTGCGTCTGTTGAAGGCATTGGGGTGTGACGATGGCCAGGGCTATGTCTTTGCACAGCCATTACCGTCCAAAGTCTTTGAAAACTGGCTTCGTGCGCGCGGAACAATGGGCTGATCCTGCGTTCACAGTTTCCAAGCGGAATTTTTTCAGAAAAGACTTCCCAGCGTGAAAATTTCTTACAAAAGATAGTATCGTATTGCCGTGCTTTAAAAATTTAACGAAAGCCCTTCAATGAATGGAATCAAACAGAAGCTGCAAGCGTTCTGCGTTGACCAGCAAGGCGCAACGGCAGTGGAATACGCCCTTTTCGCGGCAGCCATCGCGGGTGTCATTGTGACGATCGTCATCTCCTTGGGCACAACCGTTAACAGCGCACTGGAAAAAGGCAATAGCGAGCTCAGCAAAGCCTTTCCAGCTAGCGGCAACTGATCGGCTATGTCGGCGTGCGCTGCTCTGACCTGACAGCGGCAGGTAATCGTGAAGCGAGTAAGTGCATGGATGATCGTCACGCGAGCTGAGCATTCACGCGGCGAGCAGGGCACTGCACTTCGTTAACCGCATCAAATGCGGGTCAGACCTTTCCAACTTCCGCCACTGCGTCGCTTTTGTCCCGGCGTCTGAAGGGATAGATGATTTGTCCCGCCCAGGTTGCGGGTACCGGATCGTCGACGCCATAGCGCTCCGGCATGCGTCCCGGTAGATATAGGGTTTTGAACAGTATGTCCCAGATCGGAAACTGGGCCGAAAAATTCTTGTCCCGGGCCATGGCCTCATTCGAATGATGCCAGTGGTGGAACTCCGATCCGACGATCACATACTTGAGGGGACCAAGGGGCAGGCGGATGTTGGCATGCTCGAGAAGGGCGTGCCATTTGTAGATGATCGACGCAACAAACAAGGCTTCGGCCGAGAAGCCGAGTGCATAGATCGGTATCAGCGATGTACCCTTCGTGATCATCTGGTCGACCGGATGAACGCGATAGGCCGCCAGCCAGTCGAGATTTTCACTGCTGTGATGGATCGCGTGAAAATGCCATAGCGCGGGGATCTCATGCATCGCACGGTGGCCGAGATAAATGACCAGATCGCCAATCAATGAGGCCAGGACGACCTGCAGCCACAGCGGCAAGCTGGCCATCCAGGTCTGTATACCAGCAGGTACCAGGGCAGCGCAGAGTGTTGCGACTCCGCCGATCAAGAACACCATGCCGAAACGGATGAATATCCCGGACAAAAAATAATGACCCAGGTCCGTCAGCAAGCCACGGCGAAGCACCTGCCTTTGTTTATAAATCGGCAGTACGTATTCGATGGGGGTCAGCACGAGTGCGCAAACCAGGAGTTCACGCCAACCGAGCTGAAGTGCGAAATCAAGGATGACTTGGAGATTGGTGATCATGGTCGATCGTTATTGAGAGCCACATGGCCACATGGCGACGCGGCGCCGTGCACCGACGCGCATTATGCGCGTATCTTCAACATGGCAATGATCAGAGCCGATCTTCAACACCACGCTTATTCGGCTCGACGATGCCGAATCGCTGCATTCGGCGGTAGATGGTCGAGCGGCTGATGCCGAGCTCGCGCGCCGACGCCATGATATTCCAGTGATTGTCTTGCAATACAGTGAACAGAGCCGCTGCTCCAGAGGATGGATCGGCGGTGCTCGAGATGACCTGCTGTGGTCTTCGTGATGTCGACGACGAGGATGGCGAGGTATATCGCTCCGCGTATTGACGCTTGACGTCAGCAGGGAAGTCTTCAATCGCCAGTACGTCACCCGCTACCGCAACAGCAAAGCGAATCGCGTTGACAAGCTGTCGGATGTTACCCGGCCAAGGCAGCGTTGCCAATTGTTCGACCAGCACATCGTCAACTTGCAAAGGTAGTTCCCGCTCACGCGCGGCAAACGCAATCAAGCGGCGAACGAGAAAGTGACGGTCAGTGCGCTGACGTAGCGGAGGCAGCTCGAAGACGGCGCCGTTGATGCGGTAATACAGGTCTTCGCGGAACAGGCGCTTGTCAACCATGCACGCGAGGTCTTGATGCGTTGCGCATAACAACCTGAAATTCACCGGGATCGTATTGCTCGCGCCGAGCGGCATGACTTCGCGCTGGGCAATCACGCGCAGCAGGCGTGCCTGCATCGACAGCGGCATGTCACCGATCTCATCGAGGAACAAGGTGCCGCCATGCGCCTCAAGAATGCGACCCCGCGAGCCGCCTTTTTTCGAGCCGGTGAAGGCGCCATCGCGGTAACCAAACAGCTCGCTCTCGATCAGCGATTCTGGTAGCGCCGCGCAATTGACGGCCACAAACGGACCATTGCGCCGTTCGCTGGCCTGATGGAATGCGCGCGCAAACATTTCCTTGCCGCTGCCGGTCTCGCCCAGAATCAGCACCGGCAAATCGTTCTTCATCACCCGCGCCACCAGCGGCAGCATGCGCAGGCAGGTTTCGTCTTCGCCGGCCACTTCGCGCAAGGCGTCGCTGGCGCGGTCGCTGTCGGCATCAATGTCGGTAACCGCGTGCCGCGGCGGTGAACTGCCGACACGACCCGGTGAGTCCCATGCCGCATGCGCGCCATCGATACGGGCCACCAGCGCGCGCGTGGCGCCTACTGGGCGCAGCACGGTGCCCGCATTCAGCCTGCGCTGGCTGCCGTCGAACAGGCGCGCCGGCGGCTCGCCAAAGCAATCCTCGAAATGTACGCTGCCGCCACGTGCAAGCGTCGGCACCAGCCGCATCGCGGCCTTGGTCGGCGACATGATCCGGCCATCTTCATGCAGCAGGAAGAAAGCCTCGCTGGCACCGCCGGCGATACTGCCATGCTCGTGCAGTGTCACGACGAACTGGTCCTTGCTGCGCTGTGAGAGGATCAGCTTGTTCTCGATCGCCTCAGCCGAAATCTTGGTCAGCTGCAGCGCCAGCAACTGGCTGCGCTTGTCCTCTAACGAGCTCAGTGCCGACACATCGAGCACGGCCAGCAGGCGTCCTTGCGGATCGTCGATGGGCACGGCGGTACAGGTCACGCCCTTGTGTACAGCGAGGAAGTGATCGGTGCGATGCACCACGACGGGCTTGTGCTCGACGATACACGTGCCGATGCCGGACGTGCCCTCGATCGATTCAGCATAAATGCGACCTAGCTCAAGTCCCCCCTTGGCCAGCTCGCGGTCCATCAGCGGATTACGGATCATCGACAGGCAGCTGCCCTGTGTATCCGACACCATCACCACATAGCCGGCATCGCAGACGCGGCCGTACAGCGCGGCAATGTCGGCCTCGCCGACCCGCAGCAGCCGGTCGAGCGGCTCTCGCTGCGCGCGGATCTCGGCAGCGGTGAGTACCTGCGGCCGGTCCGGCCGCCATTCGTCGAGCCGGTGCTGGCCAGCCGAGCGCTGCCACGAGTCACGGATATAGGGATCAAGCTGCGCGGGTTGAAGTGCAACGCCGGGCGCAGTCGCCGCGGCGATCGGATGGATGTCGTTGGTCATGGGGCGGCCTTCGGGCGTATTCCCTTCTTGTTATATCGACATCGGCACGGCGTATCACGTGCCCCACCGGTGCCGCGGAAGACGACTGGTACACATCGGCGCACCCATACTGCCGCCGGATGCTGCATCGAAGTTAACCATAGTTGAGCACGCCTGAAAAGCTGGAACAGCTGCCGCAGCTGACACAGTGCGGCTGCGACAGTTGTCGCAGCCTGGGCGGACAGATCGCTCCATTCGCTGGAACGATGACGCCAAATTAAAGGAATCGCCTGCATTTTGCCCCTACCTGAGCGGCTTCATGCCGCCGCGACAGCCTGGGAACGGGACTTGCATTGGTCTCCGTACCGTCCGGCCTGACCGGACGGATTTAAAACATGGAAGCATCTAAATATTAAAAGAGGAGACCCATGAACAAACCAATGACGCTCACCAGATGGGCCGGATGGGCGATCGCGCTCTCCACGCTCTGTATGCACGCCTATGCCGGCATTTTGCAGGGCCAGGTGACCGGAAGCGACGGTAAGCCGGTCGACGGTGCGCTGGTCACGCTGTCGAACAAGGCCGGTGTCAGCGAGACGGTGTACACCGACAAAAACGGCAACTACGCGCTTGACGCACAGCTGTCTGGCGCGCTCGATCTGCGGGTGCGCAAGCGTTACTACCGCGACCATGTGAACAAGGTGAAGCTGGGCGCGGGCAAGCAGGAGATGAGCGTCAAGCTGGTCAACATCACCGACCCGCAGGAATTGTCGGAAGCCCATCCATCGCTGTCGCACTTTGCGAAGATCAATTTCGACAAGGATCCGAAGTCGCGCTTCTCTCGAGAGAACTTCTCACGCGATTGCCTGACCTGCCATCAGATCGGCAACAGCACCACCCGTGTGCCGCGCTCGCCTGATGGCTGGCTACCATCGGTGCAGCGCATGCATGGTTATCTGGGGAATACCGATGCAGATTTCATCAAGGCTCGCGCCGAGTTGTTGTCGAAAGGATTGAATGGCAGCCTGGTGACGTCGAAGCCCGTGATCCCGACCGATGACCTGCTGAAGCTTGCGAAGATTTACGAGTGGCGCCTCGATAATTCGAATGTGCCGCACGATGCGCATATTCATCATAAAAACAATAACGCTTACATCGTCGACATGTTCGCCGGTAAGGTCATTGAGGTAAACCTGAAGACGGGCAAGGCCAAGCACTTTGCCGAGCCGGCACAGGGCATGCCACCTGGTGGCGCATTTACCAAGATGGGCGCACCTGCGCCATACGGCCTGACGGTGCCGCGCGCGCCGCACAGCCTGGCCGAAGACTCGAAGGGCACGATCTACCTGACTGACTCGATCGGTGCCTCGATCGGCGTGTTCGATCCGGTCACGAAGAAGTTCGAGCACTACGACGTCGGCAGCAAGGCGGTTTATCCGCACACCATCCGCGTCGATGCGAAGGACGTGGTGTGGGCGACGATGGCCTTCTCGAACCAGGTTGCGCGCTTCGATCCGAAGACGAAGGACATGAAAGTCATCAACCTGCCTGCGACCAAGTCGGAAGGCATGTCCTGCTGCCAGGTTCCGTACGGTATCGACTACAGCCCGGTCGATGGTAGTGTCTGGTATACCAAGCTCTTCTCCGACAAGATTGGCCGCATCGATCCGGTCACCCTTGAGATCACCGAATATGACTCGCCAGTGATGGGTCCGCGCCGTCAGCGCTTCGACGCTGCCGGTAACTTGTGGATCGCCGGCTTTTCGGACGGCACGATCGCACGTGTCGACACCAAGACCTGGAAGTCGACGATCTACAAGATCCCGACCTTTGCCCCGGGCGAGGTGCCGGCGCCGTACTCGGTCAGCGTGAATCCGAAGAACCAGGACATCTGGGTCACCGACACGATGATGGATGTCGCCTGGCGCTTTATTCCGGCGCAGGAAAAGTTCGTCGCTTATCCGCTGCCGCTGAAGGGCACCTATACGCGCGACTTCTCGTTCTCGAAGGAAGGCTGGGCCTGCACGTCAAACAACCCGATACCGCCGACAGCACTCGAGGGTGGCGTACCTGAGTTGATCTGTATCGATCCGGGCGCCTGATTTATCTGAGCCTGTTTCCCCGCCCGCCCCGACGCAGTTGGTCGGGGTGGGTTTCTTAACGAAGCGAGATCATGATGAATAAAAATGTAAGGCTGGCGCTCTGGCG
>JACCDS010129617.1_pt1 | contig 12877 bp, 13 predicted proteins | sample 7446441 | NCBI WGS metagenome assembly JACCDS01 (sample SAMN15323445, study PRJNA562643) | freshwater metagenome | isolation source: river surface water | place: USA:Blue River Watershed | collected 2017-08-17
ATGAAAAAATATACTTTCACAGAAAAAAAAGATACTCGTTCTGGCTTTGGTGCTGGAATGCAAGTGTTGGGACAAACTAACCCAAATGTTGTAGCACTTTGTGCTGACTTAATTGGCTCATTGAAATTGGATGCTTTCATCAAAGAAAATCCAGAACGTTTTTTCCAAACGGGTATCGCTGAAGCAAACATGATTTGTATCGCTGCTGGTTTGACTATCGGTGGAAAAATTCCTTTTGCTACTACTTTTGCTAACTTTGGTACTGGCCGTGTTTATGACCAAATCCGTCAGTCAGTAGCATACTCAAACAAAAATGTTAAAATCGCTTGTTCACACGCTGGTTTAACTTTGGGTGAAGATGGTGCTACTCACCAAATTTTAGAAGATTTAGGAATGATGAAAATGCTTCCTGGCATGACGGTCATCAACCCTTGCGATTATAACCAAACTAAAGCGGCAACTATCGCTGTGGCTGAACACGAAGGACCAGTTTACTTACGTTTCGGTCGTCCGGTTGTGCCAATTTTTACAGCTCCAGACCAAGAATTTATCATCGGTAAAGCTTGGATGGTAAACGAAGGTGCAGACGTAAGTATCTTCGCAACAGGCCACTTGGTTTGGGAAGCTATCTTAGCTGGTGAAATATTAGCTGAAAAAGGTATCGACGCAGAGATTATTAATATACACACAATTAAACCTTTAGACGAAGAGGCTGTCTTAGCATCAGTTCGCAAAACAGGTTGTGCGGTTTCAGCTGAAGAACACCAAATTGCAGGTGGTTTGGGCGATTCAATTGCTCAAGTATTAATCAAAAACCATCTTGCTCCACTAGAATTTGTTGGTGTTGAAGATTCATTCGGTGAATCAGGAACTCCTGCACAATTAATGGAAAAATATGGTTTAAATGCTGCTTCAATCGTAGAAAAAGCAATGAAAGCAATCGCTCGTAAACAAGCGTAGTTTCGAAAACATATAATAATAGTAGGCAAAAAGCGAACAGAGTGAGTTATTAGCATAATTAAATGTGCTAAAACTCATTCTTTTCGCTTTTTGCCTTTTTTATTTTAAGACTTGTGCCTATTTTGCATTTAGCATTCTAAGCCAAATGCCCAACAATGACAGATAAAGAATTATTAGAAAAATTTGCTAACCCCGAAAGCCGAAATTATGCTTTCAATTTACTGGTACGCCAATATCAGCAAAAAGTATATTGGCACATTCGTAAAATGGTTATCGATCATGACGATGCAAATGATCTTACTCAAGATACTTTCATTAAAGCATGGAAAGGCCTAGAGCACTTCAAAGGTGATTCGCAATTATTTACTTGGCTTTACAGAATAGCAACAAATGAATCATTAAATCATTTAGCCAAAAAGAAAAGACGATTTTTCTTGCCAATTAATGACATTACAGAAGAATTATCTAACAAACTAGAAGATAGTGACTTGATTTCTGGTGATGAAATTCAGTTGAAACTTCAAAAAGCTTTATTGACTTTACCAGATAAACAAAGATTAGTGTTTAATATGAAGTATTATGATGAATTGAAGTACGAGGATATTTCAGAAATTACTGGTACTTCGGTAGGTGCTTTGAAAGCATCTTATCATTTGGCAGTAAAAAAAGTAGAAGAGTTTTTAAAAAACTCTATCCCTTAAAAGTACTAGAATTCAAAAAAATATTTTTTTTTATTAAACCATCACAAACCAAGATAGTCAAAGCATTGAAATATTAACACAATGGAAAAGGATAAATTTAGTTTAGAAAAGTTACCTCGTGAAAACATTTTCAAAGTCCCAGATAATTACTTTGAAGAACTTCCACTACTTATACAATCACAGACATCTGCTAAAGTGAAAGCTGTTCCACTGGTTACTTGGTCAATGAAAAGAACATGGGCTACCATAGCAGCCTGTGCTGCGATTGCTATTTTGGGCTATTTTACATGGATGCCAAAACAAGATGCACTCGAAAGCGAAGCGCTTTCTGAAGTGCAAAATCAAGAAATTATCAACTACTTGATACAAGAAAATGTAAATCAAATCGATTTGGCTGAACAATTTGAGACAATTCAACACAGTAAAGTAGATGTGGACGAATTAATCAAAGATTCGGATTTATTAGATAATTTAAAAATTGATCAGCAAGATATTTTACAAAGTATTGAGCTTGAAAACTTTGAGGAGAATATCTGAAAATGTTATACAGAGAATTAACCAAATAAAAATATCGTTTAAAACGAATAAATGAAATCAATTATGAAGAAGTCAGCTATCATTCTCAGCTTAATTTACTTTTTTTTCACCCTGACCGCCACAGCGCAAGACGAGCCACAAAAAGGAAAAGAAAAAATTAAAGCCGCAAAAGTAGGTTTAATTACTAACAGACTAAACCTAACAGAAGAACAAGCAAAAGGTTTTTGGGTAGTTTATAACGAGTTTGACACTAAGCGCTTTGAAATCAAGAAAAATATCCGTCATATCACTACTGAAAGCAGAAATATGTCAAGCTCAGAAGATAAGGTACTCTCCGATTTAAAGGAAATTTTAAACCTTAAGCAAAAAGAAGTGGATTTAGAAAAAGAGTATATGGCTAAGTTTCTAAAGGTAATTAATGTTCGTCAGGTTTCTGAACTTTATAAAACAGAACAACTTTTTAATGCGATGTTATTCAATCGTCTCAATAAAATGGAAGGAAAAGAACATAAGTTAAAAGCAGATTAATATAATCCAAATCCCTCAAATACTTCAAAAGTTTTGAGGGATTTTTTTCTACTACTCAATAACAGTACCTTGTTTTTTATAATCAACTAATTGCTCAGGTGTAATTACTTCATCTGTAATCATTACGTCAATATCAGTAAAAGGACAAACTACAAAACTATCAGCAGTATTGAGTTTTTCAGCCGTAATTAAGGCGATTACCTTTGCTGATACTTCAACCATCTTCTTTTTCACGACACTTTCCCCCCAATCGGGAATCGTCACTCCGATTTCAGGATGAATTCCGCACACACCGATTAACAAGACATCAGCTCTGATTTTACTTAATAATTCTATCACCTCTGTACCGTAAGTGTTTTGCGCATCTTTGAATACTCGTCCTCCTAACATAAAAAGATCAATATTTGGATGTTCGCAAAGGATTTGTGCAATGGCAATACTTGTGGTAAAAACGGTAGCTTTTAAATTAGGTGACATCAACTTGGCAACTTCCATATTTGTAGAGCCATTGTCGAGAATAATTACTTGCCCATCAGCAAAAAATTTTTGAGCTTTTTGGGCTAGAATCAATTTTTCTTCGTGTGCAATATGAATTCTTTCTTTGAGTTTGTATGGACTCAAGGCCTTTGGAATTGCTCCGCCGTGTACTTTTTTCAAAAGGCCATCTTCAGCTAATTCATTTAAATCCCGACGAACTGTATCATCAGAAACATTCAATATTTCGGCCAATTGAACAGAGGAAACTCTTTGGTTTGTTTCCAACATTTTCAAAATAATTTGCAGTCTTTCTTCCCTAAGCATAATTGCGGTTTAATTCGGTTTATTTCGGAATATAACACAAATTTAATAAAAATTATTTTGAATTATTCGGTTTATTGCGGTAAATTTGTCAAAAATAATTAAAAACCGCAAAAAAACGAATGAGAATTTTAATTGACATGGACGATGTCTTGGCAGACACAAGTTTAAAAATATTAACCGAAACCAATAAAAGGCTTGGTACAAATTTTACACGTGAGCAACTAAATTCAAGTCCAGAAATTTATAAAGAATATCACGAAAAATATTCTACTGTAAGAGGAATGCTTTGGGAAAAAGGCTTTTTTGCTGATATTCCATTGATTGCTGATGCCCAGGAAGTAGTTCAAAAACTTCACGCAAAACACGAAATCTTTATTGTATCTGCTGCTACAGAATTTCCGTTTTCAATGGAAGAAAAATTAGTATGGCTAGAAAAGTACTTTCCATATATTGGCTGGGCGCATACGGTTTTTTGTGGACACAAATGGATGATTAAAGCAGATTATATCATTGATGATCACGAAAAAAATCTTGTAAATTTTGAAGGCAAAGGATTATTATTCAACGCTACACACAATCAACACGTAAAAGAGTTTACAAGGGTAAATTCTTGGAAGGAAATAGAAAAAATCTTACTATAAACTGCCATTACAAGTTTATTTGATAGATTTTTTAGAACAGTTAAACATACCAACGCCATTTTGGAAACTACAATTATTCAAACTAATACTGGTAAGAATGCTCGCATAGCTACCAATGCTTTATTTTTTTTATGCGGAATTAGTTTTGCCTCTTGGGCATCAAGAATTCCAGACATGAAAGAATTACTACAGTTGAGTGATGCTGCATTAGGAACTGTTCTATTTGCAATGCCCATCGGAAGTTTAACAGCCCTCCCAATTGCTGGAATAATCATTCATAAATATGGAAGTAAAAGAATTACTCTTCTATCCGTACTGGTGTACTTTATTGCTTTACCATTATTAGGGCTTTCAAACAGTCCAATCAGTTTGGCGATATCGCTCTTTATTTTTGGTTTTGGGAGTGACGTACTCAATATCGCCATGAATGTGCAAGCTGTGGGTGTTGAAAAAATTCAGAAACGCTCTATCATGTCATCGTTTCATGCAGTATTTAGTATTGGTTTTATGCTAGGGGCTGCCCTTGGCGGCATCATTGCCAAACAGGGAATTTCTACTTTTCAACATTTGGCAGCCATTGGTAGTTTGGATATGCTGATAGGTATTGGGTCGTTTTCTTACTTACTTCAACACGACCACAAATCTGATGAAAACCAACCTCTTTTTGCAATTCCAGATAAGTCATTAATTATTTTAGGAATAATCTGTTTTTGTGGAATGCTCTGCGAGGGTGCTATGGCCGACTGGAGTGTGCTTTATTACAAACAAATCATACAAGACCCGAATGGTTTTGCCACAGCAGGGTTTACTGCATTTTCAGTATTGATGGTAGCAGGTAGAATATTTGGAGATAGAATTTTACAACATTTAGGGCTCAGAAAAACACTTTTAATCAACTGTTTATTAGTTTTTTTAGGCATGACAATTGCAATTTTCATTAGTTTGCCGATGGCTGTTGTAATCGGTTTTGGTATTACAGGATTAGGGCTCTCTACGATTGTGCCGCTTATTTATAGCCAAGCTGGCCACTCTAAAACAATGGCGGCTGGGGTAGCTTTAGCAGCGATTTCAACCCTCGGGATTGCAGGATTTTTGATTGGGCCAGTTATGATTGGGTATCTCTCTGAATTCTTCTCACTAAAAATTGCTTTATCTTCATTAATATTTTTAGGCTTACTAGGAAGTTTTTTAACGACCAAAATTACTCATCAATAATGGAAGGTTTGAAAAAAGTAGCGGTCATTTGCGTACTTAGAAATGGCTCAAATTTCTTGTTGTTGAAACGGTTTAACGAACCCAACAAAAACACTTATGTGCCCGTTGGCGGCAAAGTAGATGCTTTTGAAGACCCATATAATGCGGCGATACGAGAAGTATGGGAAGAAGCAGGTATCAAACTGCCTTCAATGCGTTTTTGTGGTACTTTGGTTGAAACCTCACCTGTAAAGTATAATTGGATGAGCTTTATTTATGAAGCAGAAGTTGAAATTTTCGAACCGCCAATTTGCAATGAAGGTATTTTGGAATGGCATAATTTTGAAGAAATTGATAATTTCCCGACTCCTAAAACAGATTTTTTTATTTACGACTATATCCTCCAAAAAAAGTATTTTGCCTTTAATGCCATTTATGATAAGGAAGTAACTTTGCTCTTTATGAATGAAGAAATTGAAAATAAAGTAGTTTTTGAACTATGAAAATTAAAATCTGTTGTATTTCCTCACAAGAAGAAGCAAAATTGGCGATTTCTTTAGGTGCCGACGTTTTAGGCTTAGTCGCCAAAATGCCAAGTGGACCTGGCACAATTGAGGATGATTTAATCAAAAAAATTGTAACTGTGATTCCTGACGGCATCGATAGTTTTTTACTTACCCCAAAAACCAAACCCGATGAAATAATAGCACATCATCGAATTACGGGTACTAACTCCATTCAATTAGTAGATGCTGTTTCTGTATTCGACTATGCTATTTTAAGAGAAAATCTTCCTAATATTAAATTAATACAGGTAATTCATGTAAAGGACGAAAGTTCAGTTCATGAAGCCCGAAAATATGATAAACTGGCTGATATGATTTTATTAGATTCAGGAAATCCTAATTTAGCCATAAAAGAATTAGGTGGTACTGGTAGAAAACATGATTGGAGAATCAGCAAAAAAATAGTCGAAAATGTTTCAATACCCGTTTTTTTGGCTGGCGGACTCAACCCTGAAAATATTTTAGAAGCAATTGAGGAAGTAAAGCCTTATGGTGTTGATATTTGTAGTGGAGTAAGATTATATGGAAAACTAAATCCTACTTTATTAAAATTGCTCATCGACAAAGTAAAATACTAAAATACTAGATTTTAAATCTGATAATCTAATTATATAGACATCAAAAAAAGCTGTTGAAGGTATTTTCAACAGCTTTTTTTGAATGTAAAAACGAAATAATTCGCCCAAATTGATACTTGAGAGTAATTAATAAATTGAACTATTCGAAACCAATTCGTTGGTAGGAAAATCATACTTAAAAATAGGATCGATTGGTGAACAAGCTTCAATTTCCATCACTTCTTTAATCAAACCAGTACTCATGTCAAATACCCAACCATGAATATGTGGCAATTGAAAGTTTTTCCAAGAACGTTGAACGATAGAAGTCTTTGAAAGATTTTTTACTTGCTCTGCCACGTTGAGTTCAACTAAACGCTTAAATCTACTTTCTTCATCCAAAATATCCGTTAGTTCATTATTGTACTTATCATAAACCTCCTTGATATTTCTTAGCCATTTGTTAATTATCCCTAAATCAGTTGGCCCCATTGCTGCTTTCACACCACCACAACCGTAATGCCCACACACAATAATGTGCTTAACGTGTAAAACCTCTACCGCATATTGAAGTACCGAAAGCAAATTAATATCAGTATGCACCACCAAATTAGCTACATTTCTATGCACAAATACTTCACCTGGTTGAGCGTTCGTAATTTCTTCAGCAGGGACTCTACTATCAGAACAACCAATCCATAAAAATTTAGGTTGTTGATCTTTTGAAAGCGTTTCAAAATATTCTTCATCTAATTCTAAACGCTGCTTAGCCCATGCCTTATTTGCGAGTAATAGTTGTTTATAATCTTTCATTTACGTATTAAAAATTGAATTAATGTGATGATTCTACCTCTATTTGATAATGATTTATATCTCCTTGTATTTTACGATTAACTTTTTTAAATACCACCTCAATACCTTTACTTTTTGAACCTTTTTTGAAAGTATATAAAAGTGTGAAAATATCGTGATCTATAAAATTCGCTCTGCTACCATCAATCAATACTTCGTCGCCTTCTTTCAAACTCATCAAGATATTTTTAATTCTTGGTTTATTCAAAAAGGAAACATCTTTATTGAATTTAATTAAAACAGTATTGCCTTCACGGATTACAGATATTACAGAACGAAAGTTGGTAAAAACCACAAACAAAAGCCCTACGAAAGTGCCAATAAAAATACCAAAGAGTAAATCCTTGAAAATTATTATAATAATCGTTGTGGCAAAAGGGATGTATTGATCGTACCCTTCTTTATAAACTCTTTTAAAAACACTTGGTTTAGCTAATTTGTATCCCACCATAAGTAAAATGGCTGCCAGAGCAGAAAGTGGGATTCTATTCATTAACATCGGGATAAATACTACCGATGCCAACAGTAATACACCATGCACCATCGACGACATTCGAGTTTTACCTCCTGCATAAACGTTTGCGGATGTACGAACCACCACCGAAGTAAGTGGTAAACCACCCAAAAATCCAACAATAGTATTTCCAACACCTTGAGCGACTAGCTCTTTATCGGAGGAAGAAATACGTTTTTGTGGGTCAATACTATCACCAGCTTCCAAACTCAAAAGCGACTCTAAACTTGCCACAATTGCTAAAGTAATTGCTACAGTATAAGTATGGACATTTCCTAAAAATGAGAAATCTGGAAAAATTAATACTTTCTGAAAATCTTGAAAACTATTCAAAATTGGCATTGAAACCATGTGTATCGGAGAATTTCCTAAATAATAATCTGGCTTTAGAACTGCATAAATTTCATTGATTGAAACGCCCAAAAGTACTGCCGCCAATGCAGAAGGAAAAACTTTGAAAAAATTAATATTTTTCCTACCAGCATAATCCCAAAAAATTAGTAGCGCCAAACAAGCGAAAGAAATTATTACTGCGCCATAATTAAAATCAATAAAAGAACGAATTATCTCTGTAATAGTATTTTGATGATTTGCTACTTGTTCGAATTCGAATTCACCTTCATAATCTTGATCATCACCCAAAGCGTGTGGAATTTGCTTGAGAATAATGACAATTCCGATAGCCACAAGCATTCCTTTGATAACACTTTCAGGAAAATACGCACTAAATTTTCCTGCTTTAATAAATCCCAAAATTATTTGAAATACTCCTGCCAAAATAACAGCAACCAAAAAACCCTCATAAGAACCCAAATCTTTGATAGCTGTGGCTACAATCACTGTTAAACCAGCCGCTGGCCCACTTACAGATATTTCTGAACCAGACAAAATTGAAACGACGATTCCAGCAACAATTCCAGATAGTAATCCTGCAAATAATGGTGCCCCCGACGCAAGCGCAATTCCTAAACAGAGCGGCAATGCTACTAAAAAAACCGAAATTCCAGATTTCCAATCGGTTTGTAGTAAAGAGGTTTGATAATAGTTGAATTTTGTCATAATGTTAAATGCAAACCTTTATTCAAGTTTTACAAGAAAGTCAAAAGTGAAGTGAAATTTTAATGTTTATACGTTATGTACAATGAGAGTACTTTAATCAATAAAATTCACTAAACTTCTGGAGGTTTGATGATAACAGTGCGGTGTCCTCGTAATAAATTAGAGGTATAAGTTGAAAAAAGAGTCAAAGCTGAATGATATTCGCTTTCAACTTTGATAAAACATTTACCCCAATATGGATTATTCAACATTAAAAACACTACTCCAAAATTATCTAAATCTTCAGCTTCGGGGGTTTCATCGGTAGAATTCGAACTTACTTTCTTTTCTAAATCATCTTTATCCTGAAAACGCAAGGCCTTCTCTTTCGAAGACAATACACTTAGGTAATCTACTCCACCTGTGCTTAAAGCAATAAAATGTATGGCAAAAACCAAACAAAAAACTTGAAATACAATATGTAGCTCACGATTGAAACTCATAGTGAAGTTTATTTCAAAAGCAAAAATATAACATTTTAAGGCTAACTTTTGTATATAAAGCGATAAAACATTCAAAAATAAAACAAAATTGGGTTACCGAAACCGATAACCCAATCCAACATTAAACCACATACAAACTAAAATATTATAAAAACTAAATAAACTTGCTAAGGATTGAGAAGATAGTTTTACTTGATTTTCGCTCAGGTAATCATCTAAAAACCAAAAACTTAAATATCTAAATTGTTATTTAAATCACATCGTATCATTTCAAGCCAAAGCCTCCAAAATTGATTTAACGAATACAACTAGGGTATAATCCGAAGCATTTTACCGAATTACGCAATCAAAATGTCGAGAACCCATCCAGCAAAGTAGAGAAATAACTATCGATAAATGGTTGGAAATAGCTAAAGTTGAATGTCAAGAAAGATCTTGAAAGCAAAGACCTGAAGGATTAAACTGAATTTTTCTGACTATTCTAACAAAACAGTGCGAATGGAAATTACCCTACTGAATTTAAAAGAAACAAAAAAATCAGATTGAAAGTAAAAAATCAAATACGGATGTTGAGAAACAAAAAGAAGAGATATGAAAAAGTATTTTTTGAGGAATTGTTAATCCAAGCAGAAAGGTAAGTTTGTTTTAAAACAATTGATTTGAAAACAAAAAACTGACTCACCGTAAAATTAACTTTAGCTAAACCAAAGTCTTTCCCATCTTCAGTTGACTCTTCACTTTCATTGATAGAAGTTTCACAGAATTGTGATTTAGTATTGTCAGTAACATTTTTTATGACATTACTTTTAGAAGTTTGTTTTTGCACAGTCGTCTCAAAGTTCATTGGTAAAGCAATGAATTTTGCACTTATGAGCATCAGCACTAAAAGTAATTTAAAAAATCTCATACCCTTTTGATAATTAAGGAGCGAAAATATGAATTCTGATTAGGCCTCCTAAGTTAGCAAATCAATTAATTTAAAATTAAATATGATAAAACTATTTTCAGCTAACAATTTAAAAACATCAAATAATTAAATTATATATCAAAATTACTATAGAGATAGCCTTTCAAACAAAAAACTACTTGTTGCCAAGTAGTTCAGTAATTAAATATTCAGAGATAGGACGCAATGTTGAATAGTTGTTTATAAGACAATTGCCTGCGGAGACAAAGGTTATGTCTCCGACAGACACTGTACACCATTAACCATTTTTATAAACAAAACTTTTTTTAGTAGCACCTCGAAACCTAGAGATGAAACAAAATATATTTAAGCATATTTTGATAATCAACAAGACAAAACAATGCTATACTATGCTAGTAAAATTTATTACAAATTTAGAAAAAAAATTAGCTATTCAAAATTTTTAAAAGACTATTTAAGTTAAAATTAGAAAAAGAGAACATTAATTTATTACTCGACTAAAAAATATTAATTTGCTATAATTAGTCAAAATTAGAAATACATCCCATGAAAAATAGTAATCAAATTGATGCAAACTCAAGTAAACCTAAATTCCAACAATTGATTGATTATATACTAAGTGCCATTGAGGAAGGAACTTTATCGAGAGGGCAACAATTACCATCTATCAATGAAGTATCACAAAATTTTGGGATGGCAAGAATGACAGTAGCAAAAGCTTATGACGAGCTCCGTGAAAAAGGAATTATTACATCTCATCATGGCAAAGGTTTTTACGTTTCAAATACTGACACGAGAAGCCAGTTAAATATATTTGTATTATTTGATGCTTTAACTCCTTACAAGGAGATTTTGTATGATAGCTTAGTTGCTGAATTAGGAGAAAACGTCAGTTTAAATATTTTTTTTCATCACCACAATATCAAAGTATTTGAAAACGCCATTATAAATCATCTTGGTTCGTACAATTTCTACATCATCATGCCACATTTTAACCAAGATGTGAGGAATGTACTTCAAAAAATTCCCAAAGAAAAACTATTGATTTTAGATATTGATGTACCTACTTTTGGAACAGACTACGCTATTTTGTATCAAGATTTTCAAAAAAATACTTATAATGGCCTAATTGAAGCCAAAGATTTAATCAAGAAATATCAAACTTTCTCATTGGTTTTAAGTAGTAAAAGTTTTCAATATACTCCCGTCGGAATCATTCAGGGTTTTGAACGTTTCTGCCTTGAAAATGATATTGCTTATGAGATTATTTCTGATTTAGAAGAAGAGGAACACCTCCAAAAAGACCATGCTTACTTGGTTTTCCGTGAGAATGATTTGGTAAGATTTATCAACTGGTCGAACAAAAAAGGTTGGAAATTAGGTACAGACATCGGCTTGATGTCTTATGATGATACACCAATCAAAGAAATTTTGGCAGAAGGTGTTTCAGTAATTTCAAACGACTTTGCCTTGATGGGAAAAAGAGCCGCAGAAATGATTCTTTCACGTCAAAAAGGGAGGTTTGTCAATGAAAGTTACTTTATCAAGCGAAAGTCACTATGAAGTTTTAAAGAGTATTTCCCAAGTATTGATTATAGTAATTGTCAGGAAATACTCTTTATCTTATTCAATACCAAAACCTCCACCGCCTGGCGTCCAGATAGTCAATTTATCTCCTCGATGAGCTGTTATCTCATTATTTGTCGTAGCAGTTCCGTCTGTTTTGGTTAATAAATGTTTTCCTGATTTTCCAGATTTTCCTCCTGCCAAACCATAAGGTTGAGTACTAATATGCTGACGAAGCAATGAAACTTCTACTTCTTCCAAAAAGGTTACTTCACGTATAATTCCTTCTCCACCTTTAAATTTTCCAGATCCCGCAGAATCATCACGAATTTCAAAACGATTTAGATAAACTGGATAACGTAACTCCATAATCTCAGCGTCAGTGATTCTAGTATTCGTCATGTGCGTATGTACACCTGACTCACCATCGAAACCAGCTCCTGCCCCACTTCCTCCGCAAATCGTCTCGTAATAACCAAAGTTTTTATTGCCAAACAAAAAGTTATTCATCGTTCCTTGCGATGAAGCCACAATCCCAAAAGCTTTCAGTAAAGTATCTGTTAATCTCTGACTTAATTCAACATTCCCACCTACAACAGCAGGACAATCGGCTGGGTTTTCAGGATAATCAGGATTCAAAATTGACTTTTCAGGAATGATTAATTCAACCGCTTTTAAAATGCCATCGTTCAAAGGGATTTTTTCGTTCAATAATAATCTTAACACATAAATCACAACAGAATTCACAATGGCAATATTCGCATTCAAATTACCCGAATCCGTTTTTGTACTTCCTGTAAAATCAATGGTGCAATAATTTTCTGTGATTTTTATGGCTACTTTTAAAGGCTCACCATTGTCTAAAAACTCCTCTGCTTGGTAAATTCCTTGTCCAAATGCTTGCAGTTTTTCTCTCATTCTACTTTCAGAATAAGTCTTCAAACGCTTCATATAAAAATGGACTTTCGCTAAACTATGTTCTTGAACCAAG
>JACCDS012507630.1_pt1 | contig 12867 bp, 6 predicted proteins | sample 7446441 | NCBI WGS metagenome assembly JACCDS01 (sample SAMN15323445, study PRJNA562643) | freshwater metagenome | isolation source: river surface water | place: USA:Blue River Watershed | collected 2017-08-17
ACCTGGGCGAAAACCAAATCTTGGAAATCATCCAAAGTGCGTGGTGCTCGGTGTTTTTTGTGGATGAGAACCAACGGGTGACGCTGAAGGACATCGGTTCGAAGGCATCGATCCGCGAATGGGCCCATAGGCAAGGCGCTGAGGTGCACGAAATGGCGTTGGAGAGTCAGTTCCGATGTGGCGGCAGCGATGGGTATTTGGCTTGGTTGGATCATGTGCTAGATATCCGGACAACGGCGAACACAGACTTGAACGATGTTGGCTACGATTTTGGGGTATGCGATACGGCAACGTCGCTCCGGGCGATGATTGAGTCAAAGAACGGCGAACCCAATACCAAGGCGCGATTGGTGGCGGGATACTGTTGGAAGTGGAACAGCAAAACGGATGCATCGGCTTACGACATTGAGTTTCCGGCAGAGGGATTTCAGATGCAGTGGAATTTGGCATCGGACAGCAGTTTGTGGATCATGAAGGACGATTCGATCAATCAGGTGGGCTGCATACACACTTGTCAGGGCTTGGAAATCGACTATGTGGGTGTGATCATTGGTCCGGATTTGCTAATTCGCGATGGCAAGGTGGTTACGGATCCTAGCAAGCGGGCAAGTTCAGACAAGAGCGTTTTCGGATGGAAGAAGCGCATGAAGGAAGCCCCGGAGCAGGCCACTGCGGAGTTGGATTTGATCATCAAGAACACCTACCGCACGCTGATGACCCGCGGGATGAAGGGCTGTTACATCTTCTCGGAGGACGAGGAAACAAGGAATTGGTTTAGGGGGATATAAATAGCAGGATATTAACCGAGTGAAATTCAAACCAAAAATGAGTTTAACTTCCATTTTATCCGATCCTAAAAACCAAGAACTCCGTGAAAAATTAAAATCCGAGTTCCCAAAACCACCGTTCCATTATAACGATGTATTAGGCGCAACTCCACTTACTAAGAATTATGGGTTAGTTGGGACAGCTTTTGACTACTTGCTAAGGTTTTATTTAGAATTCATCAATAAGGACAGAGTTATAAGACGTGAACATTGGGTGGCTGATAGCGCATATCAATTATTGAAAGTTCATTTAAATAATCATACAGACAATACAATTGAAATCGGCTTTAACAAGAACATCCCACAAAATGTATTAGAATTATCGTATTATATTGAAGATCAATATATTCTTGCAAAATCGACCTACAACAATTATCTGATTAATGGAATTATAACTGATGAATTAGTCCAAAGTTCGATTTTCCTGGCTAAACTCGACACCTATTTCCGGTCTAAGATCATTGATCAATACTTCACAACAGTTAACATGCTCGATATTCAAGATATCATATCAATTTTTTCACTTATAGATTCTAAACTGTTCACAGCAAAACAAAAATGCTATTTAAATCCAGTTTTTGGAACAGCATCAATTTGGGTTGGAGGCGCTGATGCCGATCTAATTATTGACGAAACATTAATAGATATTAAAGTAACTAAAAACTTACGATTGGATCGAGAACATTTAAATCAATTGATTGGTTATTACACCCTATCGAGGATCGGAGGAATAAACAACAATATAAATGATAAACCAATAAAAAATATCGCTTTATATTTTGCACGACACGGTGTATTTTGGAAGACCTCCTTGTCTCAATTTGGAAATAATAAACATTTCGAAGACTTTGAAAATTGGTTTCAGACCTATATAAGTGAATATTGATTATTTACACTAATTCAACAAGTGTTCTTTCAAATTTAACAAAATTCCCTTGAGTCAGAGTCTCATAATGACCACTATTCAATGCATCCAAATTGAATTCAAAAGTGCATTGTGTATTAGAATATTGATTCATTATTCTAAAAAAGTAGCCACTTGTTAATCAATATTTGACAATCCTTATTATCTTCCTGGTGTGAATTATATAGAGCTCTTTGCTGGATGTGGAGGATTATCATTAGGATTAAAAGCCAACGGTTTTAAATTAATTTTCGCCAATGAGCTTGGTGAAATGGCTGCAAAAACATTTTCAAACAATTTGATTAACAACGCAGACGACAAAGTCGTTTATTTGAATCACAAGAAATCATTAAAAAACACAAAGACGGGTTCTGTATTCGTTGGTAGCATAGACATTTTAATGGATATGATAAACAGCGGAAAAATTGACACCAAACTTTTGAAAGCTGATTTAATTTCTGGTGGACCACCTTGCCAAGGATTCAGTATGGCGGGTTTGAGGAAAGACGGTGTAAACAAAAACAAACTTCCTTTTTACTTCCTAGACATTGTCCAAGTAGTATCCCCAAAAACTGTATTAATAGAAAATGTTGTGGGAATTTTACACCCATTTACAAGTAGCGGCGCTAGTATACGAACGCACAAAGAAATACAAAAACGCTTGTCGCAATTGGGTTATTATTCGGCTTGCGTAAAAGTCAAAGCCGAAACATTTGGCGTTGCGGAACACCGACCAAGAGTCTTATTTTTAGGATTTAAAAAAGATGTTTTTGAGAGTAAAAAACGTTATTTCAACACATACTCTAAATATTATCATCCCCCATATTTAGATGAGAATATTGAACCTTTAGACTATTTAGATTTAACTAATGAAGATGTAGATTTTATCAACGGCTTCTTCAAAACAAACATACCCAATAAGCTTATTTCTGTGAAAGAAGCTATTGATGATTTATCAACAAATTCGGAAAAGTCGAACTATGTAAACAAATTAAACGATATACTTGGTCAAAGGGTGATAAATCAACTTTCAGATAACAATATTTCAAATCACGAACCACGAAAACACAACGAAAGAACTACCAAACGTTTTAAGGTAAAACAAGTTTTCGCGAGCGATCCGTATTACAGTAAAAAATTAGATTTATATATAACACAAAAAATCAACAACTTTACAACGCAAGATAAAAAGTTTATTTCTAGTAAATTACGTCAAAATGGATTTGCATTTACTAATTTATATCTGTTTCTCGACTCAATTAAATCAAAAAAACACTCACAAAAAGTACTGATGCCTGATAAACCGTCTCAAACAATTTTGACTATTCCGGATGACATCATACACTATAACATTAATGAAAACAGAGTATTGACTGTTCGCGAAGAGGCAAGAATACAGTCTTTCCCAGACAATTTTATATTTTACGGAAAACCAACGACAGGTGGATACCAACGTGAACTTGAAACACCGCAATACACTCAGGTTGGAAATGCTGTACCGCCGTTACTTGCATTCGAAGTTGGTAAATTAATTAAGTTCTTTTTAAAATAAAAATGGATAGTTATAGAGACATCTGGTCAGAAGAGGAACTTAGGGAAGTATACACACTTTATCCAAAAGTTAAATATGCAATCCATAAGCATAACATGCTTATTATTGATCTTGCTACCAAACTGAATAAAAAAACAAGAGGTGTCGAAAACCAATTATTAATGTTCAGAGCAGTTGAAAAAGAAATACTCGAAAATGATACTTACGGCAGAAAAAATTACAACAAATTAATCAAAAAAATTTATCTTGAGAGCGTGAATACTATGGATAAAAATACGAGTGATCAAATAACAATATCAGATTCATTATCATACCCCACAAGATTCAAGCAGTTTGTAAAAACAAATGACGGTGCTGTAAGGAAATCTAATGACGAATCGTCAGGCCGACCAATTGGTGAAATGATTGAACTTCCAATGCATCAATTCATTTCTAAAACAATCGAATCACATGGATCAAAGCATAAAATTCTTTTTTTGATAGGCGGTCCAGGAAATGGCAAAACTGATGCTACAGATTTTGCATTTAACCAATTTATCAAATCACAGAAAGTCACAACTGATTTAGAATTACGAATTCGTCGTGAATACATAGAGCAGTTTTCAAAAACCGATAACTATTATTCCTCTTGCTCAATAAATAACACTTCCTTTTACTGTATTCAGGACGCAACAAGTAGAATGCATGATAGCAAAAACAACCTAGCGGCATTCATTCATGTTTACAACCATTTCAAACAATCTTTCAGTGGAATATTAATTGTATGTATAAACCGGGGTGTATTAAACGATTTTATTAATCAATCAAAAGACAATGAAGAAATTCTGAATCTTATAAAAGAAGTAGAAGATAGCTCGAATTTAGAATCTTATTTAAAAGAAAAAAACAACCACGACATTAAATTTGAACATGGTGAATTCCAATGTTCATTGTCAACTTACCCTCTCGACAAGTCAAGCTTATTCTCTGCCAACAGTAACGTACACAAAGATGTATGTGAAATTATAAACAGCTCCAATTGGTCAATACCAGCTAATTTAAATTTCGGTCAATCATACTTTAAAAGTATGACAAATGAAATTTCCGATCTCATCAACTTGTACGAAATTAAGAATAATAAAAAAGTAACCTTTCGAGAATACTATCACTGGTTACATTTATTATTTACCCCGAACTCTCTTGAATTAACATCAATCATAGATTCTCCATTATCACATCTATGGAAACTAGCGACCACCCAATCAATAAATACAGTTCAGCAGCTCACAGGGCAATTACAAGACAGTTTAATAAAAAGAGAATTACAGAATTTATTAACTGATCTTAGGAAATTAAACAAACTAATTGAGCAGAATAAAACGCTCAACGCAGTACAAGAATTCCATCCCAATTTTCTGTCTAATGTTTGGGATACTGATAAAATATATAGCCTTGTAACATCAATTCGTGACCAAATTCAAAATGTCGATCAAGCAAAGAAGCCTATTAATTTTGGCGCTTACAACATTTCTGAAATAACTAACTTAGAAATTCAACAGCTAAATAATTTAATTGACCTATACTCCAAGATTGACAATCATATCCTAGATACTAAAACTAAGGAAATTGAAAAAATAAGAAAATTCTTATTGATAGTCATAAGAAACTTCTTATGTGCTATTGATTTTAGAATCAACGGAAATTATTATTTAAAAACAGAGCTAATTGAGTTTCGAAAACTGGATAAAACAGGATCTAAAAAAATTCAAGAAACATTGAGAAAACTACTAAGAATTAGAGACGATGGCAGCCATTACTACAGAATGAAAGTCGCTTTAAATAATAATATTTGGGAGTATTCTTTTGCAAATGACAATGTCATTGATGGGGAAATCGAAAACATAGAAAAAGCCTTTGAATTTAAAAATATTTCTTTTTCCGAAAAACCCCCAATAGAGATAAAGCTGTTTGTTAGTGCATTTAGCGATGGTGCTGAGATCGTCACATTTATTGATTTTGGCACCTTTTTACACATTATAGATTCAGACTCACTATTCAATCCGGATTTCAAAAGAATTTCGTCAACAATATCTCCAAATTTCAAACTATGGCTAAACAGCGAGGCAGAAAAATTTGTATCTGGCCGCTTCCATGAAATTGATAGTATTAGTATTCCTAAAATTGCACGAGTAACTCGTCGAAATAATAACAGACTGTCCATAGAAAATTTATCATGAGTCTTTATACAAAAATCATTGACCAAAAAGTCAATTTATTTTCATTCACAAGAGTACCTGAGAATATTCCAACACCTGAGGTGTTAATATCTAGTTTGATGAGAGAATTAAAAATTCAGAACATCCAAACAAACGAAAAAAACGCTTGGGAAAATTCAAAAAAATTAAAAACTCTACTTGAAACTACTAATGGAAGCCATGCAGAAATTCCATTTTTGAAGTGGTCCTATATTTTTGAAAACTATACAGCTTCAATTCGTTCTCGGGATCCAAACAACAAAAGATCTGAGTACATTTACTTCAATCCTATTATCCCGGAATTTGCGAAATATGGTCATGCTGCTCGCTTTAAAGGAAACCCTTGGAATCCCGGAGGAATGCTCGTTGAAGAAATTTATCTAGGCTGTAAATCTGAAAATGAATGGAAGGCGATCGAATTAAAATTAAATAAAGCGTTAAGTGTTGATGAGGAAGATGACTTATGGAGTCGATTCATTCAAAACAAAACTTCCGAACTTTCAGAATTATTAACCACCATACACGATTCAACAGAACATCAAGAACAAACGGAGAATTATAAATTCACTCCGAAATTCAAGGAACGATTGTCTTTATTAGACACGAAACCTCTTATAAATCAGACTTTTGTAAAACAACTGAACGTACTACTTGATTTGAAAGGCAAATTCAGTAGACATCGCTGGATGTCGATACTGCAAAGCTATTTGCGCTTTGGGACCTTTCTACTTATCCTAAATAAACTCACCTATTCTGTAAATTTCATTGATCTTCTAATGAACGATTCGGAATATAAAGAGGAAGAAATCTTCAAGGCTACTAAAGTGACAATAGGTGACAAAAGAAAAGAACTAATAGAAGATAGATTAGTGAACTATATGTATTCAAATTTGCAAATCGCTTTGATAACTGATTTAGACATTAATACACCTACACCAGAGGCAAATATCAAGGATCTTTTTTATCAAATTAAAAATAAACTAATCAATGGAGAAACCAACTTCAAGGAGATAAATAAGATCGCCATGAATAAATTACATGGGGAATACAAAGAAGATTTTAGACTTTCACAAAATGACACTATTAAAAACATCCGTGAATTTCTTGAATATGTGGGAAGAGATCGAAGTGTCAACAACAAATCTATCAACGGCGATATTGGATATATTTATACAATCCCAAAGAATTCTAAATCTTATGTTGTAGAATTCGGGTTAGGCCTAACCTACACGCTAGTATTACTTGCAGGTCAAAACGCCCCGTCAAACAACAACACACTTACAGCAAATGAATTTATGAGTTTTTTAAAGGATTTTGGACTGGAATTAACTTCAATGGATTTCAATGAAGGGCCACTAAGAAATTCTCTCAATGAGCTTGGCTTGCTCATGGAATCTCCAGACAGTGAACTAGGTGTATCAATTAAGAAAATTATCTAACATGAGCATTAATCAGACCTTTACGGAACTTGTTAAAAACATTATTGATAAACAAGCATATCAGCGCATTTTATTCAAATCCAAATTTATCGACGATATCAACTTCGGTAAATTGAATATTCTGAGCTCGATTGGATATAACCTAATTGTAGTTGGCAATAAAAATATTGAACATCCAGTCAACCTTGACATCGAAGAAATACAGTATTCCTCTAACTTCGGTGATTTAATGTACTACCGAAATTCCCATTTAGATAAACATAAAAATTTCGTAGCAATTATACCAGACAGTTGGGTGGTGTTAGATTCAATTCAGGAAGCTGCTTTTGTAGTTGAGAATTTAGAATTTGAAATAATCAAACATTTCTTGAAAAACGGCTCTGTCATGCTTGACGAAACCGATATTGATGAAGTGATTAAGATCTTCATAGAGTATGGTATCTCGTACAAAAACTATAATGATTTATTGAATTGCACCGAATTAAATGATGTAAAGCGCCTAACAAGATGTTTTGATAAATTTAGTTTTACAGAAACAAAAAAAACTCTGAGCAAGGCACACAAACTCCTCGAATTCAGCGACACTGAATTTCAACAAGTGCAAAATTCAAAAAATCAAATACAATCCGAAATTCTCAATGAACTGCGAAATGATTTAATATCTAATTTCAATCCGAAACATGGATTTCAACATAGTGTATTTGAAACGGCGGTTATTGAGAACGTTTTCGAACAGCTGAAAAAAATCGAACCGATTGAATTAGTTGAAGACATCAACAAAAAAATCATCCTTTACGATCTTGAACCTCTAGATCATCTAGATATTAATTTTATCGCAACTCAAAATACAATCGGTTTCGAATTTACAGACTCCGAATTAACAAATTCACTTCAGGTATTTATTAACGGCTCTGAGCTAGATTCTATAAGTAATCATGTGAGAATTGAATTACCTATTCAAGGCGCCCCATCATCTCTTTTATTCCTACACAGAAATTCTCAATGGAAAAGAGAAATAAAGATTCAAACAAATTTCAATGGTTTCAAATTGCGCTTTTACAATGGCAAAAAGATCATTTTAGGCAAACATGCTATTGAATTTGATCGCCAAACCTACGAAGTGAGTAAAATCGATTTCAATAAGGATGTAAAATTTGACATTCTTACTTTTAATAATTCCAAAATCTACACTGAATTCGAGTCATCAGTCATTTCCTCAAAAACGCACAATTTACACAAGCACACCATCAGTGGATTCAACTCAAATCAACTAGAAAATTTACAAATAACTATTGAGGAAGGAAACTCTGCAACCACAAATCTTGAATTAAAAATCACCCCAGCCGACGTAAAGTCCAAAATTAGACATTACGCTGATGAAATTGAAAAATGGAGAATACGGCAATCTGGATTTACTGGTGAAATTAGATTTCAGGAAGGCATCGACCCTCTTGATGAATATTGGCAACACCTTATTAATTCTCAAGGGATAGTTTGTTTTCTATCCCTTGATGAATTGCAATCACCTATAGCTTTTATTGAAAACGCCAAACATATCAAATCGGAAAGCATTGATCTGGGCATCACTGAAACACAATATTCGTTACGTTGGAATGACTCTGAAACACGAACAAAAGAACTATTAAACGATTTCCTAATATTCAGAAATAGAGTTTTAGCACCGTTTCGTAGATCAGAAAATTTCAATAAAACACGCCGGGAATTGTTATCCATCTTAACCGAAATAGACAAATCTGATATTAAGGGTTATACGAATGCATACTTTGACCTTATCCGGTATTCGGCACAGTATGGCAACATTGATACTATTTATTTACTCAAACCAGAAAATGGATCTAACAGAAGACTAGGGCAACACAACATTTGTGGCAGTATTTTACCTTTTTTCCATCCTGTATGTATTGAACATTTTCATAATTACTCATTATTTGTAAATGATTCACACAGTCCATCTTTACTAAAGTCGAAACCCAAATTAATCGATCATTACAACGGTCCGGAAAGTGAAATATTCACGCGCGTGGAGAACAACTCCCATTTATACTCCATCTACATTAGTTCTATCAATGGGAATTTCAGATCAAATCACCAGCAAGTAAGAGATTCAATCAAAAAATACAATATTTCTACCATCGAAGACAATGTAGTTCTCGGACATAGCGATATTTTAAAGGCTCTCGATTCCCTATTTAACTATGTCCCATTTAAATATAGTTATAACATAGCTATTTTAGGTAAATCCGATTTTCAAATTGAGAGTATAATAGGTGATTATTTAAACGAAATTACGGATCTTGATAATTTAGAATCAATTGAGATTCGAGTTTATGATTTCCGTGATGATTCTAATCAAATTGACGAGGGTTATCTTGGTCTGTACTCACTAAATAGCAAGTACAAATTGATTTGGTACACCGTTAAAAGAACAGATAAATTGCCTATTGACCTAAAATTTGATTTATTGTTGGACTTATCACTTGAAATGGATATGACTCCAAAAATGTCAATTGATTCCGAGGCCAATTCGATATCAACGGATAATATTTTGACATCAGTTTGCCAAACAAGATTTGTCCAAAACAACAAATTTAATACTATCTATTACAGCAACTTCAATTCCCCAACAGTTAATTATTTCGTAAATAAATCAGACAAACATCATGCTTTTGTACGTGAGTACTACAATTCTACATCCGTGCAAAGCTCAATCTACCAATCATCTAAACTGATCGCAACCACAGCTCAAGGTTATTACCATATTTCCAATGACCCCTCAAATAATATGCTGCTATATGAACTGCATATGTCAAACAATGATTATCAATTCGGCAACAAGGGTGATTTTTATTTAACTATTAATGAAAATAGAATTTTTGAAGATAGACTCCATGTTGCTTTTGAATCAATATTGAATACAATCCCAAATGAATTAGAAACCACATCATTTTTAAAAGAATTAAGAGATTTAAATTTGTTCCAATTTAAATTTTTCTTGTCTAGTAGAAATAAAACACAGGGCCTTATTGGCGAGGCTTGGATATATAAAAATTATTATCAGTCGTTATTAAAACAATATGGAAATAACTTTGTGATGCTTCCATACGATCTGATCCATGACAACCTCTACAATGCCTTAAATATCAATGGTGATCTCAAGGATAGACACCATCCTGATTTTCTTTGTTTATCTTTTTCAAACGGTTGTTTAACTTTACAGTTTCTGGAAGTCAAAACTTATTTAAACTCACCGAGCCCTAGGTTTAATGATATATTTTCAGCTCAAATATTACCAGTTCAAACTTCAATATTGAACTGGATCAAAAAATCTGAAAATTCAATCAGTTCGGTCCTAGCATTCAAACTCCAAATTCTACAGTTATTTGAAATCAGCGCGAACAATTATGGCAACAAGTTTCAAATCAACAATCATGATCTCAATGATTGGTTAAACCAAGAAAAACCTTCAGTAAATATTAAGGATCCGATTTTATTCTATATTTCATCATCAGAGGAATTTGAAAAATGGAGTTTTGAAAAAGTCCATTTTAATAATAATCAAAGTTATTTACTGGTTAAATGTACTTTTTCGGAAATCAATCCTAATAGGATGAATACTGAACTCGATATCCTGTTCAGTGAACTTTCCAGCGAATATGAAATCCAAACTAAAAAACCATTTGGTACCGAAGATAAATATTTAGTAACCGAAACACTGATACAAGCCGCGGATCCTTTGAAAGTGTATTTCGATCCTACCCACCCAGCCCCTGAAATGGAAATCGTGATTGATTCATCAAGAGTCAATCCATTAGACGTTGATGAAAATGTCAAAGCGGAAACAAAAAGAAAAATGGCTTTAGTGGCAGCAAAACTGCGCGCATTCAAAATTAATATTTATCCAAAAGCAGATTCAACTGTTTACGGACCAAGTTCAATAAAATGTTACTTTGAAATGGACCCGTCTGTATCAATAAATAGCATTGTAAATAAAGACGAAGACATTGCAATAGCACTAATGCTCGACAGGGGACAATCAGTAAATGTGGATCACGAAAAAGGTCTCTGCACAATAGAATTCCCTCGTGCTGATTCTGACAGAGTTTATTTTGAAATCAACGATTTACTTCACTCATTCCATAGATCCAAAACCGAGTTAATCATACCTTTTGGAATTGACTCTCAGGGCAAAGCAGTGACCATAAATTTCTCTAGTTCCCAAACTCCTCATTTGTTGATTGGTGGGCAAACTGGAAGTGGTAAATCAATTGCATTAAAAACAATTCTAACTGCAGCAACGAGACTCTACTCATCTGAGGAATTAAACTTAACCTTAGTCGACCCCAAAAAAGTGGAGCTTATAAGCTTTGCAGATTTGCCACATTTAATTAATTCAGAAATTAGTCCAACAATAGGCTCAAGTTCAGAGGAAACTATCAATTACTTGAAAAAAGCAATTGCCATAATGGAAGATAGATACAATTTATTTCAGCAAGCGCGCGTAACAAATTTAAGCGAGTTTAATTTAAAAACATCCAATACACTCAGCAGACACTTAATTGTTTTGGATGAGTATGCAGATATAGTTTCTAACGAAGAATTACGAAGCGAAGTGGAAAATCTGTTGGAGAAATTATCGCAAAAAGCCAGAGCAGCAGGAATTCATTTGATTATTACAACTCAAAAACCTAGTGCGAAAGTACTGTCTACTGTAATTAGAAGTAATCTCCCTGCTCAATTGGCTCTTAAAGTAAGTAGAGTTGAAGACAGTCGCGTAATTTTGGGAGACAATTCTGGAGCTCAAAAATTAAATGGAAAAGGAGATGCTCTATTTAACACTGGCCTCGGGTCCCCAGTCAGATTACAAGTGGCTAATTCCTAAGATAATGTTGCTATTCAAACACCTCATTTTCATCAATATTGGAAATTCTTAGGGCTAAAGACTATGTCAAAAAGGATCAAGACACCTCAATGGGATATTATTATATTTCTGCCGAAATAGAATTTTAAAAATACACTTATCTGTTTTAATTGATTGTATTTTTATCCCTTTGCCTAAACTTATTAAACCATGGTGGCAAGAGAATGTACATTAATAATTTTGTCATTGATAAAAAATTGAGGGGGCTAATCAACTATCACTTGCAAACCAATGCGATAGGCGATTAATTTGAATAAATAAGATCTATGAAAAACCTATTGATCACTTTGGCATTGTTGTTATCTAATATGCAACTGTTCGCGCAAACTGCAGACAATCAACATTTAATATTCAAGGGCGTTCCCATCGATGGTACGATGAATGAATATGTTGCCAAAATGAAGTTGAATGGGTTTGTTGTAGTAGCTACGGAACCTGGGGCTACCATGTTGCAAGGAGACTTTGCATCCTACAAAAAAGTCCTGATTGGAGTGGTAACACTGCAACAAAAAGATTTGGTCAGTAAAATAAGGGTCATGTTTCCCAAGAAAGAAGATTGGGCCTCTCTTTATGGTAATTACAGCAATCTGAAAGACATGCTCACCCAAAAATATGGCACTCCTACTGAAGTTATCGAAAACTTCCCATCCTATCCCAATGTGAAAGATGAAAGTTTAAAATTCATGTATGTCTCTAGTGGCAATTGTAATTACACCACTGTATTTGAAACCCCCAATGGTAAAATTACCTTATACTTGGATCACATCGAATCAGATTGCTATGTTGCGTTGAGTTATCTCGATAAAATCAACGGTGAGATCATGAAAGCCAAGGCCATTGATGATTTGTAAAAGTTTCGATTTCCAAACACAGCGAATCTTTTTCCCATCGTAACATACACCAACCCCCTCCCCCCACAAAAATCCACCCAATATGTGATAAATTCGTAGGATGAGATCAATCCTTACCATC
>JACCDS010370913.1_pt1 | contig 12864 bp, 14 predicted proteins | sample 7446441 | NCBI WGS metagenome assembly JACCDS01 (sample SAMN15323445, study PRJNA562643) | freshwater metagenome | isolation source: river surface water | place: USA:Blue River Watershed | collected 2017-08-17
GTTTTCCTTCGATTCGGGCTCCCCGCTGATGGCCGGCACCTGGGCCGCGGCGCGTGGCGGTGCCGCCTGCGCGCTGGCCGCCACGCGCGAGGTGCTGGACGGCGCGCGCAGCGCCTTCGCCCTGACCCGTCCGCCAGGCCACCACGCGGGGGCCGACTTCTTCGGCGGCTACTGCTTCCTGAACAACGCCGCCATCGCCGCACAAGCCCTGCGCGACAGCGGTCAGGATCGCGTGGCGGTGCTGGACGTGGACTACCACCACGGCAACGGCACGCAGACCATCTTCTACGAGCGCGCCGATGTGCTGACCGTCTCCATCCACGGCGACCCGATGACCGAATACCCGTTCTTCATCGGTCACGCCAACGAGCGCGGCGCGGGTGCCGGCGAAGGCTGCAACCTCAACCTGCCGTTGCCACGCGGTACCGGCGTGGCCGAATGGCGCCGCGCACTGGACCGCGCCCTGCAGGCGGTGGCCGACTTCGGGGCCGACGCGCTGGTGGTGCCCATGGGGCTGGACACGTTTGAGGGCGACCCGATCTCGGGTTTCACGCTGCGCACCAGCGACTACGCCAGCGTCGGCGCGGCGCTCGCCAGCGCCGGCCTGCCCACCGTGTTCACCTTCGAAGGCGGCTATGCGGTGGACGCAGTGGGCACCAACGCGGTCAACCTGCTCGAAGGTTTCGCGCGCGCCGCTGCCTGATGGCACCACCGGCCGGCCTGCCACGCACCGGGCTCAGTACCAGCCGGTGAAGCGCGTGAGTAACACAAGGGAGAAGAGCACGAGCGCCCACGACAGGCCACGCACGAACCGGGTGGCGAACCACGGGGCAGCCTGCAGCGGCTGGCAGACCAGCACCCAGGCCAGCAGCAACAGCAGCTGCGCGGCCTCGATGCCCAGGTTGAAGCCCAGCAAGGCCCAAGGCAACAGCGACAGGGGTGCCTGGGCGTCCAGCAGCAGACCGGCAAACCCCATGCCGTGCACCAGACCGAACACGCCGGCCAGCCACTCGGTTCGCAGCCAGCGCACCGGGTAGAGGTTGAGCAGCGCCGAGACGCCGATCGATATCACGATGGCGGGCTCAACCCAGTCGCTGTTGGCCTGGAGCCACCCCATGGAAACCAGGGCGAGCGTGACCGAGTGGCCGAGGGTGAAGGCGGTCACCGTGGTCAGCATGCGCATCCAGTCGGACGCACGGACCGCTCGCGGCAGCGGCATCACGTGCACCGGACGGAAGAACCGCCACAGCGGCAGATGCATGGGGAGCACCAGCGCGAGCAGGAAGGCCATGTGATCGTAGCCTTCGAGCATGTGGGCTGCGCCCGTCCCCAGGTAGCTCCACACCGTGGTGGCTGGTGTCTGATGGAAGGATCCCGTCGTCGGCTGACCCAGTGACAGCATTTCGCCCGGCGCCAGGGTGGCGAGCAGGGCCTGCTGGCCCCAATGGCCGGATGCGAGCAACCGGTGGCCGCTGTCGGCCTCTTTCAGCAGCAGGTACTGCAGCTGCAAGGTGTCGCCAGCGCAGGGCGCCGTGGTGCGGGCGACCCAGTACGTGCCGTCACTTCGGCGCTCCAGTCCGTCGGCCGTCCACACGGCCGTGCAGGCGCCGTCCGCACCTGACCACAGCACACCACTGCCCAGGTAGGCGGCAACGTCGGCCTGCGCCGCGCGCACCTCGCCCCACGTGATCTGCCCATCCTGATCGGCGTCGATCGGCAGGACCATGTCGAGGTCCTTGAGTGCTAGTGACAGGCGCAGCGCGGGACGGCCGTCGGGCGCGTTGTCGATGTTCAGGTAGGCATCGCTGCCCTTGTGCGCCCAGGCGGCAGATGTCCACAGCAGGAAGGCCGCGCCCAGCAGCAGGGCGCTCAAACGCCGGGCCAGGCCCAGCCGGCGGTCGGATTCAGCGTGCACCAGACACCTCCGCGGACAGGCGACGGTCCACCAGGCCACGTTGCGCGAGCTGTTCGCGCAAGTCCGCCAAGCCCTGACGGTCCCCGGCCTGGCGTGCACTGTCGAGCGCCAGCATCCAGTCGATCGGTTCCTTTTGCAGAGCGAGGTTGCGCTGGGCCCAGCGCCGCGCCTGTACCGGATCGTCCAGGAGCCAGAGCGCTGCCAGCCCATACTCGCGCGCATGGGCGTCGGCCGGCTCGCCACGACGCTCCTGCGCCTGCTGGCGCCTTTGCAGTTCGTCGCGCAGCGACTTCCAGTCGGCCTGCTGCAGGGTGCGCTGCGCCAGTGCGCGGCGCAGCAGCACCGCATCGGTGTCGGGGGCATCGCGCAGCGTCGCCAGCGCATCGCCCGCACGGCCCAGGCGCAGTTGCAGGTCGGCCTGCGCGAGGGCGGTGTACACGTCGTACGCCAGGACCAGACTTTGCCGGTAGCGCTGCAGGGCTGGCACGGGCTGGCCCTGGCGCTCCAGGTGTTCTCCCCAGAGCGAGAGGATCCATGGCTCGGTGGCCGGGTTCTCGCGCCGGGCCTGTACCTGCAGAGCGTCCCAGGCGGTGCCGAGAGCATCGCCCCGCAGGCTGCGCACTTCGGTGGCACAGATGCGGCCATACAGGGCGGCACCTGCTGCCACAACGCGCTCACAGGCGCCCAGTGCGTCGGCGTAGTGGCCGTCGAGCTTGTACAGGCTGGCCAGCGTCAGCCAGGCCTGGGCATGATCCGGTGCCCGCCGGACCACCTGCTGCAAGCGGTCCCGCGCTGCTGCAAACCGGTGCTGGCCCTGCAGCACCGTGGCCTCCAGCACCACCAGATCCACCGGTGCCTGCGGTTGGTTCCACCAGGACGCCAGCGCGGTCTGGGCGCGGTCCCAGTAACGCGCATCGCCCGTGCGACGCGCGGTGTCGATCGCCTGCCGGGCCCGTTGGGCGGCCAGCTCAGGTGTCGGTTGCGCCGGCCCCGCCGCGCCGGGGATGCGCCACTCCGGCCGCGCCGTGGTGACCTGCGGCAACACCTCCACGACCTGGTGATCGGGACCCTGGGGGACCGCAGAAGCGGCCCCCCAGGCAAAGCTGGCCGTACAGGTCCAGTGCAGGACGGAGCACAGCGTCAGGACACGCATGCTCAGAGGGCCGCCGGCTCGATGGTGTCGTCCACCGCGGGCGCCACCGTGCCGAGCGATAGCGGCTCGGCGCTGTCATCGCTGACGAGTCCTTTGGCGAACGCGATCAGGGCATCGACGCTGCTGGCCACCGCTTCGGGCACGCTGTCAGACGGTGGTGCGGGCGCGGTGACGTGGTCATCCCCGCCGCAACCGGTCAACAGGCTGGTGCACAGGGCCAGCACGGCCAGCCCCGGAATGCTCAGGTGTTTCATGATGCAGTTCCTTGTGCTGCGGCTCAGAGCGAACCGGCATTGGGCGTGTTGAGGTACGGGAAGCGCGTGAGGAAAGGCACTGTGGCCTGGTCAACCGCGTCGTGCACCTTGGCCGAATCGGCGCCCAGGGGTACGCTGGACGGCTTGCAGTCGGAGGTCAGGCTGGGCACACCCGGCACGCCATTGAGCCCGAGGGCGTTGTTGTCGCCGTTGATCACGCACAGTCCGCCGAGCACCGCCACCAGCGCAATGTCGACCACATCGTCCTTGGGGCGGCGGCCGTTGGGGAAACCGGCCAGGTCCTTGGCGCTGCCGAGGTTGGACACGCCCCCGACGCGCAGCACCTCGCCGGCCACACCCAGGCGGTTCTGGTCGGCAAAGGGTACCGGCTTGATGTCGGTGTTCAGACGCAGCATCTCCGACGGCACGGCATTGGCCGGTTTGTTCACGCCGTTGATGCCCGTGAGGAAGGTGGTGGCCAGGTCGGTGCGCGGCAGGTTGGTGGGCGCCAAGGCCTTGAGGTCACCCGCCAGCACCAGGCCGAGCAGGGCCGGCAGCGTCGGGTTGGTCACATAGCTGAGGAACTGACCATCACCGGCGGGCTTGGAGGCGTTGAACTTGTCCTTGTCGGGCAGGCCGATCACCACCTCGTTGACGAGCGGATTGCCCAGCCGGGAAACCTGCGTCCAGGCGCCGCCCGGGCGCTCGCTGGCCTGGTGGCCGGACGTCGGCGCCCCGTCGAGCAGCCGCACCTGGCGCAGGCTGGCGGTGGTCCAGGCGCCGATCACGGGTTCACTGCCATTGGTCAGGCAGCTCTTGTGAACCTCCATCGCGATGCTGGTGACGTTCTTCTGCTGGATCGGATGCTTGCCGCCGTTGCCCGCTGCGTCCTTGAGGTCCGGGTTGAGCAACACGCCGGCGTCCGCATTCACCAGGTCGAACACGGTGCCGAGGTTGACGGCGAATCCTTCCTGCCGCTGGCCGACGAACACCTTGGCCGGCATGTTGCAGCCGGGGATGTTCACGCTGTGGATGTGCTTCTGCGCATAGGTTTCATAGGCGCTGGTGTTGCCCAGTGTCTTGACGCCGATGTAATCCACCGGTTTTTCGAGGGTCGTGGACCCGCTGCCGACCTTGGTCAGCGTCTGCACCTGGCCTTTGCGGCGGTCGCCGCGCACGATGCTGACGGTGTAGCTCTCGTTGAGGTTGAGGTTCGCGTCTTTGACGTTGCTCACGCCCCCCGCCTGGATCAGCGGAATGGCCACCTGCTGCGTGCCCACCGGAATGGCCACGCTGTTGAGCTGGTTGCGGAAGCGGAACTGGAAACTGATGTCCTCCTTCGCGTCACCGTTGTTGTCGACGTGGATCTCGTACAGGGCGTTCGGGTCCATCGCGAAGTAGTTGGGGCCGCCGTAGGCGTCCTGCAGCGGCTGGTAGTTGGCGATGAGGGTCACGTAGTCGCTGCGCCCGCCGGTACCCGCTGCGTCCACGCCTTCGTAGCTGCGGAACATGTAGAAGTCGGTGCCGTCGATCTTGGGACTGGTGGTGATGAAGGGCGCTTCGCGGTGGCTGGATGCCAGGGCGGAACCGGCCATCACGGTCAGCAGGCAGGCTGACAGGACCGGGTGAAGTTTGTGTTGCATGGAATGTCTCCTGTTGTTTGGATGGGAACGCTCAGACGGCTTTCCAGAAGATGTAGTCGGCCTGGTAATGGACGGTCTGCCGGGTGCCCTGCTGGCTGGCGCCACAGATCGCAGCGGGCGCCACGCCGCCCTGCGTGGCCACCCGCTGGATGTAGGTCACGCCCTGCATGGCGCCCATGCCGGTGGCGGGATTGGCCTTCACCAGCTGCAGCGGAATGCTGCCGGCGGCCGCCGGCGCCACGGCGAGCTGGGTGGCGGTCAGCTTGGAGCCATCCTGGCTTTCCCAGGTGGCCGGCGGGCCGTAGTACTTGCCAACCTGTCTGCCCTGGCGGTCCAGCAGCCGGGCATCGGGGCCGGCGAACACCCACTCGTGACCGGTCATGTCCTTCTTGGCGCGGCATTCGTAGGTGATCTGGCCGACACCGACCGTTTCGAGGACGACCTTGTGACCGGCCGGCACCTGCACGGCAGCGGGCAGACCGGCCTGCGAAAACGGCATGGCTGGGGCTGACATCTGGGATGCGCAGGCCGTCAGGGCCAGCACGGCAGAGAGGGTCAGGGTGGCTTTGAAGAACATGGGAAGCACTCCTTTTGCGGTGATCAGGCAGGGCGCTCAGGCGCCGAACGACAGCGCGCCAGCGGGCAGCGGGCGGCCCAGCGCACCGGTCAGCACCGTGAAGTGCATCGTTTCGTCGGCGGCCAGGCGTGCCGCCACCTTGGCCAGCTCGCGGTCGGTCATGGCGGGGATCACGCTCAGGTAGGCATTGGTCGCGCCCAGCTCCAGGCGCGCGGCCAGGTCCAGCACGTCACCCTGGTTCTTCAGCGCGGCAGCGTTCAGGGCCTTGGCGTATTCCTCCAGCTTCATCTCGGCCACCGGCTTGCCGCCGAGCTTCTGGATGGTGGCGATCAGTGCATCCCGGTGCACCTTGTGGTGCCCCTGGAACTGCACCGCCACGTCCAGCACCGGCTTTTGCAGCAGGCCGCTGCCGGCACCGAGCTGGTAGGCGTTGATGGCTTCGTGCTCCAGCCCCAGCGCCACGTTGAGGATGTCCACGTCCTTGGCGGGGTTGCTCTTGTGGTTGGCGGCCAGCGCGTCGCGGCCGGCCAGCAGCGCCAGGGCCGCTGCGGACAGCGTGGCACCGCGACCCATGAAGGTTCGGCGCGAAGCATCGGAGAGGGAAGGTGCAGAGACGATCAGGTTTTTCATGGCATTGCTCCAGGGATGTGATCGGAGAGTCCCGACCCGGTTGAAAATGGCTCACGCGACGACCCGACATCGCTGGCCCTTGGCACACCCGATGCGCCGGCGAACGCAGGCATGACGCCCCGCTGCTGACACTCCGGGTCTTCGGACCAACAGGTCCAGAATAAGAAGGCGCCCTGCGGCGCGACACCCGATAGGGACCGGGCAGAACCCCGGGTCACGACCCGGGGTGTGGCAAAGACGGGCACCATGACCGGGCCGCGAACGCAGGGGTGGTCGCTCATGCGGACCGCACCAGCAGGAACTGCGCACGGTAGGGCCGGACTTCGATGCGCCCGGCGCTGTCCACGCTGCAGGACACACGCGGCGGCACCAGTCCGTCGGCAGCCTGTCGCAAGGCGTGGGTGAATCCCATGGCGCCCAGCGCCCCCCGAGGCGCCATCGCCTGCAGGCGATGGTCGGGCTGCCCGGTCAGCAGCGTGCCCGTGTGGTCCGCGCTCATCGGCGCCAGTTGCACGAAACCAAGCCGCCGGCCTTGCGCGTCGCTCAGGAATGCACTGGTGCCGTGGTACTGCCACGCGTAGCGCTGTCCGGCGGCGGCGGGTCCACAGACGAAGGTCGCCTCCGCCGCCCCCACAGATAACAGCGTCTTGACGGACCGGCTGTCGGCATTGGTCATGTCGGTCGCTGCGTTCGAGAGCTGCCCCTGCACGGTGCAACCGGCGAGCAGCATGCCGGCGCAGAGGCAGGCCGATGAAAGGCGCAGAAGGTTCATGGCATGACTCCGACAGTTGGGGGACGATCAGCGGGTGGCACGGATGCCGACGGAATGCACCGCTCAGGCGCCGAAGGACTGGGCGCCGGTGGGCAGCGGCCGGCCCAGCGCACCGACCAGCAGGGCGAGTGCCGGGGCAGAGAGAACGGCACCCAGTCGCAGGAGGAAACGACGGCTGTGGTGCTGTTGAACAGCATCGGAAGGGGCGTCATGAATTTGCACGGAGGGCTCCTCGGCGGCTGGGTACTGGGAGTGAGCAGCGAAAGGCTGCGTCGATCCGGATACGCATCGACGTCGACACCGGATGCAAAGACCCACCAAAACAATCGGTCACTGCATCTGTCCGGCTGTGTGTCGCGTAAGCGATGGAGCCGGCGCGCTGACTGGCTTGGGGAGTTGCCCCATGTTTCTGCCACTGCTCTTCACCCGATCTCCGTGGCCTGGGGTGGCGACCTATCGGTCTTGTTTGGCTGGGTCGCAGGCCCGAATGCGCATGGGTCAAACCGCAACCACGACCCTGGGTCCATTCCCAGCCGGCGCAGAAGTCCCTCAAGAAGACGGGGATTGCAGCCGATCCCGGAAGCAGGTCAATGGATCATCGGCCCGGTGTCGGTGCGAGTTTCTTCCGGAGAAGCGCTCCACCGTTGAGGTGAGGTGCCGGTCCAGCCAGTCACCATCGGTGTTCGCCACTCCGATTCAGGAACAACACATGTCAAACATCCCCGATCGATCGCTCGTTTCCCTCATCGACCGCGTGGCCATGCGGGACGAAGGAGCCCTCAAGGGCCTGTACGACCACACCTCCGGCAAGCTCTATGGCCTGGCCCTGCGGGTGACCGGCCACCGGGAATGGGCCGAGGATGCGCTGCAGGAAACCTTTCTGCAGGTCTGGAAAACCGCCGCCGATTACCGGGCCAGCCTGAGTCCACCCATGGCCTGGCTGGGCCTGATCGTGCGCAGCCGAGCGCTTGACCAGCTGCGCCGACACAAGGCCGAACGCGAACACCTCACCGACGAACTCGACGACGTGCTGGCCGACACGCTGGAAGGCGACAGCGCCAACCCCATGGACACCAGCCTGGCCAGCCAGCAGGCCTGGGCCCTGCACCAGTGCCTGACACGGCTCGAAAACAAGCAGCGTGAAGTGGTCAGCCTGGCATACCTGCGCGACCTCAGCCACGGCGAACTGGCGCAGCAGCTGAAGCTGCCGCTGGGCACGGTCAAGAGCTGGATCCGCCGCGGCCTGGACCAGCTGCGCGCGTGCATGGCGCACTTCGCCTGAAGGGATGACCATGGACCTCCACCGTCACCCCGAACTGCTGGACCGCCTGGCCGCTGCCTACGCGCTGGGCACCCTGCGCGGCGGCGCACGGCGCCGCTTCGAGGCGCTGGCCCGCGAACACGCACCGGTACGCGCCGCCGCGCTGCTGTGGCAGAGCCGCATGGTCAGCGTGAACGAACTGCAGACACCTGCACAGCCCGCGCCCGCCGTGTGGACGCGCATCGACAACCTCGTTCGCGCCGACCGGGACCGGACCGCGATGGATACCGCCCGGCAGGATTCACCGGCCGTCAAGGGCGGCTGGTGGCGAAGCCTGCCCCTGTGGCGCGGCGCCAGCGCGGCGGGTGCGCTGTCCGCGGTCGTGGCGGTGGTCACCGCCGTCGGCCTGCGAGACGATCTCGGTTCGCAGATCGGCCAGTTGCAGGCCCAGCTGGCGACCACGCCGCAGGTGCGCTATGTCGCCGTGCTGAATGACGAGCAGTCCAGCGCGGCCATGCTGGTCACCTTCGATCCGAAACAGCAACGCCTGACCTTGCAACGCGTGAGCGGCTTCCAGGAGGCTGCCGACAAGTCACTGCAGCTGTGGGCACTGCCACCGGGCGGCGCGCCGCGTTCGCTGGGTGTGCTGTCGAACGAACAACTGCTGCAACTCGCCGCAGGCGAGCGTGATGTGAGCGGTGTGCCGGCACTGGCCATCAGCCTGGAGCCCTTGGGCGGCGTGCCCAGTGAACGCGGCCCCACCGGTCCGGTGCTGTTCAAGGGCGCCCTGATCCAGAAGATGCTCTGAAGCCCTGCCGTTTCACTGCCGCGCGCTGCGCACGTTGGCCGGCGGTTGCTGCGGGTGGCTGGTGCGCCAGGGGTTGATGTCCAGGCCGCCACGGCGCGTGTAGCGGGCATAGACCATCAGCTTGGTCGGCTTGCAGCGCGCCATCACGTCCATGTAGATGCGCTCGACACACTGCTCGTGGAATTCGTTGTGGTTGCGAAAGCTCACGATGTACTGCAGCAGTCCGGCCTGGTCGATCTGCGGGCCGGTGTAGCTGATCTGCACACTGCCCCAGTCGGGCTGGCCAGTCACCAGGCAATTGCTCTTGAGCAGGTGGCTGGTCAGCGTCTCGGTCACCGGCTGCTCGTGCAGCGCGGCGCTCAGCAGCTCGGGCGCCGGCTGGTAGCGGGTGCACTCCACGTCCAGCCGGTCGATGCACAGACCCGGCAGCTCCTGCACCGCTTCAGTCCCGAAGGCCTCAGGCAGCAGCAGCCGCACGCCCGCGCCGGCCATGACCGGACCACCGTGCCAGATGGCGGCGCCGATGTCGGCACGGATGCGCTCGCGCACCGCATCGGCCGATTCGAACACCGTGTTGTTGAAGCTGTTGAGGTAGAGCTTGAAGGACTTGCTCTCGACGATGTGCGTGCTCTCGCACGGGATGGTGATGTGCGCCAGCGCCACCTGCGGCTTGCCGCGCGGGTTGAGCCAGCTCAGCTCATAAGCGGTCCAGAGGTCGGCGCCCAGGAAGGGCACGCTGCCGGTGATACCGATCTCGCGCCGCTTGGGCTCGCGCGGCAGGGGGAACAGCAGCGAGGGGTCGTAGCGGTCGGCATAGGCCGAGCTCTTCCCCAGCTGCGACTGTTCGGGGGTGTTGAGGTTCATTGGAAAGTCCGTTCGCGCAACCACTTGGTCGCGATCCATTTTTCGCCCTCGATCACCGGCGCGCCACCATGCAGGGTGCGCGTGGCCGGCGAAGGGCGGTCGTAGCTGAAGAACACCGCGTGACCGCGCTGGGGCATCACCTCCAGCCCGGCGTCGGGGAAGGTGGTGCCGCCGCCACGCTGCGGGTCGTTGAGGTACATCACCAGAGTGGCCACGCGCTGGCCGCCGCGCCGCAGGATGGTGGGTGTGCCCGGCTCGGCTGGGTCGAAGTAGTCGTAGTGCGGCTTGTACTCGGCACCGGGCCGGTAGTGCAGCACTTGAATGCCTTCACCGCGCTCCACCGGCCAGTTCACCAGCGCGGCGATGCGTGCCTCGATGCGCTGCACCAGCGGGCTTTCGCCACGGCCGAAGAACATGCCGTCGCTGGTGCGGTCGGGGTTGAGTTCCTCGCCGCCGGTGCTCGTCTGCACCGTGCGCGAACGCGCCAGCCGCGGCCGTGCGGCCTCGATCAGCGCCTCGCATTCCTCGGCCGAGAGCAGGTCGGCCAGCACCACCACGCGCGGCAGGTTCAGGCAGCCGAGCACGCGCACGGTACGGTCGGGCAGCGCGATTTCACGGGGCGAGCGGTCGAGATCGATGTGCGGCACGGCACGCGGCGCATCGTCCTCGGCGGCGTGCGCGTTCGGACGCCGATCGTGCCGCGCCGTGCGCAGGGCCTGCTGGGCCACCGCGGCGTCCCAGCCCGCCTGTGCCATGGCGTCGAGCAGGTGGTCGTCCTCGACGCCATCGGCCAGCTGTTCTCGGACCCACTGCAACAGTTCGGCGGTGACGATCTGGGGCATGGCGACGGCAGCGGGGTGGGCAGACCTCAGTCGCGTGCGTCGCGACGGAACACCAGACGGTCGGACTCGGACGCCGCCGGGGTGAAGCGGTAACCCTCCAGGTTGAAGTCCCGCAGCTGTTCCACGCGGTTGACGCGGTGCTGCACCGCGTAGCGCACCATCAGCCCCCGCGCGCGCTTGGCCATGAAGCTGATCACCTTGTAAGCGTCGCCTTTGCGCTCCTCGAACACGCAGGTCACCACGCGCGGCGTCAGCACTTTGCGGTCCACCGCCTTGAAGTATTCCTCGCTGGCCAGGTTGACCACCACCGGCGTCTTGTCGGCCGCGGCGCGTTCGTTGATGTAGTGCGCAATCTGCCCACCCCAGAACTGGTAGAGGTTCTTGCCCTTGGGCGTGACCAGGCGCGTGCCCATTTCCAGCCGGTAGGGCTGCATCCAGTCCAGCGGGCGCAGCACGCCGTACAGGCCACTGAGGATGCACAGGTGCTGCTGCAGCCAGTCCAGCGCTGCCGCGTCCAGGGTCTTGGCCTGAAGCCCGCCGTACACGTCGCCGTCAAAGGCCAGCACGGCCTGTTTCGCGTTCTGCGCGGTGAACTTCGGCCGCCAGGCCTGGTAGCGCGCCACGTTCAGACCGGACAGCTGGTCCGACAGGTCCATCAGTTCGGCAATCTGCTGGGGCGACTTTTCGCGCAACACGGCGATCAGCTCGCTGGCCTGAGGCACGAACAGCGGCTGCGTGTGGGTGGGCACATGGGGCGGCGTCTCGTAATCGAGCGCCTTGGCCGGGGACAATAGAAACAACATGCTGCAGATCCTTTACCGCGACGATTATCTGGCAGCGGTCAACAAACCGCAGGGCCTGCTGGTGCATCGCACCGGTCTGGACGCGGGTGAAACCCGCTTTGCGCTGCAGCTGCTGCGTGACCAGCTGGGTCAACCCGTGTGGCCGGTGCATCGGCTGGACAAGGGCACCAGCGGCGTGCTGCTGTTCGCGCTCGACGCCGCCACGGCGCGCACCCTGGGCCAGGACTTTGAGTCGGGCGCCGGGCTGCGCAAGACCTACCAGGCCACGGTGCGCGGCTGGCCCGCCGACGAGGGACTGATCGACCACCCGCTGCGGCGCCTGCCCGACGACATGCGCACCGAGCGCGAGGAGGTGCAGGATGCGGTGACGCGCTTTCGCACGCTGGAGCGCTACGAATTGCCCCTGCCGCAGGGCGGCTTTGCCAACACCCGCTGCGCGCGGCTGGAACTGTGGCCCCTGACCGGCCGGCGCCACCAGCTGCGACGGCACTGCAAGCACATCGCCCACCCCATCATCGGCGACGCCACCCACGGCAAGGGGCCGCTGAACCGCGCACTGGCCGCCTTCCTCGGCGAGCAGCGCCTGTGGCTGCATGCCACGGACCTGGAGATGATCCACCCGGTCACCGGGCAGGCCCTGCGGCTGCACGCAGAACCCGGCACCGAATGGCGGGTCTGGAACCGCTGGCGCGTGAGCGGTGCGCCGCCATCGGTCGAATAAAATCAAAGGCTTCCCGAACACCCACCCGACGGCGCCATGCGGGGCGCCGTTGCACTTTCTGTGCCCCGCCATGTCCGACACCCTGCAGCAACCCGGTCTGAACAGCCTCTCCAAGTCCTTCGAGCCCGCCGCGCTCGAAGCCCACTGGGGTCCCGAGTGGGAGAAGCGGGGCTACGGCGTCGCCGGCTTCCGCGGCAGCTCGGCCCCCAGCGCCGAGGCCGCCGCAGCCGGCCAGAACTTCGCCATCCAGCTGCCGCCGCCCAACGTGACCGGCACGCTGCACATGGGCCACGCGTTCAACCAGACCATCATGGACTCGCTGACGCGCTACCACCGCATGAGCGGCTTCAACACCGCCTGGATTCCCGGCACCGACCACGCCGGCATCGCCACGCAGATCGTGGTCGAGCGCCAGCTGCAGGAACAGAAGATCAGCCGCCACGACCTGGGCCGCAAGAACTTCGTCGCCAAGGTCTGGGAGTGGAAGGAGCAGTCGGGCAACACCATCACCACGCAGATGCGCCGCATGGGCGACAGCGTGGACTGGAGCCGCGAGTACTTCACCATGGATGAGAAGCTCTCCACCGTGGTGACCGAGACCTTCGTCAAGCTCTACCAGCA
>JACCDS011491176.1_pt1 | contig 12864 bp, 11 predicted proteins | sample 7446441 | NCBI WGS metagenome assembly JACCDS01 (sample SAMN15323445, study PRJNA562643) | freshwater metagenome | isolation source: river surface water | place: USA:Blue River Watershed | collected 2017-08-17
CCCGGCCAGCAGATCGCCGCTGCCGCCGCGCGCGAGCACCGGACCGCCGAACAGGGAAACGTAGTCTCCGGCCGCACCCGACGCCGCGATCCGCGTGCGCGGACCTTTGAAAATCGTCACCGTCGGGGCCGTACCCGCAGCCGCTGTGCCGATCCGCTGCGCTTCGCCGGCATGCGGCGTGAGGATGCGCGGGGCCGAACCCGCGGCGACGATGTCGGGCTGGAGCGCATCCGCGTCGATCACGAGCGGCACGGGCGACTGCGCGACGATACTGCGGGCGAGCGCGAGCGTTTCCGCCTCGCGGCCGAGGCCGGGCCCGAGCACGAGCGCGGTGGCGCGGTCCCACTTGGCGCGGAGCAGATGCTCGCCTTCGAGGGCGAGCCCGCCGGACGGCGTCTCGGGCCACGCGACCCACATCGCCTCCGGCGCCTGCGCGGCGAAGGCCGCGGCCACCGACTCCGGCACGAACGCCGTCACCAACCCCGCCCCGCTGCGCAGCGCCGCCTGGACGGCGAGCAGCACCGCACCGGGAAACGACCGCGAGCCGCCGACGATCATGACGTGCCCGTAAGTGCGTTTGTCGGAGAGCGAAGGCCGCAGGCCGGCCAACGGCGCCAGCACCGCCGGCGTCAGAACGCGCGGGCCAGGGACGTTGTTCGTTGCTTCCGCGGCGAAGAAACCGAGATCGAGGTAACGGATCCGTCCCGCGACCGCGGATTCGAGCGCCGTCGTCTTCAGGATTCCCGTCGCGTAGGTGAAATCGGCGCGCAGCCGATCGGCGCTGGGCAAATCGACCGCGGCGCGCAGCCCGACCGGGAGCGCGTTGACGGCGTCGAACATCGCCAGCGTCGCCGGATCCGCCGGCGGGCGAAATTGGAATCCGAATACGCCGTCGAGGCTGAGGTCGTAGCCCGATGCTCCGGCCGGAAGATCCTTTTCCGCGGCGACCGCCCGGGCGCCGGCGGCGTGCTGCAACTCCCGCCACGCGCGGGCCGCCAACGGGCGGAGGCTGCGGGTGCCGAAGCAGAAAACCACCTCGGCGGTGGCCGCCGGCAAGGCGGCGAGCAATTCCTGCGCGGCGATCAACGCGTCGCCGCCGTTGTGGCCCTTGCCGACGAGGACGAGCAGCCGGCTGCGCGCGGGCAGGCCGCCGATTTCCCGGGCGTCGCGCAGAATCCCACGGGCCACGGCCCGCCCGGCCGCCTGCATGGCGGGCCATTCGCGCGCCTCGTCGCCGCCGAAACATGCCGCCTCGAAGTCGCGGGCCGCCGCGCAGGTCAAAACCGGATGGCTGCCGGGCAGCGGGCGCGCGTTCACGGGTTCGGCTTCGGCGGCGGCAGCAGCAGCGGCATTTCCGGCGGGGCTGGGCGCGCGGGCGGCGCTTTGAGGATCGCGGGCGCGGGGGCCGGGTCGGCGGTCGGCTCCGCGACCGGCCGCAGCGAGCGCGTCGAAATGCGGTCCACCGGGCGTTCGCTCCGCCCGTGGCGTTTCCACTCCTCGTACTGCTCCTCGGTTTCGGTGAATTGCAGGGGCGAATCCGGCTGCGGTTTGCCGTGGTTCAGGATCCGCCGGGTCAGGCTGGGAATGGTGCGGAAGTAATGCGTGCCGCCGCTGCGCCGCACCTCGTAGAAGTTCGCGAAACCGCCGGCGGCGGAGTTCCACAGGGCGACCTCGGTGACGTCGTCGGACCAGACCGCGTACTGTCCCCATTCCGCAAATACGGCCTCGATCGTGGTGAACGGCGGCGGTTCGACCTTAGCCGGCGGCGCGGCCGGACCGGGCTCGAGCCGGGCGGTGACCGTCGCGGACGCGGCCGCGGATTTCGGGCCGCGCGGCGGGAGGGCGAGCACGAAGGCGGCGCCGAGCAAAAAGCCGAGCATGATCCACGAAGGCGTTTTCGACAGTTTCGCGGCCTTCAGCGGATAAGCGCTCTCCGGCGGCAATTCGGAATCGGGCATGGGCGGGGCGGCTGCGTCAGGCGCGGACGAGCGCGGCGACGGCCAGGGCGACCGTCTCGGTGTGGGATAGGCTGAGGTGCACGTGCGTGGCGCCGACGCGGTACAGCAAGGCCTCGCCCTGGGCATCGAGGCGCACGAGCGGCTGGTGGCGGGGGCCGTGGTAGACCGATACGGAGCGCCAGCCGAATTCGGCGCCGATGCCGGTGGAGAAACACTTCGAGATGGCCTCCTTGGCCGCGAAGCGCGCGGCGTAGTGCTTGTGCGGATGCTTCATGCCGCCGCAGTAGGCACGCTCCTCGTCGGTGAAGACGCGGTGCAGGAAACGTTCGCCCTGGCGCTCGATCACGCCGCGGATGCGCTCGACCTCGATGAGGTCGGTGCCGAGCCCGATCAAAATGCCGCCGGGCGGTAGGGTGATGTCCATGGTTCGCGGAAGGCGGCCGCGGGGCGGCGCGCACGGCGCACAGGTGACAGAATTTCCCCGGGCCGCAAACGCGGAAAATTGATTAGACGCCGCCCGGCGCCGGCCTCATGGCTGTTCGCCCTTCCGCCCGTGACCGCTCCCAAACCCAAGCGCGAAAACCTGCTCCTCAACCTCGCGTGCAACATCGCGATCCCGACGATCGTGCTGATGAAGCTGAGCGACGAGAACCGGCTCGGCCCGCAATGGGGCATGGCGGTGGCGCTGCTGTTTCCCCTCGCCTACGGCGTCTACGATCTGATCCAGCGGAAGAAGACCAACCTGTTTTCGATCCTCGGCATCGCGAGCGTGCTGCTCACCGGCGGGTTGAACCAGGTCAAAGCCGACGGCATGTGGTTCGCGATCAAGGAAGCCTCGATCCCGACCTTGCTCGGCGTCGCGGTGCTGCTCTCGATGCGGACGAAGCGGCCCTTCGTCCGCGAGTTGCTGTGGAACGACCAGGTGATCGACACTGCGAAGGTCGACGCCGCTCTGGCCGAGCGCGGCAAACAACCCGACTTCGACCGCCTGCTCGCGCGGGCCAGCTACGGGCTCGCGTTTTCGTTTCTCGTCAGCGCCGTGCTCAACTTCGGCCTCGCGCGCTACCTGCTCAAGAGCCCGGCCGGCACCCCGGAATTCAACGCCGAGCTCGGCCGGATGAATCTGCTCAACTGGCCCGTGATCGTGATCCCGAGCATGGCCATGACGCTCTACGTGCTCTTCAGCCTCATCAAGGGCCTCACGAATCTGACCGGCCTCCAGATGGAGGACATCTTCCACGCGCCGCCCGAGAAGCCGAAAGCGGCGAAGTGAGATAGAATTTCGGATTGCGGATCGCGGATTGCGGAATGCTCCGAAACCGGAATGCGGAGACCGGAGCTCGATATCGGAATTGGGAGACCGGAAACCGGAGACGGACTGAACGCTGAGCGCTGAAAGCTGATCGCTGTCCGGCTTTCAGCTTAACGCTTACCGCTTAAAGCTTCACCGCGCGCTCACGCGCGGTGATCGATCGTCGTGTAATCGCGCTTCTGGGCGCCGACGTAAATCTGGCGGGGACGGTAGATGCGGCCCTTGGGATTCGAGGCGACTTCCTTCCAATTCGCGATGTAGCCGGGAGCGCGGCCGATCGCGAACATCGTCGTGAACATGTTCATCGGGATGCCGACCGCGCGCATGATGATGCCGGAATAGAAATCGACGTTGGGGTACAGCTTGCGCGAGACGAAGTAGTCGTCCTTCAGCGCGGCCTGCTCGAGGTTCTTGGCGATATCGAGCAGCGGGTCGCTGATTCCGAGCTTCTTCAGCACGACGTCGCAGGCGTCGCCGATGATCTTCGCGCGGGGATCGAAGTTGCGGTACACCGCGTGGCCGAAGCCCATCAGGCGGTTGCTCTTCGAGCCGGACTTGGCCGCGGCGATGAAACGGGTGCCGTCGTCGCCTTCGTCGTGGATCGACTGCAGCATCTGCATGACGGCGACGTTGGCGCCGCCGTGCAAGGGACCGGAGAGGGCGTTCACGCCGGCGGAAATCGAGGTGAAGAGATTGGCGGCGCTGGAGCCGACCATGCGGACCGTCGACGTGGAGCAGTTTTGCTCGTGGTCGGCATGGAGGAGGAGCACGAGGTTCAGGGCCTTCGCGACTTCGGGCGCGGCGGCGTAATCCTGGTACGGTTCCGAGAACATCATGTGCAGGAAGTTCTCGGCGAACGGCCGTTCCTGTTTCGGGAACATGTACGGCAGGCCGTGCGTGTAGCGATAGATCATCGCCACCATCGTGCGGATCTTCGAAATCGCGATCGCCGCCGCGAGGTCGAAGTTCTTCAGGTCCTTCTCGAAATTGTTCGTCGCCAGATCGGGATAATAGGCGGGCAGCGCGCTGACCATGGCCGACAGCATCGCCATCGGCGAAGCGTTGGTCGGAAAGCCCTCGAGGATCTTCTGCATCTGCATCTCGACCGCGGCATTCTTGCGCAGGCGCAGGCCGAATTCCTTGCGCTGGGTCGCGTTGGGCAATTCGCCGTAGATGATCAGGTAGGCGGTCTCGACGTAGTCGCTGTAACGCGCGAGTTGCTCGATCGGGTAGCCGCGGTGGCGGAGGATGCCGTTGTCGCCGTCGAGAAACGTGATCTGGCTCTCGCAGGAGCCGGTGTTGCCGTAGCCTTGGTCGAAGGCGATGTAGCCGCTGGCCGCGCGCAACTGGCGGGTGTCGATGGCTTTTTCCCCTTCGGTGCCGACGATGACGGGCAGGGGGTATTCTTTGTCGTCCAGCTTCAGCGAGGCAGTGATAGCCATAGAGGGGCGAGCGAAGCCAATTCCGCGCCGCTGGCAAAGAAAAGTTTGTCCGCGGCGAACTTTGTCCCGCGGAATTAGCCCGGCGCGTGCGTCGGCTGCGCGGGCATTATCGCCGGTGCGTCACGCTTGACGGTGCGCAACCGAGTGCGGTCCGCACTTTCAATCTTCAACTCTCCGCCTTTAACCGGCCGCGACCGCCGCGAAATTCGCGTAGATGCGAAGCCCCTTCGCCTGCGATTTCTCGGGATGGAACTGCGTCGCGAATACGCGGCCCCGCGCGATCGCCGCACAGAATTCGCCGCCGTAATCGCAGGCCGCGAGCATCAGCCCCGGATCGGCCGGCACACAGTGGAAACTGTGCACGAAATAGAACGCCTCCCCGGCCGGCGCGAGGTCCCGCGCCAGCGGCGAATTCGGCTGCGTGAACCGCACCGCGTTCCAGCCCATGTGCGGAATCTTGAATTCCCGCGGCCGACGGAAACGCACGACCCGGCCCGGGAAAATACCCAAACCGCGGATGTCCCCCTCCTCCGAACTTTCGAAGAGCGCCTGCATCCCGAGACAGACCCCGAGAAACGGCCGGTCCGCCGCGATCCAATCCCGGACCGTCGCGTCGAGCCCCGTTTGCCGCAGCGCCGCCACGCAATCCCGCAGCGCCCCGACGCCCGGCAACACCAGGCCCGTGGCCTGCACCGCGGCGACTTCGGCCGGCGTGCGCACCACCTGGATCGGCGCGCCGACGGCCTCGAGGGCCTTCGTGACGCTGCGCAAATTGCAGATGCCGGTGTCGATCACGGCGATCCGGCCGGAGCGCGGCACAGGCCGCGCCGGTTCGGGGTTTTGGGTTTGGAGTTCGGAGTTCACGCGGCTTGGGGGCGGAGGGGCGGAGCCGGACGGAAACGAAATTCCGTACCGTCAATCCGCCGGTTTGCTCCGCCCGCGGCTGAATCGTTCAGATGCTGCCCTTGGTGCTGGGCACCTGGTCGGCCGCGCGGGGATCGATCTGCGTCGCGACGTCGAGGGCGCGGGCCAGACCTTTGAAAATGGCTTCCGCGACATGGTGCGGTTCCTCGCCGTACTCGAGGTGCACGTGGAGGTTGGCGCCGAGGGCGTTGCTGAAGGCGCGGCAAAATTCCTTCACGAGCACAATGTTGAAATCGCGCACGAACATCGTCGGCGGATTCGCCACGTACACGAGATGCGGCCGGCCGCCGAGGTCCACGACGACCCGGGCCAGTGATTCGTCCATCGGCAGCAGGAAGAAGCCGTAGCGCCGGATGCCCGTCTTGGCACCGAGCGCTTCCTTGAACGCCTGGCCCAGCACGAGGCCCACGTCCTCGACGGTGTGGTGGTAATCGACGTCGACGTCGCCCTTGGCCTTCACCTCGAGGTCGAAGAGCCCGTGCTTCGCGAACAAGGTGAGCATGTGGTCGAAGAACGGCACGCCGGTGTCGATCTTCGCCAGACCGCGGCCGTCGATCGCGAGAGTAAGCGCGATGTCGGTTTCCGCGGTTTTGCGGTTTACGGTGCTGGTGCGGGAGCCTGTTGCCATGCGTCGAGTGTTTCGCTGAGAACGCGCATCTCCGCGTCCGTGCCGACGCTGAGCCGCAGGAAACTGGCGGTCAAGGCGTGGCTCGGGAAGTAGCGGATCAGCACCTGGTGCCGGAAGAGGAAATCGTAGGCGGACTTCGCGACGGCCGGGCCGCTCTCGCCGCGGGCGTTGCGCGGTTCGGTGAAGACGAAGTTGGCCTGCGACGGATACGTGAACCAGCCGCGGCGCTGCGTCAGGTCGGCGAGGAACGCGTCGCGCGTCGCCTTCACCTTGGCCACGACGCCGTCGTAGTACGCCGGGTCGCCGACGGCCGCGAGCGCGGCGGCCTGGGAGAGGCGGTTGACGTTGTAGCTGTCGCGCACGCGGTCGAGCACGCCGATGAGATCCGGGTGCGCCAACGCGTAGCCGACGCGGATACCGGCGAGCGCATGGGCTTTCGACAGCGTGCGCACGATCACGAGATTCGGGAAACGTGCGAGCAGCGGCACGGCGTTCTCCGTCGCGAAGGGTGCGTACGCCTCGTCGACCACGAAGAGCCCGCGGTACGTCGCCAGCACGCGCTCGAGGTCGGCGTTGGCGAAGGCGACGCCGGTCGGGGCGTTGGGCGAGGTGAGGAAGAACGCGCGCGCCGGGGAAGCCGCGATGCGCTCGACGGGCAGCCGCATCGACCGGTCGAACTCCACGACGGCGGTGCGGCCGTCCTGGATTTCCACGAGCACGGGATAAAGCGAATAGCTCGGCAGCGTGAGGCCGGCGGCCGCCTCCTGCGTGCAAAACGCGCGGATCAGAAGATTGAGAATGTCGTCGGAGCCGTTGCCGATGCAGACGTTTTCCTCCGTGAGTCCGGGCAGATCGCGGGCGTGGAGGTTGGCCACCGCGGCGCGGAGCGGGCTGCTCTTGGGATTCGGGTAAAGGCGCAACGCGGCGCCGTCCGCGCCCAATTCGCGGATCACGGCCTCGGCCACGCGCGGGCTCGGCGGGTACGGGCACTCGTTGGTGTTGAGCTTCGTCCAGCCCGGTTCCGTCGGCTGCAGGCCCGGCGTGTAGGCATGGAGTTTCGCGATGTGCGGGAGCGCGAGGGACGTGGAAGCGGACATGGCGGTCGGCAAGCAGGCACGAACCGGCCGAAAAACAAAATCCTTTTTCGGGCCGGCCCGCGCCGGACGCGTCACTGCGTGCGGATGCGCACGCTGCGGCCGTGGGCGTCGAGTTTTTCCATCGCCGCAAAGGCGGCGACGATCGGCTCGGCTTTCTTCACGCTCGCGCGGTCGTACTGGATCAGGCTGGTGCGGCGGACGAAATCCGCGACGCGCAGGCCGCTGAAGAAACGCCCCGCGCGGCCCGTGGGCAGCACGTGGCTCGGACCGGCGGTGAAATCGCCGAGCGCGGTCGGCGAATAGTTGCCGACCATAATCGCGCCGGCAGTCGTGATGTCCGCCGTGAGTTTCTTGGCCGCGGCTTCGGCAACGATGAGTTCCAGGTGCTCGGGCGCGACGTAGTTGGCGATCGAGGCGGCTTGGGCGAGCGACTTGGCCTCGATGGCGACGAAGCCGTGCTCGAGCACGCGCTGCGTCTTTTCGGAACGGGAAAGGACCTGCAGCTGGGTGCGAATCTCCGAAGCGACCTTCGTGATGATTTCGCCCGTCGTGGCGACGAGGTAGATCTTCTCGCGGCCGGAACCGTGTTCGGCCTGCGCGAGCAAATCCGCGGCGACGAAGCCCGGCTTGGCCGTTTCGTCCGCAATGATCATGACCTCGCTGGGACCGGGCAGCGAATCCACGCCGACGGTGCCGAAGACCTGGCGTTTCGCCTCGCACACGTAGGCGTTGCCCGGGCCGAAGACCTTGTCGACCGGCGCGATGGTCGTCGTGCCGAAAGCCATGGCGCCGATCGCCTGCACGCCGCCGACGCGGTAGACTTCCTCGATGCCGAGCAGGTTGAGGGCGGCGAGCATGCCGTCGGCGACCTTGCCGTCGGAATTCGACGGCGTGAACACCGCGATTTCCGGGCAGCCCGCGATCTTGGCCAGCGTGACGGTCATCAGGACCGTGGAAACCAGCGGCACTTCGCCGCCGGGAATGTAGAGCCCGACGCGGCGGATCGGATCGAACTTCTCGCCGACGGTGGCGCCGTGCTTGTTTTTCGCGGTCCAGTTTTCGGGGAGGCCGCGTTTGTTGAAGGCGACGATGTTTTCGCGGGCCGCCTGGAGCGCCTTCAGCGAAGCCGCGGGCAACCGCTTGGCCGCGGCGGCAAAATCGTTGGCCGGCACGCGGAAATCGCGGGCGCGGAGCTTGGCGCCGTCGAACTTGGCCGCGTAATAGGAGACCGCTTCGTCGCCGCGGAGGCGCACATCCGCCAGAATCGTCGCGACCGAATCGCTGATCTCTTTTGGCACCACCGAACCGCGGCAAAACGTAGCGAGGTCTTCCGCAAAGGTCTTGGAGGCATGATGGAGCGTACGCATGGAGGGGACGCCTCATGTAGGGCGGCCGCCCTTGGGTCGCGAGAAATTTCTCTGTCGGGACCGGGCGCGACCCCGCCCGGCGGACCATCGCCGGCGCTCCGCGGCAGCGCGCCCATCCGCGCGGCCGCACTGCCCCTAAACCAATATCCCGAAACGCCTTAGCGGCCCTTGAGGGCCGGTACGCGGAAGAGGGTATCGGGGAAAGCCGTGTTCACGACGATCTTCTCGAAATTGATCGTGACGGTCTGCGATTGGCCCTGGGCGTTCTTCGTCGAGGTGACGATGCTGCGCGGGAAACGCACGCCGTTGACGACCATTTCGCCCTGCTCGCGGATCGTGCCGCCGGCTTCGGTTTCCGTGAAAACCAGGCGGCCCGTGGCCGTCTCGAAGTAACGGTAGAACACGATCCCCGGGCCGTGGATGAAGGCGATTTTCTGGCAAGCGACGCCGTCGACCGTCTTGGTTCCCTGCTCTTCGAGGCGTCCGCCGACGCGCTCGATCCCGCGGAAGAACGCCAGGTTTTCCCAGGTGTTGGCGCGGAGCCGTTTGATCTGTTCGGTGCCGAGCAGGGTCTGGCGCCACTTGGTCGCGTCGGCCGCATCCTGGATGCGCTGCCAACCGTCGTAACTGTCGAGCGCCGTCGTTTCGATGACCTTGTCCGACGTGGCCACGATGCGCTGCTGGCCCGGTTTCTGGAAAATGATCTCCATCGCGGCCCGCGTTTGCTTCGTCGCATCGGCCGGATCGGACGACACCAGCGTGCCGACATAGTGCACGGACTTGATCGCATCGAGGGCGGACTCGGTCCCGAGATAGGCGCGGGCCTTGGCCAGAATCGCCGGCTCGGCCGCCTGGAGCGCGGGCGCAACCAGCAGGGCGGACAACACGGCAACGAGAACGCGCGGAAGCGAAAAGATCATGGTCGGACGGTGGCGAAGGGTTGAAACAAAGGGAAGCGCGGTCGGGCCGCGGGGCAACTCACTCCCATTCGATCGTCGCGGGCGGCTTCGAACTCACATCGTAAACCACCCGGCCGACGCCGCGCACTTCGTTGGTGATGCGGCTGGAGATTTTCTGCAGAAGCTCGTGCGGCAGTTTGGCCCAGTCCGCCGTCATCGCGTCGGTGCTTTCGACAATCCGCATCGCGATCACGTAGTCGTAGGTGCGCTCGTCGCCGAACACGCCGACGGTCCGGACCGGGAGGAAAACGCAGAACGACTGCCACACCTTGTAATAGTAGCCGCTGGCCAGCATCTCCTCCTGGAGCACGTAGTCGGCGTTGCGCAAAATCTCGAGTTTAGCGGCGGTGATGTCGCCCATGACGCGCACGCCGAGGCCGGGACCGGGGAACGGCTGACGCCAGACAACTTCGCGGGGCAGTCCGAGCGCCTCGCCGACGCGGCGGACTTCGTCTTTGAAGAGTTCGCGCAACGGCTCGACGAGTTTGAGCTTCATTCGCTCGGGCAAGCCGCCGACGTTGTGGTGCGTCTTGATCAGCGAGGCCGGATTGCCGCCGATGGAAACGCTCTCGATCACATCCGGGTAGAGCGTGCCCTGGCCGAGGAACTGCGCGCGGCCCTTGATCGACTTCAACGATTGCTCGAAGACCTCGACGAAGGTGCGGCCGATGATCTTCCGCTTTTGCTCGGGCTCGGTCACGCCCTTGAGGCGGCGGAGGAAGAGCTTCGAGGCGTCGACGACGCGCAGATCGATCTGGAAATGGTCGCCGTAGAGTTTCTCGACCGCGGCGCGCTCGCCTTTGCGCAGGAGGCCGTTGTCGACGAAGACGCAGGTCAGCTGTTTGCCGATGGCCTTGTGCAGCAGCGCCGCCGCCACCGAGGAATCGACGCCGCCGGAAAGTCCGAGCAGCACGCGGCCGGAGCCGACCTGGTCGCGGATCTTATCGACCGCCTGGGCGATGAAGTCGCGGGTCGTCCATTCCTGTTTCACGCCGCAGACGCCGAGGAGGAAGTTGCGGATCATCTCCACGCCGCGCTCGGTGTGGAACACTTCCGGGTGGAACTGGATGCCGTAGAAACTGCGCTGCAGGTCCTCGATCGCGGCGAACGGCGAATTCTCCGTCGTGCCGATCGCGCGAAACCCCGGCGGCAGCTTCGTGAGTTTGTCGCCGTGCGAATTCCAGACCCGGATTTTCTTCGGCAACCCGGCGAAGAGCCGCCCGGCCTTCTTCACCGTGAGCACGCCGTGGCCGTACTCGCGCGCCTTGCTGTGCTCGACCACGCCGTCGAGGAAGTAGCCCATCAGCTGGACGCCGTAGCAGATGCCCAGCATCGGGACGCCGAGCTTGAAAATCTCGGGATCGGGATGCGGCGCCTGCTTCGCGTAGACGCTTTGGGGACCGCCCGAGAGGATGATGCCGACGACGCCGTCGGCGCGCAGCTTGGCCGCCGGGGTCGAGTAGTGGTAGATCTTCGAGTAGACTTGGCACTCGCGGATCCGGCGGGCGATGACCTGCGTGAGCTGCGAACCGAAGTCCAGAACGGCGATCGTGGAAGGCATGTGCGGCGGGAAAAACGTGTAGCAGAACGCCCGCCCCCGCCGGGGCAAGTGCGATTCTGCACGCGGTGCGCCGATGATCCGCGACTTGCCCCGCCCGACCGCGGTCGGTACGCGTTCCGCGCATGACTGCAACCGCGCGTATTCGGCTCGGCCTGCTGGCGGCCCTGGGCTGCCTGTCCAGTCTCGCCGTCCCCGCCGCCCCGGCCTTTTCCGAAATCGACCGCGGCAACGGCCGCCAGATGCTCGCCGCGATCCGGCACGAGCTCGACACCCTCCACTACGACCCGGCCCGGATCCGCACCGAGCTGCCGCCTCTGCTGGAGCGCGCCGAACGCCAGATCGCCGAGGCCCGCAGCCACGCGGATGTCTTCACCGCGATCGGCGGCGCCCTTCGCGGACTGAAAGATTCCCACACCGGATTTCTCCCGCCGAGCCGGGCGGCCGACTACAACTATGGCTGGACTGCGGAGAGCCACGGGAACCACTGCTATATCGTCGACGTGGAAGCGGGCAGCGACGCCGCAGCCCAGGGCGTGCTCCGGGGCGACCGCCTCGTCGCGCTGGACGGTGCCCCGATCAACCGCGCGGCCTGGCCCGCCTGGGACTATTTCCTGCGGCTCATCGCGCCGCGCGCCCACCTTGATCTCACCTTGGCCGCACCCGGAGCGGAGCCGCGCCAAGTGCGCGTCGCCACCGCGGTGAAGGCCCGTCCGCGCCGGTTGCAGGCCGGGCTCGACTATGGCCGGCTGGTCGCGGAATCCGAGGCCCGGACCGAGCAATACCGCTCCTCCTTCGCCGTCTACGACGGCGTCCTTCTCTGGCGGCTCCGGCAATTCTTCCACGATGAGGAAGATTTGGAAACCGGGCTCCGCCGCCTTCCGGCCCACGCGGCCGTCATCCTCGATCTCCGCGGCAATCCCGGAGGATCGGAAACCACGTTGCAAACTCTCGCCGGCGCCTTCCTCCCCGCGGAAGCGACGGTCGGGCACGTCCGCACCCGCGACAAGACCGAGCCCTTCGTGATCAAGCCCCGCCGCAGCGGAGCATGGCAGGGGAAACTTTCCGTCCTCGTCGACGCCCAGTCCCAGTCGGCCGCGGAAATCTTCGCCGCCATCATCAAGCTGCAGGAACGCGGATTCGTTTTCGGCGATCGCACGGCCGGAGCCGTGCAGCGCTCCGTCATCCGTCCGCACCGGGTCGGAGACCAGGAGCTCGTTTTCTACGCCGTCTCGGTCGCGGTTTCCGATTTCACTCTGCGCAGCGGCTATCGCCCCGAAGGCCGCGGGATCGCCCCGGACTATCCGGTGCCGGTGACCGGCGCGGACCTTGCCGGCAGCCGCGATCCGGTGCTCGCGGCCGCCTTGAAACACGCCGGCGTAATCCGCGATCCGGCCGAGCTCGGCCGCGATACCGCCGCCGCGCGGCCGCGCCCCGAAAGTGCAAAGTCCCGCTGAAGCCGCCGCCGTCCGGCACGTCTCCTCCTTGCCATGCGTGTTGTCCCGACCTTCGGGTTGATGCTCGCGACCGCGACGGCCTGGTCGGCCGTGCCGCCCGCGATCCCGTCCGGCCCGATCGATCCCGCCACCATCCGCGCCGAGGTCGCCGCCGTGCGCGCC
>JACCDS010309419.1_pt1 | contig 12863 bp, 14 predicted proteins | sample 7446441 | NCBI WGS metagenome assembly JACCDS01 (sample SAMN15323445, study PRJNA562643) | freshwater metagenome | isolation source: river surface water | place: USA:Blue River Watershed | collected 2017-08-17
GACCTGACTTAATTTGAATGGATTTTTTTAGCGCCGTAATCAATTCTTTTTGAAATGCTATTTCAGTCATAATTGTTTTGTTACCCAAAGCAAATTGAAAAGCGCTCAAGGAGGAACTTATGTGTACAGTCCAATGCGCATCTTTGTCTTGAACAATTGCGAATGTTGAAATTTGTGGTGAATGCCCCTCCATTAAAATGGGCAAGATCAAGAAGATTAAAAGATGTTTTTTCATTAGTTAGTACTTACTTCAACTGTGCCTTGTGCTCCTTTAAAACAGCCTATAAAGCTATTGCTTCCTGCTTTCGCTACATGATAATGGTAACCTCTTGTAGTATCATAATGTCCCCGACAAGCATCTAAATCACTCGGCTCTTTACCTGCCTTATCTAATTGCTCATACATTCCAAAGCCATCCATTGCATATCCAATCATTGATGCATGCCCATCTGACTGTTCTACTTTTTTGCTTTTTCCGGTAGCTGCGTGGTAATGATAGCCAGTGGCGCCATTGACATGTCCACCTGCATCGTCCATCGGTGCAAGTGTGTAAGCACCTAATATAGCTTGTGTTGGTGCTGGTGGATCAAAATTAACCCCATTGAATGCGATTCCCACTACACTCGCACCACCACCTGCGCCACCTGGTCCAGGCATTCCTCCGCCAATTGAAGCAGAAGAATTTAATTTAATGGGTTTTACGGGAATGTAATAAGTCATTTTAATGTTCGAAAAATAGGAGGGCTGGCATTCCACACAATAATTATTGTATTGTGGATCTACATCTGGACGTGCAGCAGCTTGGCAAGCTTCTTTGGTATTTGTTACCCGAATACTTCCATCACTATTGTAAAGTTTCCATTTCGCATCATTGTAAAAGGTGGCGAGATTTTTCACAAAAGCACCGTCCACATCATATAGATTACCTTTTTCAAACCAAACGCCCCCTTTGCTGGCATCATCTGAAATCTGGGTAGGGCACCATGGTCCCATGGCATGATCTGTTGGTATTTTGGTGGTTACAATTTTATAACATGTAGCTGTTGTTCCATTGGATAGTGTTTTTTCCACTTTGGTGATGCTCCCAACAAGTCCTGCAGGAATAAATAAACTAGGATCCACCTCTTTGATGATATCTGTTGAATTGGATGGACTAATATCTTCAGATTTTGAGCAGGCTGTTAAAATTACACAGGCAATTAGTGATTGAACGAATCGGTTTTTCATGAATTTATTTGTTATTTCCTACTTAGATGTCGACCAATGGAAAATCCTTCGCTCATAAAAAATATTTTTTTAGCGAAGGATTTTGTTGGGATGTGCATCTAAGGGATGTTAGCAAATGAATAAAGAGATACAAGGTTTAATTTTAGGGGAAGAAATGGCTTTTCGAGATTTGGTGAAAAATTACCAAAATCGAATATTTCATCACGCCATGCAAATTTTACGGAGTAGGGAAGAGGCGGAAGACGTTTGTCAAGAAACATTTGTACAGGTTTTTGAATCCATTCATTCTTTCAAAGGCGAAGCTAGTTTGTCTACTTGGATCATTCGAATCGCGATTCATAAATCATTGGAAAAGTTAAGAAGAAAAAAAAGGAGAGATCAGCTTCGAGAATTATTGCCTTGGTGGATGCCTAGCGAAGAAAATAGCGAGAAAGACATTGCATGGAACCCTGAAATTCAATTTGAAAATAAAGAAAAAGCATTGGCTTTATACCGGGCTATAGAACATTTAAATCCTAATCAGCGAGTCGCATTTACGCTCATAAAGGTTGAAGAAATGCCTTATGCCGAAGCAAGTGAGATAATGAATTTGAGCATTAAAGCGATTGAGTCATTGGTTAGTAGGGCCAAAGAAAATATTAAAAAGCAATTGAAATGAAATCAGAAAAGGAATTAGACGATTATTTGAAAACTATACAAGGGCTTTCTACTTGGAAACTAGAACATGATCTGACAGATCAGGTTTTGTTGCGCATTAAAGATAAGGAAAAGGAGCAAAATGCTGCGATACAATGGCTTGCTGCAGCAAGTATTCTTGTTTGTCTGCTTTCAGGTTTATTGTTTTTAGCGGGATTAAAGGAAAAGCAAGAATTTGCCAATAATCAACAGAAAGCAGTATCAAATATGTATGCAATCAACAATTTAAACTATTGAAGGTATGTTTCAGAAAAGAAAAAAAGGATGGATTTTCGTGTTTGGTTTATTATTGATAATCAATCTAGCAACCCTGGTGTTTTTTTGGATGGGGCATTTACGGGAACAACAAATGCTGCTTGGCCCTCATTTAAAAGAGCGAATTGCAGAAGAGCTAAGTTTTGATGAAAATCAGAGAAAACAATTGGATATTTTCGTCAAAGATCATCAAGATAAATCTGCTCAAATACGGATGAAAATCGAACGAGCAAAAAACGTTTTTTATCAATTAAATAAGGCAGAAACATTCAAAAAAGCGCATTTAGATCAATTGACTAGTATTTATGGGGAGTTAGATTCCTTGAATTTTCAACATTTTAAGTCGATTCGTTCCATTTGTAAGGAAGATCAATTGTTGAAATTCGACAAACTCATGCAACAAATTCTTTCTAGTGGAAGCTTTGGTTTCGCTGCTAAACACCCAAGGCCTCATTGATTTTATTAAGGACTTCTTTGCTGTATTAGATTGAAAAGTGTAGAATCCTTTTTAACAGACTCATGCCTTAGGTGCTGCTTCTGAATCTCATGGGACTCATGGAGGTGTGCTTTTTGAAAAAATGATTAAAATAGCTTACTTCATTGAAACCTAAAGCTTCCGAAATCTCTGATATATTCCAATCGCTGTATTTTAAGATGATTTTCGATTCCTGTATGACTCGCTCAGCAATGATTTGAGAGGTGGTTTTGGAAGTTGTTTCTTTGATGGCTCTATTTAAATGATTGACATGAATGCCTAGTTGTAAGGCATAATCGGAAGCGGTTTTTAATTTTATTTTTGAATAAGCGCCCTCAATGGGAAACTGCCTCTCTAATAGTTCCAAAAATAACATACAAATTTTTTGATTGGCATTGCCTGGCGCATATTGGCTACTATTTGCCGGTTCCATTTTTAAGGCAGTATGCATTATTTCTAATGCTAAATTCCGCAACATATCGTATTTGTGTATGTATTCCGACTTAATTTCTTCCATCATTCTTACAAAAAGCCCTTCAAATTTTTGATAGTCGTTTTTCTTTAGTTCAATCACAGGAACACCTTGCGGTTGATATATGGAATAGGCATTAATATTTCCATAATGATTTATAAAAAATGCATTGAATATGCAAAAGTATCCTCCGGTTAATTTTTCTGTGCTTTCCCATTTGTAGGGAATGAAAGGATTAGAAAAAATGATGGCATGTTCTTTCACATCAATAACCTTGTCTGCATAATATATCCTACCAGATCCTTTCACTAAGGTGATTTTATAAAAGTCTCTTCTCCGGTAGGGGACCGGTTTAGCCCCATTTCCAATGTAAGGATCTAGCTGGAAAACATTGAAGTGACCCCAATCTTTTTTTAGGTTTTCAGGAATCCATTTTAAATGCTTTTGGTAAAATTCTTCTAAATTTTCCGTTTTTTCCACGCCTTTACTTAATTTATAATTTTCTCATTTTTTTGGTAAACAGGTAATGTAAACTAAGATTCCAAATAAAATCATCTCCAGGGATATCAGAAGAGAGCTTTTTGTTTAATACGGAAGAAAGGAAAAAAGGAGAATTTTTATGGGTCAAGATTACTGTTTCAGTGATATAATAACCACTTTTCTCATCCATTTTCAAGAAATATACTTGAGGATTAATTCTTAGAGAAAAAGACTTTGATATTTTAATATTCGAAATAGAACTATTCAGGGTGAAAAAATGCGTGTTATTGGTGGATCCCTCACTCAAACCATGGGAATATAAATAATAGATTCCTACGCTGACTTTTTTGCTAAGCATCCAATTCGGGGAAAATTCAGTTGCCCAATATTGATGATGCCCCAGAATATTGGTTGGAGTACCTTTGGAATCATATAATTGGAAATTTCTGAAGGCGACAGATGGGTGAGTTCCTACTGAAAATTTAAATTTGGGTGTATTGGCTATTTTATATCTCCACCAAAAAATAAAAGACCAAGGTTTTCCCTCTAATGAGAATCGAAATTGGGGTTCAAAAGCTATTTTTTCATTTCCTACAGATAAATCAAATATTGCGGCAGGCTTTCCTAAGGTAAATGTTGGCAATAGAGAAACACCATTATTGGTGACATTGGCTGCTGCAGTGATGTGGTATATTTTAGCGGTACTATCTGCAAATTCTGCTTTGCTTTCCATGGAAAGCGTTAACAAAAAGAAGAAAAGGTATATACTGTAATTCTTACAAGCGGTGATAAAATTTTGCATTATTCAAACATGATAATTTAGTAAAATGCAAATATCCTCTGTTTTTTTATGAAAATAAAATAAAATTCAAATCAATGCTTGTGATATTCAAACATAAGAGGCCGCCTTTTATTCAAAGAGGACCTCTTATGCGGGATGTTTTTATGCTTTTTTTCTTGGTTTCATTTTTAAGCTATCTGCTGGATAGGCCGCTTTTAGTTTAGCCATTTCCCCTTTAGCCCAGTTGATGATCAATGCTCTTTGCTCTTCGCTTAATTTGGCGTTGGAGTGTAAGCCAAAATAGGTATAAGAGGGCATAGGCATTTCTTTTTCTTCGGTTTGCTCAACGACTTCTTCTAATTTATGATTTTGAACAGCGATGGGCATCTTAGTAAATGTAGAAAAATTCAAATGTCTCTTGCCATCATTCACATGGTGATCTAGCCAAAAACCAACGGGCTGAATGTTGGAATACCAAGGGTAGGTGGTAGAATTACTATGACAATCGTTACAAGCATTTTTTAGAACCTCATTTACATCCGCTGGGATGGTGTATTTAGTGGATATGTCATATTGCATATCATTTGAATCGTTCTTTTCGGTTGGGATAAATTGCATGGCTATTAGGACAACTATAAGTCCTGCAAATAATTTTTTCTTCATTTTTGTGTTTGTTTAGGGTTTTGGGTTATATGAATTTTTGTAACCAATACCTTGCCTCTTTTTCATTGGTAAAGGACTTAATTGGTATTGGTGGATTTTGAAATTGGAACAAAAGTCGCATAATTAAGGCAGAAAGTCCTGGTTTTGAGACCATCGCCATGGCTTTATAGACGTAAGGTAATTGTTCGCTTGAAAATTTACGGGTAGCCTTATCCGGAACGGGTGATTTCGTTATAAATATCAATAATGGTACAGGTTTATTTTTTGTAATCGATTTGACCAATTCAATGTTTCGAGCAATATTTTCTACCGTTCTAAGTATTGGCTTTGAATAGGATACTAGAATTCCGCTTGCCTCCAATTGATAATCAGCTATTTCTCCCAAGATGAAATGATCCGTTTTTAAATTCATTTCTGAACTACATTTTTCCCAAATATTATGATTAATTAATTAATTTTACAAACTGTCGATGCTAAATTAGACAAAACCATCATCAATTATATCAGAACACTAACAATGAAAAAAATCGTATGGATCCTATCACTAGTAGTAATTCCTCTCATCAGTTCGGCCCAATATACGCTTAAAATTACCACCAAAGCTTCTAAGACCAACGATGTCGCCTATTTAAGATCGACTCTTTTTGACGATAAAAATTACATACCTAAAGATACCATTCCACTAAACGGTAAGACCAAATTCATTCGGAACAAAAATTCCATTGTAGGAGGTATCTACTATTTGTATTTCCCTAAAACAAAGGAAAAAGTATTTCTTAGTTTAGAGGACAATGATTTGTTTGACATCAATATTCCAGAAAGTAATTTTTTGAAAACCATTGAAATTACCTCTCCAAAAAATAAAATCTTTTTGAATTATCAGCGACTAGAAAGTCAATTTGCCGACATTGATTCTTCCTATGATGCTCAAATCAAATATGGTCGTAAGTTTAATTTAGCCCAAAAAGCAGAATTTTTCAAAAAGAAAACAGATGCTTTGGTGGAGTTCAGAACAAATGCCTTGAAATCCTTAAAAGCCGATGATGCGCTTCATATCTATTTCAATACATCCAATTCATTAGATCAATCGGTTCCTTCAAGGAGAGATGTTGTAAAAAGAAAAGAATTTATAAAGCCTTTCGACTTTAATTCGCCTAAATTATTATTTACTCCAAGAATGAAGGATATTTTGTTTGAATATCTTTCCTATTATCCGCTACACTCAGATTCCTTACAAGTGGGAGTGGATCTGGTTTTATCAAAAATGAATTGCAAAACAAAGGCATATTCTTACGTGTTCGATTACTTCAATACCATTTTGAAAAATAGAAACATTCAAAATAATGTGGATGGTTATAAAGCGTTCATCACCAAACATGTTGCAAAGAGTAAATGTGATTTTTTGAAAAAAGACAAAAAAGAGGAACTACTAAAAACCTTGAATTCAACTAGTTCCAAGGAATTGCAAATTGGTTTATTAAGTCCTAAAATCAGTCTAAAAGACACCAGCGACAAAGAACAAGATTTGCATGAATTCGCAAAGTTATATGATTATACAGTGGTTGTTTTTTATGCACCTACTTGCGATCATTGCCAAGTTGAAGTCCCTTTGATGGATAGTACCATTAAACAATTACAAAAGTCCTTCAAATTGAAAATAGGTCGTTATGCCATTTGTAATGAACCCGGACTCCCTAAATCGGAATGGACAAATTTTATTCAAAAATACAAATTGAACGAAAATTATATCCACGTTAATTTGCCAGACAAAAATGAGGTTAGAACGACTTATGATGCTTTGTCTAATCCCACGTTCTATTTAATCAATCGTTTTGGACTTTTGGAAGATAAAAAAATAAGCCCTTTAACCTTAAGAAAGTTTTTTATTAACAATAGATAAAAATAAAATAGTAGGAAAATCATAACAGCCCGCCTTTCTAATGAGTAAAGCCTATTTTGTAGAACAAGTCATTGAAAAACGTTCCTTTCCCGAAAATCCATTGGAGTTCGGTGAATATGAAGGCTGTACTTTCAAGAATTGCGATTTGGGCGCTAATGATCTTTCCTCATTTACTTTTACGGATTGTACATTTATCAATTGTAACCTAAGTCTAGCTAAAATTCACAAAACCGCTTTTCGGAAAGTACACTTTAAAGAATGTAAACTGCATGGTTTGCGCTTTGAAGAAGCCAATGAGTTTTTATTCGAGGTAAGTTTTGATCATTGTAGCTTGGATTTATCTTCCTTTTATAAAGTCAACCTAAAAAAGACGAAGTTCCATCATTCCTCTTTGCATGAAATTGATTTTTCAGAAGCCGATTTAGGGCAAAGTATTTTTGCTAATTGCGATTTACAAGGGTCTATCTTTGATCAATGCAATCTTGAAAAAGCCGATTTTTCGGATGCCTATTATTATTCGATTGATCCCAGAAGGAATAAATTAAAGCAGGCAAAATTTTCCAAAGATGGATTAGCGGGCTTGTTAGAAGCCTTTGATATCAAAGTGGTTTAAGATCAAAATGCGACTTTTTGACTGATTATTAATCGATTCTAGTATTTATTTCTGTCATTTTTTCCGATTTATTCGCTTGGATGTTGAATTGTAATAGAGGGTTCAAACATTCAATCTATGAACCCGAATAATTATACATCACAAGCAGGTTTGGTTATTCAGAATGCAATGGAATTAGCTAGTTCAAATGGACAGCAAGCCATTGAAACAGGGCATTTATTGCAAGCGATATTGCAAGATGATACTCAGACATCTGCCTTTTTATTGAAAAAATTGGGATTAACAATTGCTCCCATACAGGAGAAATTGAAACCCATTTTAGCTAATTATCCCAAAGTTTCTGGAGCTCAACCTTATGCAAGTAATGCCTTGCAAGCTGCTTTGACTCGTGCCGACAAATTCATGGCGGATTTTGGTGATACTTATGTAAGTGTAGAATTATTGTTCCTATCGCTTTTAGATGGGAATGATTCCGTAGCCGATTTATTGAAATCGCTTGGATTAACCGTGAAGAATTTTAAGAATGCTATTGTAGAACTTAGAGGAAATAGAAAAGTGAACGATCCACATGCAGAAGGTACTTACCAATCTTTAGAAAAATATGGTAAGAATTTGAACGAATTGGCCAAAGCAGGGAAAATTGACCCTGTGATTGGTCGTGATGAAGAAATTCGTCGTGTATTGCAGATTTTATCTAGACGTACCAAAAATAACCCGATCTTATTGGGGGAACCTGGTGTTGGTAAAACAGCGATTGTAGAAGGTTTAGCGCAAAGAATTGTTTCAGGAGACGTTCCTGAAAATTTGAAATCCAAAATAGTAATGTCATTGGACATGGGTTTATTGGTGGCGGGCGCCAAGTACAAAGGGGAATTTGAGGAGCGATTAAAAGCGGTAATCAAAGAAGTGACGGATTCAGATGGAGAAATTGTTTTGTTCATCGATGAAATCCATACCTTGATTGGTGCTGGTGGCGGAGGCGAGGGTGCGATGGATGCGGCTAACTTATTGAAGCCAGCCTTAGCAAGAGGAGAATTACATGCCATTGGAGCTACAACTTTGAAAGAATATCAAAAATACATTGAAAAGGATAAAGCTTTGGAGCGCCGTTTTCAAGCAGTAATTGTAGATGAGCCTGATGTAGCAGATGCGATTTCAATTTTGAGGGGAATCAAGGATAAATACGAGCTACATCACGGAGTGCGTATTCAAGATGACGCAGTGATTGCAGCTGTTGAATTGTCGAATCGATATATTTCTGACCGCTTTTTACCTGATAAGGCCATTGACCTAATGGATGAGGCAGCAGCAAAAATGCGCTTAGAAATTGATTCCGTTCCTGAGGAAATAGATGATATACAGCGAAAAATCATGCAATTAGAAATTGAGCGTGAAGCGATTCGAAGAGAAAATAACAAAGAAAAGGAAACAATTCTGAGTCGCGAGTTAGCTGATTTGTCTGAAAAGCGCGATGCTTTGAAAGGTAGATGGCAGGCGGAGAAATCTGTTTTGGACAATATTCGAAAGGAAAAAGAGGCGATAGATAAGTTGAAATTAGAAGCGGAACAAGCGGAGCGTCAAGGTGATTATGGTAAAGTGGCAGAGATTAGATATGGCCGTTTGGTGGAATCTGAAGCGAAACTGAAACAGCTACAATCTCAATCTGCTGGTGAAAATGGAATGTTACAAGAGGAAGTAACTGCGGAGAATGTAGCGGAGGTAGTAGCCAAGTGGACAGGGATTCCGGTGAGTAAAATGTTGCAAACGGAGATTGATAAATTATTGCATTTGGAAGATGAATTGCACAAACGTGTAGCTGGTCAAGACCAAGCGATAGAAGTGGTTTCTGATGCGGTACGTCGTTCGAGAGCAGGTTTGCAAGACCCGAAACGCCCGATTGGTTCTTTTATTTTCTTGGGAACGACAGGGGTAGGTAAAACGGAATTAGCTAAATCTCTGGCTTCTTATCTGTTCAATGATGAAAATGCCATTGTACGAATTGATATGTCTGAGTACCAAGAGAGGCACGCGGTAAGTCGATTGATTGGAGCGCCTCCGGGATATGTAGGATATGATGAGGGTGGACAATTGACAGAAGCTGTTCGAAGAAAACCCTATTCAGTGGTGTTGTTGGATGAGATTGAAAAGGCTCATCCAGATGTTTGGAACATCTTATTGCAGGTATTGGATGAAGGCCGTTTGACGGATAACAAAGGAAGAACAGCGAATTTCAAGAATACCATTATCATCATGACTTCCAACATTGGATCTCATTTGATTCAAGAAAAGATGTCGCAAATGGAAGGTTGGAACAACGCGATTATTTTGGAGGAAACAAAAGAGGAAGTGATGGCCTTGTTGAAACAACAAGTACGTCCAGAATTTTTGAATCGTGTGGATGAAGTGGTTTTATTTGAGCCTTTAACAGAGGATCATGCGAAACAGATTTTGAGTATTCAGTTTAAGGAAATTCAAAAACGCTTAGCCGAACAAAACATTACCTTGGATGCCACAGATGCAGCTTTGTCTAAACTAGCCAAAGAAGGATTTGATCCACAATATGGAGGTCGACCGATGAAACGTGTCTTGCAAAGGGCTGTTTTGAATGAATTGTCAAAAGCTATTTTATCAGGAAAAATCCAAAAAGATTCAGCCGTTTTGATGGATTTGGATAAAGAAGGCAATTTGATTTTCGAAAATGTGATTGTTGAAATTTAATTGATTTACGTAGAGACGCACGGCCGTGCGTCTCTACGTGTTTTTTATTTAATGAATTTGGCTAATTCGGTCCTTAATTGATTGAATTCTTCTTGGGTTATTAATCCCAAATCTAATTTGTCTTTTGCTTTTTTTAGTTCTGTCAAGGCTTGGTCACTTGTTTTACCCAAGCCTTTTATTTCTCCTGTTTCCAAGGCATTTTCAAACATAATGGTATAATTGGATATGCCACTATCTCCTTTGGTTCTTAGTTTGATAAAAAATCCAGACCTCTTATTTCCTGATACCCAAATTCGTTTGATTTCAGTTTCATGCCCGCTGTAGTTGGCAGTCAATTTTGTGATAGGAAGTAAAATTCCATCTCCTTCCTCAATGAAAGAAAAGGTTTTGTTGTTGCTTGGAACACCAATTTTGATTCGATCTCCGATTTTATAGACGGCACCATCGCTTGCTAAATAGGAAGTAAAAGGGCCACCCGTTGGTTCGTTAGCTAATTCCGAAAATTTGACTTGTTGGCCAAAAGAAAATTGTAAACAAGTGATTAGTAACAAGGTGCTTAAGAAAAGCTGTTTCATATTTAGTGATTAGATGTGAATTAAAATAGTAAAAGTAAAATTATGAATTATCTTTCAACAAATCAATTGTATTTTTCATCTGATTAGCTTCAAGTTTCTAAGCCGCCGCATGCCACACTCGGCAAAGCCGAGCGTGAGTGGGTTTTTCACTCACGGCTTTCAGCTCCGCTCAGGTATGGGTCTTTTTTTCTTTCCTTTCCCTTTTCCTCTTTTCATTTTATCAAACAACTGAACTCCAAAATACTTAAATTGTAGGGGGTAAGGGGACTCATTTCCCCAAAATCATTGCTTTTGAATTTTCCTAACAGGTTGTTGATAATTTTGGCTATTCCAGTTTTTTATTTTGTGGAAACCAAAAACAATCATTTGTAATAAGAACTAAAAGTTCTTCCAACATGCCACACTCGGCAAAGCCGAGCGTGAGTGGGTCTTTCGCTCACGGTTTTCAGCTCCGCTCAGGCTTCTGCCTTTCCTTTTTTCTTCTCTTTTCCCATTTTCTCTCTTCACTCTTCCCGTTTTCCCTCTTCTCTCTTTCCGTTTTCTCTCTTCACTCTTCCCATTTTCTCTCTTCTCTCTTCCCGTTTTCTCTCTTCTCTCTTCCCAATTAAAAATTATCCCCATCCATCATTCTACCCAACCCGCCCAATAAACTGCCCTCTTCTTTTCCTCCGCCTGCTATAGAAGGTGCGTTAGCTAAGATTCTGCCAGCTAGTCGACTAAATGGTAATGATTGAATGTAAACTGTTCCAGGGCCTCTCAATGTAGCATAAAATACGCCTTCACCCCCGAATAGGGTGTTTTTAATTCCACCTACAAATTCGATATCAAAATCCACTTCCTGCGTATATCCAACCACACATCCCGTATCTATGCGCATAACTTCGCCTGGTGCCAAGGTTTTTTTAGCCAAGGTTCCTCCTGAATGGATAAAGGCTAAACCGTCCCCTTCTATTTTTTGCATGATAAAACCTTCTCCTCCGAATAAAGCTCGACCTATTTTTTTGGAAAATTCAATGCCGACTGACACGCCTTTGGCCGCGCACAAGAAGGCGTCTTTTTGACAAACAAATTTGCCATTGTATTCTTTTAAATCGATCGGGATTATTTTGCCGGGATAGGGCGAAGCAAACGATACTTTTTTCTTGCCATAACCTTGGTTTTGGAAGGCGGTCATGAATAAGCTTTCTCCAGTTAACACACGCTTTCCAGCATTGAGTAAACTGCCTAAAAATCCCGACTGCTGAGCACTTCCATCACCAAAAATGGTTTCCATTTTAATGCCGTCTTCCATCATCATAAATCCTCCGGCTTCAGCAATGACAACTTCTTGTGGATCTAGTTCGATTTCCACATATTGCATTTCTTCTCCAAAAATTTGATAATCTATTTCGTGTGCGTTCATGGTTGTATTGTGGTTTTTATGTTAGGTAAAATTTTGAAAACAAATGGGTCTTGTAAATCGATAAATGGCTTGTGTGCCTACTGAGGTACTTCTGGCATCACTCGTAGATGGGAAAGGCCCCCCATGAACCATCGCTGGAGAAACTTCTACTCCCGTTGGGAATCCGTTTAATAAAATTCGGCCCACTTTTAAACTGAGTTCTTCGATCAATTCAGGAAATGCCGCAATTTCTGATTCTGTTCCTTGAATGGTTCCTGTTAACTGACCCGGTAACCTTCCGATCAATGTCAATAATTCTTCTTGGTCTTCCGCCACGATGGCTAACGTACTTGGCCCAAAAACTTCTTCCAATATTTCTGGATGAGCCATGGCATGTTGTGCTGTGGCAACAAACAAACTTGGGGAAGGTATAGTCGCTTGGGTCATTCGTTGAACAGCTGGATGCTGATCTAAATGCAAACTTCCTGCTGCATAGGCCTGCCCAATGCCTTGGGTTAAAAATGTACCTAAGCTGATTTGATCCAAAGATTTGGCCAATAATTCCAAAAAGCCAACATCCGATTTTTGGATAAGGATTAATCCCGGATTGGTACAAAATTGTCCTAC
>JACCDS010266946.1_pt1 | contig 12862 bp, 13 predicted proteins | sample 7446441 | NCBI WGS metagenome assembly JACCDS01 (sample SAMN15323445, study PRJNA562643) | freshwater metagenome | isolation source: river surface water | place: USA:Blue River Watershed | collected 2017-08-17
AAAATAAATTCTGAGTATGAAAATTATTATAGCTATTGTATGTGAAATCAAGTTTATTTTTAATCATATAATGCATAATATTAATAAATTCTTCTTTGATTAAATCATGTAAATCTTTTATTATAATGTTTATTTGATTTTTAGTATACTTTTTTTCTTTAAAAACATGATGAATACGTACATTTAATAAGTCTTCTTCATTATAAATATCTTTAATAAAAGAAAGATTTGTTATATATGACAGCTCATGCTTTAAAAAATATTTAAACAAAATTTCGTAATCAATATCAATTTTTTCTATTTTATCAATATAAAAAATAATATCAGAATAAGAAAAAGAAATGATTTTTGAATTCGTATAATTAAAAATTTTAGTTTCCATAATTAATTAAACCTTTATTTCTTAAATCTTTAATTGAAACTTCTTGTATTTTATCAAAAGGATTTTTTTTATAAATATCATAAATATAATAATAGCTATCAATTTTATAATGATCTTTACCATCAAAAATAGGTGTAAGAATTTTAGTATCTTTAATTTTGATATATCCTCTATGAATTAAAACTTTTAAATCGTCTTTGTAATCAACTTTATTTTTAAATAAAAGAATAGTGCAAGCCGAAGCGCAAGAATTATTAATCTCTAATTTAATATTGTTTTCAATAATATATTTTGATAACAAATCAACATTAACAGCAGAGCCACCTCTACTAGAATTAATAATAATTTTTTCTGGTTTAATATATTTTGTTATTTCAATATAGCAAGAGAAAAAATCTTTTTCAAAATAAAGATCTTCGAAGTATAAATTATTATTTTTAAAATAATGATTTGGATTATTATGGCAATGATTAAAAGAAGTTTTTTGAATATAAAAATTTGACAAAATTAAATTTGATTTTTGAATAATATCAAATTCATATTGAAAAATAAAAATAAAAACATAAAACAAATAATGTTTAAAAAAAATCATAAAAAAACTCCCTTTATATCAATATATACAAAAAATATTAAAAACAAAATTTTTTTTAATAAAATATGATATAATTAATATAAAAGGAAAAAAAATGAAAAGAAAGGAATTTATAGAAAATTATATAGAAAAAAATTCAATAAAAAATGATTGGTTTGGATATGACTACAATATAAAAGTTGATCTTGAAAATAAAGATATGTCAGTTGCTATTGATGAACTTCAAATAAAATTAAATAATATTATTGAAAATATATTTAATGATAAAAATAAAAGATTGACAAAATTAGAAGTAATTCATTTGATAGGAGATAATAGTTTGGAAAAAAATCCCTTTGAAAATAAAATATTTTTGAGTATAAATATTATGAAAATATATGACCATTTAAATGAAAGATTCGAAATAAATAAAGAAAAATGTAAATTATATAGAATAGAATGTGAAGGTAAAGGAATATACTCTTATTTATCGAACATAAATAAACCGTTATATAAAATATTTGACTTTCAATCAATAGGGCAAATAGCCCCTTTAGAAGATGAACATCTTCCAGCAATGTGTAAAGCTATTAATTATATAGATAGAAGTTTGATAAAATATGCCTGCGAATCAAAAGAACAATTAATAAATTGGTTTCCTAAAAAAATGATAAAATATATAGTAGAACATGCTCCTAATACAAAAATAGTAGAATACGAAATAGAGGATTCAAAAGTATTAACTTCTAAAAAGCAAGCTGCTTTTATATCAGGAACTGAAATAAAAACAAAAGAGTTTTCTATTGAAGAATGGTTTAATTTAGAAAATAAAAAAAGGTTGAAAAATAAATAAAAAAATAGTATAATAAAACTTCTTATAATTATGAGGTTTTGTTTAAATGAGTGAAAATAATCAATATTTAGAATTAGAAAAATTAGTTGAAAATTCATTGAGAAAAACAAATTTAAAATCTAATTTTAGTTATGAAACAAAAGATAGTGGATTTACTTTTTTAAATGGAGAAGGATTTATTTTAAAAAATGAATTTTATAATTTTAAATATCCTTTTGTTGAAGAAACATTTAAAGATGTTTTTCATATTCGTCATATAATGAATGTTTTAATAAAAAAAGAAAATGATTTAAAAAAATTAGTTGAATTTAACTATAGGATTGAAAATAACAATATTAATTTATTTAATTTATTCACTATAAAAGTGATTGAAGAAAAAATTTTAGTTAGTTATATAGATTATTCAATATTAATAGATATAGAAGATATTAAAAGTATAAAATATATAGAAGACAAACTAGTATTTCAGTTTAAAAATGAAGAAGATATCATTATTAAAAGAATTTATAACAAAATTTTTAATTTTGATTTATATGTTTATAGAGAAGGACAAGAAAGCTATCTTCAAGAAGTAAAAATATATTTAAGTCATGACATATTTTTTACTAAATTAGTCCAAATAATAAATGATATTATTGGAGTGCAATTAGAAAAAATGAAAGAAATGCAAAAAAATAAAATAAAAGTAATTCAAATGTAGGAAAATAAATGTACGAACAAAATATATCAAATAGAGTAAAAATAGAAGAAGTTGTTAGTTTATTATCTGAGAATAATCATATATTAACAAAAGAATTATTAAAAAAAGAATGGAAAGAAAAAATTAAAGAAGAACAACATTTTACTGCTGGTCATTGTTATGCCGCTTGTGAAGCAATTTATTATCTTTATGGAAGAAATAATTTTTTAATACCACAAGTTATTAAATTTGATAATCGAGATACACATTGGTTTTTAAAAAATAAAATAACAAACGAAATATATGATCCAACATATAAACAATTTGATTTTAAAATTAATTATGAAAATGGAAAAGGTTGTGGTTTTCAACAACAAAGTTTTAGAAGTTTGGAAATAATGAGAAGAATATTAAAACATTTTAATATGGAAGAAAATTTTAAAATTGTAAATAAAGAAACAAGAAAAGGATTAAAAATAAAATGAATTACACACCAGATACAGAAGGAATTGACCATATAAATGTATATAGTAAATCAAGAACTGTATTAGGTCGATTATTAACAAATTTCGCAGAAACTCCTTTTGAGCATCCTAAATATGGTCATGTGAAAAGTATGGAGGGTTTTTGGTATTTTTGTAAATTAGGAAAAATATATCCTGAATTATTAAATACAAGCGGTTATGAGGCTAAACAAAAAGGAAGAAGTCTTTATCCAAAAATAGATGAAAGTGATAAAATAAAAATATCAGAGGAATTCAAAGAAACTATATTGGAAGGTATACGTCTTAAATTAAGACAAAATAAAAATATATTAATGATGTTAATATCTACAGATTTACCTTTGTCTCATTATTATGCTTATGGAAAAAAAGAAATTGGATTTAAAGTACATTATTTACCTGAATATAATTGGCAAATTGACGAAATAGAAAGAATACGAACTGTAACAAAGGAATGGTATCTAAATAAATATGGAGCATTACCAAATATACCTTTAGAGTTTGTAGAAGAAAAAAAAACAAATAATTTTAAAAAATCAATCAAAATAAAATAAATAATTAATCAAAATCTCTTTAAATTCGTTTTTGTTAACTTTTTGATGAATTAAAGAACTTTCTTGATTATAATCAACTAAATGATTTTCCGCAAATATTTTATCTTTGGAATACATTTCAAATGATAAGTCAACTAAAAAATCTTTTTGCAAATAATATCTGTAAATATCACCTTTATCAAAGAAAAATTCTTTAGAATGAAAGGGTATAATTGAATCAGCAAGTAATTTTATATGATCAATAAATTGATAAATATGATCTTCTTTTGCATAAAAAGATTTAAATGACGATATATTAAATATATCATTAAATGAAAAGTTAGGAATTGTATTTGTTAAATCTAATGGTTTAAATTCATTATAAAATTGTTTAGAACCTAATGAATGAAATTTAGAAGCTTCGATTGCTTCAAACATTTTTCTTGTTTTAATATTATCATTTAATTTTAAAAATCTTTGTAATGATTCCAAATGATCATCATCAAAATCTTGATATTTATAAAATTGTATTTCACCTTGTCCATAAAGAAAGTAATGTACTTTATGACAGGTATGAGAATGTATAGAAGTTGTATGATTTTCAATTTTATTATAAATGTTTAAAAAAACATTTTTATTAGGTAAATAAGAATAAAGATCATTATTTAAAGAAAGTAAATGAATTCTCGTTTTTTCTTTTGTAACTTCGCTTCTTGAATAAATTTTTTCTAATAATTCAGGATTAGATATTATGTCTTTTATTAATTCTTTTAATTGAAATGCAGAAAGAAATTCTTTTAATTCAAAGGTTTTATTTGGTTCTAAAATGAACAATTTATTTAAAATTTCATAAAACATAATATAACTCCAGTATTAATAACATGATAATTGAAAATATAAAAAAATCAATAAAAAAAACCGATAATCGATGGAAAGATTATCGGTCAAAAATAACAAGTTCCATCTCAAAAACAGCAAACAAGTCCCTATTTCAAAAATTATTGTTATAATTAAATTAACATAAAAAAAACAAAAGTAAATAAAATAAAATATAAAAATAAATTTATGGTTATAAAAATATTAAATTAAGTATTTGATTTTATATTTATTTTTTTATAAATGTGAGATATATCTCACAACAATTACATAATAATGCTCACAAAATACTTTTATCTTTTTATTTTTAAAGAATTATTTTTTGGATTATCATCAATTATATCTAAGTGTTCTATCCAAGAATTCTGATATTCATCTAAATATTCTATTCTTTTTTTATATTTATCAATTTTGACAATTGATATTTGTTCTGGATTTAAAACAAGATACTCAGGAGAATTATCAACACAACCTTCTCCATTATAGATAACAAGATCATATCCTAAATTTTTAGCATTTTTAGCTTCTTCTCTATCATTTGTTTTTAAACATTTAGAAAATGTAATATGACTACAGATAATTCTTGGTTTAGGTATTGAATTTACAAAATCATTTTCAATTAAATAATCAATAGCAAAACTTGGAATATTAACAATTGTTTGATTAAAAAAATTTAAATTTAAAGTTGGAGTATTATTTATTTTAGATCCTTCAACAAACTCTAAAATATCAGATAAATCATTTATATCAAAATTATATAATTTGCTATATACATCTAATTTTCTAAAAAAATAAACTAATGGTTCATCAGTGTCAATATTATTTTCTTGTACATATTTTATAGCAACGCTTTCATATGTGTCAGGTGTTACATCCTGCTGGAAACCTTTTTTAACTAATTCTTTTGCTAAAAAGATTAAATATTTTTCAAAACCATCAAGCGGTTTTTTATTAAAGAAAGTATCTAAATCTTCAAAGAAAAATTCCTTATCAAGAGACTGATTTCTTGCTGCGTCCATATATTTCATAGCAACGAGATAATTATCAGTATAACAAATCCAATCTCCTTGGAATTTGTCGTTTAAAATAGTTCTATGTTTGTTAGTATTATGATCTTCAAACTCTCTATTCGTTCCATGAAAAACAAGCAAAGGTTCACCTGTATCGTTGTTTAAAAATTGTCTTTTTGATTCTAAAAAATTTTTAATATCCATAACTTTTCCTTTTTATTATATTATATCATAAAAATTATTTTTTTGTTATATATAACTTTTTAATATAATATGTAAATTTTTATTATTTTTAGTTATTAAAAAATATGATACATATAAATTATATAAATAAGGAGAATAAAAATGTCGTTAAAAATAAATCAAGAAATACCAAATTTTAAACAAAAAGCATATTTGAATGGAAATACAATAGAAATAGATTTTCATAAGTATATAGAAAATAAATGGACTATATTATTTTCTCATCCAAGTGATTTTACTCCTGTATGTACTACAGAATTAGGTTACGGTCAAAAGATAATCAATGAATTTAAAGATTTAAATACTCAATTAATTGCATTAAGTGTTGATAGTATAGAATCTCATAAACAATGGATTCCTGATATAATAGAAACACAATCATTAAATAGTTTTGATTATCCTATACTAGCAGATGAAGATAAGTCAGTATCATTGTTATTAGATTTAATACATCCAGAAGCTGATAATAATTTTACAGTAAGAAGCGTATTTTTTATCGATCCAAATAAAAAAGTAAGAACAATTTTAACTTATCCTCATATAATAGGAAGAAATTTTGAAGAAATATTAAGAATAATAGTTGCTCTTCAAACAGCAGATAAATATAAAGTAGCAACGCCAGTAAATTGGAAAGAAGGAGAAAAAGCTATAATTCCTCCTGCAATTAAAGATTTAACGAATTACAATGACGTAGAAGAAATTAAAAGTTATTTAAGATATACAAAATTAATTTAACAAAAAATATATTAATAAGTAGGAAGTCAATTATTTTGACTTCTTTTGTTTTTTTAACTTTATAAATAATTCTTATTAAAAAAAATATTTAAATAAATATTACTTAATATTAATGAGAAGTATTGATATTTATTTTTATCATATTAATATCTAAATATATAATAATAAAAATAAAGGAAAAAAAAATGAAAAAAACAATATTAGCATTAAGTATATTATGTACTCTATCAATGAATGCGTTACCATTAGAAAATAATGAAAAATATATGATTAAAATAATGAATGTAGACTCAAAAGCATTTAAAGTTGATAATTCTTCAAATTCTTCAATATGGACATTTGATCATTATGAATATAGAAATCAAACACCGCCTGTTGAAACATCTGTATCTCAATATCTTCCTCCTATTATAGAACAAGAAGAATCATTTATTCAAACAGCAACAAAATATTCTTATTATACTCAAGATAGAGTAACTATTGAAGTTAATGGATCAGGAGTATTTAGAGAGACAAATATAGAAAATGAAACAATTAATCAAGAAACACCAATTACAAGAGAAATAATTCCAATTTTAGGTCAGTGGTCGCCTTATGGTGGATTAACAAATTGTACGGAATGGGATAAATCAGAGGATACTGTTACTTCGGGTGTAAATTATACAAAGAATAGAACCTGTGATAAAACAGATTCACGTATTATAAATTATACACTAAATGGAAATAATTTAATAAATAAAGAACAATTTAAAACAGTACAAGTTGTTGATAGTCAACAAACTTCTGGTACAAAATCACCGACTAACGTAACGCCGCAGTCAGCTGCTGGAAAAATCCAATTTTGGACAACAACACAAACAGTTCATTCGGGTTATAATACATTAACAGATGGTTCTTTGTTTAATGGAAGTTTAGTTTTTCAAGGAGGAAAATGTGCTAATTTATATGCAGGTTCGGGTTATAATTATATAAGATTTACTGTAACAGAACCATTATATTTAAGTGTTGCAACGCATACATATAATGGAATATTAAAAGTTGGTACTCAAGTAAATAGTGCAACACCATTAGCACAAGTAAGTTCCGTGTCAGGACAGTTAGTAACATTAGGTGCATTATTGCAACCAAATACAACATATTTTTTATGGACTTCTGGTGACGTAATGGTTTGTGAATTAGGTGCCGCTCAATAATTAAATATTTTAATAAAAAAAGAAGCATTTGCTTCTTTTTTTATTGCAAAAAATAATTAAATCTGTTATTATTTTTGAAAAATTAAAGAGTAATAAATATGACTAAAAGATATACATTTATAATTCAAAAAAATATATTAGAAGTTTATGATAAAATAAAATTTATTCCAATAATTAAAGATATTAATTTAGATTTAATAAGTAGTGAATATTTTTTAAAGTTAAATGAAATAAAAAATATAGCTGAAAGAATTTTATTTATTAAAACTAATGAAGATAATTTAATCAAAGAAGTCAATAATTACATAGAAGTAATGAAAGATAATTCTTTAAAAGAAAAAGATATAAATAAGAAAATAAAATATTTTGAAAAAATATTAGACACTTATCTGATAAATGATAAAGATTATTTATTTAAATTTGCAAATAGCATACAATTACTTGAAATAACTAATATAAGAAAAATTATAAAAAATGAAAATATAAAAAAAATCTACTTTTATTTAATTTGTGATTATAATATAAATTTTATAATATTTTGCCATAAAAATAGATTAGTGCAATTTGACAAAGAATTAATAGAATTAACAAATAATATAAATAAATCCAATAATGAAGATTATAAAAGTATATTATTTAAAAATACAGGTTTATTTGAAAAAGAATCTAATAGATTAGATTTATCATATATATCAGATACTTATTTTTTAGAATACTTAGATGATTTAATCAAAAACAAAAATATTAATATATGTTGTTTAATAAAAAATACAACATTAATGATCAATAATGTATTAAGAAACGAAGAATACTTGCATTATATAGATAAAAACTTAGAACAACTATTAATCTTAAAAGAAGATAATTTAGAAGAAAAAATTAGTTTATTATTCAAATATATTGATATAGAAGAAAATTATACTTATGTAATAAATTTAATATATTTTTTAATAAAAAATAAAAAAGAAAGTTTGTTAGATAAAATAATATTAAAATCAAATGATACTTTTTTAAAAAAAGAAATAGAATGTTTATTATTGAACAATAAAATAATTAATTTTTAAAAAAAATATGATAAAATAATAAATAAAAGGAATAAAAATGTCGAAAGAAAAATTTAAATTAAGAGAATATATAAATAGTGAAGAATTTGAAAATGATTTTAAACAATTATTAGATTTTGAAAAAGTAGGTTCTACGGAAAAAGTTATTGTTGAATGTAAAACAGCAATATTAAATTATGATAGTCTAGACATATTAGAAGCAATTTTTGAAAATAAAGGTTTAAATATAAATTTAGAAAAATTAAGTGAAAAAAATCAAGATGATCTAAGAATAAGAGTTCAACATAGGATAAATCATATTTTTTCAAAAGAAGAAAATGATTTAAATATAAACAGTCAAAAAGAAGAATATATAGAATTATTTAAAAATATAGGTTTTGTAGAATATACTATTAGTGAAAAACAAAAAATATTTATTGATCATAAAAATAAATTACTTATAAATTTAATAGAAGAAGAAGAATTTAAATGTTTATTGTTAGCAAATGGTTCTTTGAGAAAGCATATAAAAGAAGAAGACAAATTAGTTGAGGTGTTGGGTAATACATTAAACGGATTAGATATTGATTATATTTGTGTTGATTTAAAAGAATTACCTTATTTTAAAATACAAAAAACAATAGAAATGTATAACTGCACTAAATTATATCATATTGAAAAAGAAGATTTATTGTTTAATGAAAATTTTGAAAATATATTAAATAAATATGAAAGTTTAAGAACATATTTTAATTCAAGTGTTAATATGCATAATACAGAAAATATTCAAAAAAATACAGATTTTTTGTCTAATTTAAGTTTAGAAGAAAAAGAAGATATTTTATATAGAATGTCTATATTTATAAATACATCAAATAATAGATTATTATTCAATAATAATTTATTAGAAAAAATAATTGAAAATAATATAGATATAAATTTATTTAAAATAGCTTTGAATGTATTAAAAGAAGAAAATAATACAACGATTAATTCATTTGAAAATTATAAAAAAGTAATAGTTTCATTTAATGAATTAGAGTTAAAAGAACTAAAAGAAAGAACAATAGACGAAAAATATTTAAATTTATCAGAAAAAGAAAAAAATGAATTAGATTTATTTATAAAAAATAATGAAAGAATAATAAATGTTACTCAAAAAATAGTGCATTAAGTTGACAATTAATAAGGAATTAGTTAAAATACATATATTAAATAATTGAGGTATATATAATGTATAAAACTGGAATAATGCGCTGTGAAACAATCTTTCGTAAAATGGTAAAATTGTATGACGTATCTGATTTTATTCAAGAAAGAAAAATAGAAGATATCAAAGTATTTAAAGCAACTGATTTGTTTTCACCTGATAGTGTATTTTTAGGTTTTGGTCGTCCGAATGTTTTTTTATGCTATCCTGAAAATAATTCATTTACAAAATTTGATGCAAAATCATTAAAAAGAGAATCATCTAAATTAACTGAAACAAAAGGATTCGTGCAATCTGGTTTTTTTATTTTATTTAATGAAGTCACCCCTGAAATGGTATCAAGTATTAAAAATGCCGCTTTAAATAATATAGGAAGTAAAAATTGGACATGTGTTAATTCAAATTGTAGAGTGTTAGAGGAAGCTGGTTTTACTTGTGGTTATAAACCATTATCCGAATTTTATTTTCCAATTGCTTTAATGGAAGCATTGGTTGAAAATGGTCTATATTACAAAGAAAAAAAAGTAGAGATTACATTTGTAAGAACAGTAAAAGAATATTTAGAAGATTTTGGTGTACAAGTATTAAAGTCTGAATGGAATACATTATATCGTCATAGTAAAAAATATTTAAGAACAAAAAGAAAAAACAATAAAGTATTACAAAAATTATATTCAGTTAAGAATAAATTTTTAAAGAAAGAAGAAACAAAAGAAATTTTAGAAGAAAAAGTTGTTTTATTTCCTGATAATATAGAGTGTAAAAAAGACTTAACATTAACTGTATCTAAGCCTGGTAAATTTGGTATTTTGTTTCGTTGGTTATGGGGGCCTCATGCTTTTTTTGAAGTTAAAAATACGACAAAAACAGAAGAGTTATTACCAATTACATTAAATGCTTATGCAGGTAAAAAGAAAACATTTATTAATTATATGAAACAATATGTTTTGTTCTCAAAACCAATGATAAAATTTATTAGAAGGCATTTGTGTAAAGATCAAGTTGTATTTGAAGAAAGTAGTGAAAAAGATCTATATAATATGATTAGAACACATACAGATAATATACCTAATAAGTATAATTTAGTAATTACCAAAGACAGTATATCTATTATAAAAATAGATATTCAATATTCAACAGTAGATTGGGTATTAAGCAAACACGTACTATTATCAGGTTATTCAAAAGATGTTCGTTTTGCTGGTGAGTTTTGGAAGGATATTAATGGTGTTATTCATTTTAATAATAATTCAGGAACATATATGCCTGCTTATTGTACATTAAAGCCTACAAAAGAAATATTAAATCAATTATTTCCTAATATAAAAATAGAAATATCACAAGAAAATTAAAAGGAGCTTTGCTCCTTTTTTTATTTCTATATAAAAAAAATATGATATAATGTATTTATTAAAAGGAATTTTTCATGAATATATTATCAAAAGTGTTTAATTTTTTTAGGTTGTTTGGAAAAATAAGACATAAAATAAGAATTAAAAAAGCAAAAAAAATATCAAAAAAATTATTAGAAATAAAAAGAAATAATAATAATTATAAAGCCATTTCTTTTGGATATTTAAGAAAGATAAATCCATTTGTGTTTGAAGAATTGGTTCTATCAAGTATAGAAAATCAAGGTAAAATAATTAAAAGAAATAAAAGTTATTCTAAAGACGGAGGATTAGACGGTATTTTTTATGATAAAAAATATGGAAAAATACTTGTACAATCTAAAAGATATAAATCATATATAAGTAAAAAACATGTAGAAGAGTTTTTAAATATAGTAAACAAAAATAATTATAAAGGTGTATTTATTCATACAGGAAAAACTGGAAAGTATACTAAAGTTTTGGAAGATAATAATGTATGTTTTATATCAGGTGAATATTTAATAGATATAATAAACAATGATAGAAGTATTGATAGTATTTTAAATAGAAAATTCGGAGAAAAAAAATGAAAATAGATTCAAAATTTGGTATATATGTAGATAAAAATGGATTACCAAATAACCATAGAATACAAGAAAATGATGAAAGAGAATATATCAATTTTTTTAATAAAAAAAATGAAGATAATACATTTAGTATAATAATGGAAGGAAAAGAAAAAAAATTAACTAAAGAAGAAGTGTTAAAAAATATAAAAGAAATTTATGAAGAAGTATTAGATATTTTTTATCAATTTAATATAAAAAAAATAAATCAAAGTGAAATACCTGAAAAATTAAATTATACTTTTCCAGAGCAAATACCTACATTATATTCTAATTCTTATTGTTATTTAAGAAAATTAGAATTAGCAATGAATGATTATTTATATGAAAATAAAAATGATTTAATAGAAAAAGTATATTATACAAGAAATATAAATCCAGAAGATAATATGAAACTATTAAAAGAAAAACTAATTGAATTATATGTATATCAGAATATTGTATTAGAAGATAACAACGTATTAGATGAAAAGCAAAATTTGAAATTTTTAAGAAGTCAATCTGCTCGTAATAATGTTTTTAATGGTATAAAAAATTGTTTATCAGAGTTATATGACAATTATAATAATTTAGAAGTTTTTAAAATAGAAGAAATAAATAATAATTTTTTAGATTTAGAAAAAAATAATTTAAGTATTAGAAAAGATAGAATAAATTATGGAGTAAATGCAAATTTATTAAATAGTTTTTATATAGACGCTGAAAGGATGGATTTAAAAACAGATAAATTAAGTGGCGTTTATATTTTTGTTAAAGATAATTTGGGTTTTGTTGACACGACAAAATATGATGAAATAGAAAATCATATACCTAAACCAAATGAAAAAATAAAATCGAGATATGAAGAAGTAACATTTGTGAACTTTGATCATATATTAAATAGTAGAAATAAAAAATTAAAATATTATGGAAATAAAATAGAAGAAATTTCATCCCGAAAAGATGTAGAAATATTTTCAGAAAATATTGAAAAATTATTATCTACAATATATTCTATGAATTTGAAAAATTTAAATGCAAGTATAAAAAAAG
>JACCDS012269209.1_pt1 | contig 12862 bp, 10 predicted proteins | sample 7446441 | NCBI WGS metagenome assembly JACCDS01 (sample SAMN15323445, study PRJNA562643) | freshwater metagenome | isolation source: river surface water | place: USA:Blue River Watershed | collected 2017-08-17
AAAACCGAATTCAGCCATATTGACGAGCTGGTTAAACGGCTGGCACTGAGCCGGCCCGAGATCAGCTGGACTCTGACGCACAATGGCCAGACGATTCGCCAGTTGCGGGCTGTACAGGATGATGCCGGTCAGCAACGTCGTCTGCAGCAATTGTGTGGCCGCCAGTTCGCCAGTCATGCAATGCAAATCAGCAGCCAGTATGAAGACATGCAGCTGTCTGGCTGGCTGTTGCCACCGTCACTTTGCACGGCGCAGCTGCAGTGCCAGTATTGTTACGTCAATGGCCGGATGATGCGCGACAAGTTGTTGCAGCATGCGATTCGTCAGGCCTATGGAGACCAGTTACTGGCGGATGCCGTGCCGGCGTTTGTGCTTTATCTGGTGTTAGATCCGTCGCAGGTGGATGTCAACGTGCATCCGGCCAAACATGAAGTGCGTTTCCATCAGGCCCGGCTGGTGCACGATTTTGTGGTCAGTGCGCTGCAGCAGGCTTTGCTGCAGGCAGATGTACCGGCTGACCCGGCAGGCATAGAAACAACGCCTCCCGAGCCAGCGTTTCATCAGGTCGCCCCAAGTGATGAAGGTTTTGCTACGGTGCGAGAGCCGGATGTTTGGCCCTCGCAGCAGCAAGCGCCGCAGCGGCCGTTGCCGGCCGGGGGCGGCCGTTCTCAGCCTGCGCAAAGAGTGCACGGCTCGGCTTATCCGCAGGGGCGAAGTGTCAATGCGCCAGTCTTCACCAGCACTCTGGGCTATGCCGGCTGGCCTGTGGGAGAATCCCGCCAACCGGCTGAAGCGGCAATAGCGCAGGGCCAGCAGCAAAGCCGGCGGGAAGAACCGGTTTTAGCAGGATTATCGCAAAGTGCAGCTGCTGTATCCGTCAACTTCATGCCAGGGCCACCGGGGCAGGTGCTTTTTTGTGTCGCTCAGCAGCTCTGGCTGGCGGATGTTGCAGCCAGCGCAGCGCCATTTCTGGCGCTTCGAACCGCCAATAGTTGTTCCTTATTGTTGCCGGAGCGGTTGAAATTGTCCGCACCGGAAGTTGCCTTGCTGACCGCGCAGGCGGAACAATTAAGCGCGCTGGGTTTTGATTTGCTGCTTAGCAATCACATTCTGATAGTCCGCGCCGTGCCGGATTTTTTACGGGGCGTGGTCCTGGCGCAGTTGTTACCGCGTTGGTGGCAGCGCTGGCCGGCACAACCTGACAAACGCATACTCTGGCAGCTGCTGTTGGAGCTTGCGCTGAGCGAATTTCAGCTGGATCCGGTGGTTGTTATCAATCAGGTGCCGGAACTGGCAGATACGCAAGCCTGGCAGGCTGTGCCTGTTGATCTGGCTGCTGCTCAGTTGCAGTTAAAGGAGATGGTCTGATGCAAAAACCGGTTATTTGTCTGATGGGACCAACAGCCTCCGGTAAAACGGCGCTGGCTCTTGCGCTGGCCCGGCAGATCCCGGTCGAGATTATCAGTGTCGACAGTGCATTGGTTTATCGCGGGATGGATATTGGCACCGCGAAACCAACAGCCGATGAGCTTGCCGCGGTGCCACATCACCTGATCGATATTCTGGACCCGGCGCAAGCTTACTCGGCGGCCGACTTTCGGTCTGACGCACTGCGGTTGATTGCGGAAATTGAAGCGCGTGGCCGTACACCGCTGCTGGTCGGTGGCACTATGCTGTATTTCAAGGCATTACTGGAGGGGATATCGCCGTTGCCGGAGGCGGATCCTGTGATTCGGGCCGCCATAGAACAGGAAGCCGCGATGCATGGTTGGGCCTTTTTACATCAGCAATTGGCGCAGTTTGACCCGGTCTCGGCGGCGCGGATCCATCCCAATGACCCGCAGCGCATCAACAGAGCGGTCGAAGTCTATCGCCTGACCGGGCGCAGTCTGACGGAATTAACCGCGGACAAAGGGGAACCTTTTGAGCGGCCGGTCTGTCAATTCGCGATAGCGCCGGCCGAGCGGGCAGAATTGCATCGACGGATAGCGCTGCGATTTGAGCAAATGCTCAGCCAGGGATTTGAGCAGGAGGTCAGATTGTTAAAGCAGCGCGCAGACCTGCACCCTGAGTTGCCTTCGGTGCGCTGTGTCGGCTATCGCCAGATGTGGGATTATCTGGACGGGCTAGTTCCTTATGATGAGATGGTGTATCGTGGCATAGCCGCAACGAGACAACTGGCAAAACGCCAGTTAACCTGGCTAAGGAGCTGGCAGAATCTGCGCTGGCTGGATGCCGGAACAGACCCGAAAGAAAACTTGCAAGCTGTTTTATCTTCGCTACGCTAAATTAGAGAAGAAAAAACGTTATTTAACGACTTGAAAATAATATAATAATCCATAGATCAAGAATCAGAACAAAGAAAAAGGAAAGCGGCAAATGGCAAAGGGCCAATCTTTACAAGACCCATTCTTAAACACTTTACGGCGGGAACGTATTCCTGTTTCCATTTACCTTGTAAATGGTATCAAGCTGCAGGGACAAATTGAGTCATTTGACCAGTTCGTGATCCTGCTGAAAAATACCGTCAGTCAAATGGTCTACAAACACGCGATTTCAACAGTAGTGCCTGCCCGCGCCGTCAACACCATGGCAAATCACGGCGGTGCTGCTGGTGACATGGACGAGCTGGAAGAATAAACAAGGTAACAGCGCTTGTTTGACCATCATCAGCCGGCTGAACAAGCTGTCCTTGTCCATATCAGTTTTCCGCAAGAGCAGGCCCGCGAAGATTTGCACGAGCTGCAGATGCTGGTCGAGTCTGCAGGCGTGCAGGCGGTCAGCCTGATCACGGGCAGCCGGCAACTGGTCGACGCCAGATTGTTTGTCGGTAGCGGAAAGGCTGAAGAAATAGCGGCTGCAGTGCAGATGTATGCAGCCGATGTTGTTATTTTTAACCACAGCCTGTCGCCCGCTCAAACACGCAATCTTGAGCGCCTTTGTCATTGTAAAGTCATTGATCGCACAACACTTATCCTCGATATTTTCGCCCAGCGTGCCCGCAGCTTCGAAGGTAAACTGCAGGTCGAGCTGGCGCAGCTGAAACATCTGGCATCCCGTCTTATTCGCGGCTTTGACAACGAACGGCAAAAAGGCGGCATTGGGTTGCGTGGTCCAGGCGAAACTGCATTAGAAACGGATCGCCGATTGTTGCGCGACCGCATCAGCGCCCTGATGCAAAGGTTAGACAAAGTGAACAGGCAGCGCGAAACTGGCCGCAAAGCCAGGCAACGGGCTGAGATCCCGGTGGTTTCGCTGGTGGGTTACACCAACGCCGGTAAGTCCAGTTTGTTTAATATCCTGACCGAATCAGATGTGTACGCAGCTGATCAGTTGTTTGCGACACTTGATCCGACCTTGCGACAAGTGAAGTTCAGCGATTTTGGCCAACTGATTTTTGCAGACACCGTTGGTTTTATTCGTCATTTACCCCATGATCTGGTCGCAGCCTTCAAATCGACTCTGCAGGAGAGCCGGGAAGCGGACTTGCAACTCCATGTGATCGACATGGCTGACACCCGGATGGACGACAATATTCATCAGGTACAGCAGGTCCTTCATGAGATTGAAGCAGACAGCATACCGCAGCTCAGAATCTTCAATAAAATTGACCTGAGCGGCCAGCCGCCACGTATAGATTACGATGAATATGGTGTCGCGCAGGCGGTGTGGTTGTCGGCTAAAACCGGCCAGGGCATTGACTTACTCAAGCGCGCGATTGCGGAACGACTGGCGGCGCCGTATTTACAGCTGGAACTGCAACTACAGCCGGCAGATTTAAGCTGGCGGGCCCGATTACACGAAGCCGGGGCGGTCAGAGCAGAACATTTTGCCGAAGATGGCAGTTGCCTGTTACAGGTCCAACTGCCCCAAGCATTGTGGGAACGGCTGGATAAACAGAGTCAGGGCTTGTTACAAAGCTGTGTCCAGCCGGCCTGAGATTTTGATATAGTAACTTTTAACCTTCTGAAGCAACACGGAGTAACGTATGGCTTGGAACGAGCCGGGTAACAACGGCAAGAATAATGACCCCTGGAATCAGGGCGGACGTAATCAGGGACCTCCTGATATGGACGAAGTATTCCGCAACCTCAGTAAAAAACTTGGCGGCATTTTCGGTGGCGGCTCAGGCGGTGGTGCTGCCAGCAGTGGCGGCGGAAGCTCTGCACTGGTGACGCTGATTCTGATTTTGGCAGTGCTGGGCTGGCTTGCCAGCGGTGTCTACACCATCAAAGAATCTGAACGTGGCGTGGTATTACGCCTTGGTCAGTACCACGGCGAAGTGCTGCCTGGTATTAACTGGAAACCGACTTTTATCGACACTGTACTGCCGGTTGATATTTCCAGCGTTGAAACGCTGAAAACGGACGGCTTCATGTTGACGCAGGACCAGAATCTGGTTCGGGTGACATTTGAGGTGCAGTACCGGGTGGAAGACCCACGTGCTTACAAATTTGCTGTGGTCGACCCGGACAGCAGCCTGCGTCAATCGACAGATGCTGCACTGCGCTATGTCGTGGGGCATTCACTGATGGATGATGTGCTGACCAAAGGCCGGGAACTGATCCGTCAAAGCACACGTGATGAACTGGCCGCGATTATCAAGCCTTATAATCTGGGGCTTGAAATTGTGGATGTGAACTTCCGTGACGCCCGTCCGCCGGAAGAAGTGAAAGCCGCTTTTGATGATGCGATTGCCGCGCAGGAAGATGAACAGCGCTACATCCGGGAAGCTGAAGCTTATGCCCGTGAAATCGAGCCGCGTGCCAGTGGTCAGGTCTACCGGATGGAGCAGGAAGCGCGCGCTTATAAACAACAGACATTGTTAAAAGCGCAGGGTGAAGTGGCCCGCTTTGAAAAGCTGCTGCCTGAGTATCTCGCGGCGCCGGAAGTGACCCGCAAACGTCTGTATATTGAAACGATGGAACAAGTCTACGGCAATACGTCCAAAGTGCTGGTCGATGTGAAAAACGGAAACAATATGATGTATATCCCGCTTGATAAGATCATCAATCAGGCGCCGGCAACTATGGCTCCTGCGACTATCGAATCAAGATTGCCGGACAACAGACCGGTAGAAAGCCGTCCGGTCAGTTCCCGTGACAGTTCCCGTGACAGCGGTCGGACTGGGAGGGGCTAAGCGATGAAAAATTTGTTATTGGGTTTATTAGCTGTTGGCGCCGTGGTTGTGTCGTCTTCGTTGTTTGTCGTGCAGGAAGGCGAGCGTGGCATCGTATTTCAGTTCAGCAAAATTCAGCGGACAGCTGAAGGAGATGTGCGTGTATTCGAACCAGGCCTGCATTTTAAACTGCCGCTGGTCGAGACCGTACGCAAACTGGATGCCAAAGTGCAGACACTGGATGATCCTTCGGACCGTTTTGTCACCTCTGAGAAAAAAGACTTATTGGTCGACAGCTACGTGAAGTGGCGTATCAAAGATTTCGGCAAGTACTACCTGTCGACGCAGGGCCGTACCGATCGTGCCGAAACATTGCTTAAGCAATACATCAACAACGGTTTACGGACTGAGTTTGGTACCCGGACTATTCAGCAAATTGTGTCAGGTGAACGAACCGAGCTGATGAAAAAAGCGATGGATCAGGCCGCGAAAGGCTCTGACGAGCTGGGTATCGAAATCCTCGATGTGCGGGTGAAGAAAATCAACCTGCCGGATGAAATCAGCAAAAACATCTTCCAAAGGATGCGCGCCGAACGGATGGCGGTGGCGAAAGAGCACCGTGCCCGCGGGATGGAAAAAGCTGAAGTGATTCGTTCAGACGTCGACGCCAAGGTGACAGTCATGCTGGCTGATGCAGAGCGTAACGCCCGCTCTTTGCGCGGTGAAGGGGATGCAGAAGCGGCGAACACTTATGCGAACGCCTACAGCAAAAATGCCGATTTCTTTGGTTTTGTCCGCAGTATGGAAGCGTATCGTAACAGCTTCCAGAACAAATCGGATGTACTGGTGATCCAGCCAGACAACGAGTTCTTCAAACATATGAAGAGCGTTGCTGGTAATTAACGCGGTTGATGAATAAAAAAGGCCCTTTGCAGGGCCTTTTTGTTATCCGTCGGACGGCTATGCCAGATGGTTTGTGCAGAATTTCCGGAGTTGCCATGAGTTATAAAAAATATTATCAGCGTTTTTTGACCGCGCAGGCTGGCCGACAACATTATGCCTGTCATTCGCATCACTATTGGCCGGACGTGACGCGAGACGCCATGCTGCAATATTGGGACGACACTGCGCAGCATGTCGACCATAAATGGGACATGATGTTTGGCCAGAAAGTGCCGCAGGTGCAGCAGCTGATTGCAGACATTTTGCATATCCAACAACCAGCGCAGCTGGTGTTTGCGCCCAATACTCATGAGTTGTTGTTCCGGCTGCTAAGCTGTTTTGACTGGCAGGCCGGCTTCAAAGTGTTAACAACGGACAGCGAGTTTCATTCGTTCTCCCGTCAGATCAACAGGTTGCAGGAATGCCCCACGGTTGAGGTCGTCAAAGTGGCGACCGAGCCTTTTGAGACTTTCCCGGCCCGGTTTGCCGCCGCCGCAGCCGCGTTACAGCCAGACCTGATTTTCTTCAGTCAGGTGTTTTTTAACTCCGCTCTGGCAGTGCGTGAGCTTGACTTGCTTGTCGGACAGCTCGAAGCCTGCTGTCAGGCACAGATCGCGGTGGACGGCTATCACGCCTTTATGGCGTTGCCGACGGATTTGTCTGAACTCGAAGGGCGGATCTTTTATCTGGCCGGTTCTTATAAATATGCCCAGGGCGGCGAAGGCTGCTGTTTTATGCTGGTGCCAGCCGGCAACTCGTTGCGACCGCTATATACAGGCTGGTTTGCCGAATTTGGTACCCTGAGTGGGGTTAAAACGGCGCAGGTGCAATATGCGGCCGATGGCTACCAGTTTGCCGGGGCGACCATGGACCTGGCTGCGCTGTACCGTTTGCATGCAGTGCTGACATTATTTGCTGCGGACCAGCTGACGGTCGCAAAAATTCATCAGCATGTGCAGCAGTTACAGCAGCATTTTCTGACAAGCCTTGATGCAATCGGACATCCCTGGTTAAACCGTCAGCAGCTCATCTGTAACGATCTTAGTCATCATGGTCACTTTTTGACGTTCCGCGGACCTTCAGCGCAATCGGTTTCGGCGCTGTCAGCGTATTTGCAGCAACAGGGCATTGATACCGATTATCGCGGGGACCGTCTCAGATTTGGTTTTGCGCTGTACCATGACCAGGCTGATATCAAGCTGGAATGCCTGGCGAATGCGTCATGAATTGGGAATGGTTGTGGCCAGCCCTGGCGCTGTTATTCATCGTCGAGGGGCTTGGGCCGTTGCTATTCCCAAACCGCTGGCAGGCGTATTTGCGTAAACTGTCGCAAGAACCGGTGGCTAATTTGCGCCAGCTCGGGCTGGTGCTGGTTATTGTAGGTGGCAGCTGGCTTTGGTGGCTGTTACAGACGTAGAAATCCAGACGTCTTTATTATAATTTTGAGTAAAATCAACCAGCTGATAATCAAGCTGGTTTTTTTTCACCCGCGCGGCTGAACTTTGCTGATGAATTTGCTAGAATCCCCGCCTAATTTTTTTCCATGATGCAGGAACCATGGCCAAGAACGTTGTAGTGCTCGGCACCCAATGGGGTGACGAAGGTAAAGGTAAAATTGTCGATTTATTGACCGATAAAGCCAGTTACGTGGTGCGTTATCAGGGTGGGCACAATGCTGGTCACACACTGGTAATTGACGGCGAGAAAACTGTGTTGCACCTGATCCCGTCAGGCATTCTGCGTGACAATGTCAAATGTGTCATCGGTAATGGCGTGGTGCTTTCACCTGAAGCTTTACTGAAAGAAATGACCATGCTGGAGCAACGTGGCGTGCCGGTGCGCGAGCGACTGGTGCTTTCAGAAGCTTGTCCGTTGATCCTGCCATTCCATGTCGCCCTTGATGTGGCTCGTGAGCAGGCGCGTGGCGATAAGAAAATCGGCACTACAGGCCGTGGTATCGGCCCAGCATATGAAGACAAAGTGGCACGCCGTAGTCTGCGTGTTGGTGATTTGTTCAATAAAGAACTGTTCGCCGAAAAATTAAAAGCACTGATGGAACTGCATAATTTCACTTTGACTCAGTACTACAAAGTGGACGCGGTTGACTATCAGACCACGCTGGACAATGCGCTGGCGCTGGCAGATATGCTGCAATCGATGGTCGTGGATGTGACCGATTTGCTGGATAAAGCCCGCAAAGCTGGCAAAGAAATCATGTTTGAAGGCGCCCAAGGGACGCTGCTGGATATCGACCACGGCACTTACCCGTATGTCACTTCGTCAAACACCACTGCTGGTGGCGTGGCAACAGGCGCAGGTTTTGGACCATGCTACCTGGATTACGTGCTGGGGATTGTCAAGGCCTACACCACGCGTGTTGGTTCAGGTCCGTTCCCGACGGAACTGGATTGTGCTGTTGGTGAACATTTAGGTGTCAAAGGTCATGAATTCGGTGCAACAACAGGCCGCAAACGTCGCTGCGGCTGGTTTGATGCCGTGGCTGTACGCCGCGCTGTGCAGCTGAACTCTATCTCGGGTTTCTGCCTGACCAAACTGGACGTACTGGACGGTCTGGAAGAAGTCAAAATCTGTATCGGGTATCGCCAGCCAGATGGTTCAGTGTCCGATGTACCTCCGCTGGCTGCGGAAGGTTATGAGCTGGTGACTCCGGTATACGAAACCATGCCAGGCTGGACTGAGTCTACCTTTGGTGTTCAGACGTTGGCCGAATTGCCGCAAGCCGCCCGTGACTACATCAAACGGCTGGAAGAAGTCACTGAAGTGCCGATCGACATCGTTTCGACCGGACCAGACCGGGTGCAGACAATAGTGCTGCGCCATCCTTACGAGGTCTGAACCCTTGAAAAACGCTGCTTCGGCAGCGTTTTTTTCGTGCGGCCTGACGTCTCCCTCCTGTTGGTCCCGCAACCACTGTAATGCAATCAAAGGCAATAAACAGCCAGCAGCTGTCGTGCTCTGCCCAGAAAGCGGCATAAAATTTGTATTGAGTTTTTGACTCCGACGCCGATAACTTCAATAGTCAATTTTCTGACCAGGACGCTCGCCGATGAAATCCACCTTGTTGTTCAGCACGCTGCTATCACTGACCTTACTATTGGGCGTTTCGGTTGTGGCTGCCCGCCAGGTGCCGGAACTCAGCGTCGTGCAAATCTATACACAAGATGAGTTATTGGACCTGATCCGGCGTAATCAACATCTGAAAAGGGTGCAGGCCGACGATTGCCAACTGGTGAAAGATATTGAAGCGCGTGCTGATATTATGAAGCTGCCGGCTTATCAGTTTCTCTATGGCGATATGCTGGCATTTGGTGTCTGCGTGCGAAAGGACGCTGAACGCGGCTGGGATTTGATGATGGCGTCGGCTTTGCAAGGCTTACCTGAAGGACTGGAGCAGATAGGTCGTTATTACCAGCAAGGTAAGTTGGTCCAAAAAGATTTGGTCAAAGCCCGGCATTATTTATACGAAGCCAGTGCGATGGGGAGCCTGAATGCGCAGGTGAGGCTGGCCGAAATGCTGCTGGCAGATCATGGCAGCCCGGCTGACTATGAAATGGTTTATCGCTGGTTACATCATTCCATTACAGCAGATAAAGATTTACATGCCCGTGTACAAAAAGCTTTAAAAGGACTGTCACAGCGGATGCCGCAGGCCGTGCTTGAGCGGGCCAAAAAACCGCTCTGAGCGGTGCCATCATGACACTTTGTTGAAGTTTTCTGCAGTTTCGCTGAAATCTGCCAGTCAGGCTGTTACAATATGGACAGTTATTGCAATAAAGAGTCTCCATGACGATCAAAGATCCGCATCTTGCGCGTGAGCAGGAAAAATACGAAAACCCTATCCCAAGCCGGGAATTTATCCTCGAACATATCCGTAACCGCCAACAACCGGCTTATTTTGATGAGCTGGCGACAGAGCTGCAGCTCAGCGGTGAAGAAGCCTTATTTGCCTTGAAAAAACGACTGCGTGCGATGGAGCGTGACGGTCAGCTGCTGTTTACTAAAACCAAAAGATACGGTTTGGTCGATGACCTTGATTTAGTCAAGGGCACTGTGCTCGGTCACCGCGAAGGTTTTGGCTTCCTGAAGCGTGAAGGCGGTGGCCCTGACTGGTACATCCCGAATTATGAAATGCAGCGCTTGCTGCCAGGCGACGTGGTGTTGGCCAGTGCCGGTGAAATCAAAGGCAAAGACAAAGTCGAAGCGCGCATTGTTCGGGTGCTGGAACCCCGGAAAGAGCCTATTGTTGGCCGCTATTACAAAGATTTCGCCTTGTGCGTGGTGGTACCGGAAGACCCTCGGATCGCACAGGACATCGTGATCCCGCAGGGCGAAGAGAATGGCGCTCGTCACGGTCAGATTGTACTGGCCGAAGTGACCAGCCGGCCGGCAAAACGGGTCAATGCAGTTGGCCGCGTGATTGAAGTGCTGGGCGAACATATGGCGCCAGGTATGGAAATCGAAGTGGCGATCCGTAACCACAATATTCCGCATCAGTTCTCTGCGGCTGTTGAGCAACAAGTTGCACAATATGGCGCCGAAGTACCGGACAGTGCGAAAGCGGGTCGGGTTGATTTAACTGATATCGGTTTGCTGACCATTGACGGCGAAGATGCGCGTGATTTCGATGACGCGGTTTATTGTGAGCGCAAAGAGGATGGCGGCTGGCAGCTTTGGGTGGCAATCGCCGACGTGTCGGCTTATGTGTTGCCCGATACACCGCTTGACCGTGAAGCGCTGGATCGCGGGAATTCAGTTTATTTTCCTGATCATGTAGTGCCGATGTTGCCGGAAGCCCTGTCAAACGGTTTGTGCTCGCTTAATCCGCATGTTGACCGCCTGTGTTTTGTTGCTGAAATGCATATCAGTGCTCAAGGAAAGCTGGGCAGTTACCGGTTTTACGAAGCGGTGATGCATTCCAAAGCGCGGTTGACTTACACCAAAGTGGCGGCCATCCTGCAAGGCGATCCGCACCTGCGCCAGGAATATGCTGCAAACCTGACGAACCTGGAAAACTTAAATTCACTTTACAAACAAATGGCGAAAGTTCGAGATGCCCGCGGAGCTATTGAATTTGAAACCGTTGAAACCCGCTTTATTTTCAACAGCCACCGTAAAATTGAGCAAATCGTGCCGGTGCACCGCAATGATGCTCACAAGATCATCGAAGAATGTATGATCCTGGCCAACGTGGCCGCGGCTAAGCTGGTGGAAAAAAATGAAGCTGCGGCTTTGTATCGGGTGCATGAACAGCCAGACGGCGACCGTTTTGACAGTTTCAAACGCTTCTTAAATGAACTCGGTATTCACACGGATTTACCGCACGAGCCATCGCCGCTTGAATTAAAAGCTCTGCTGGAGCGTTTAGGTGACAGGCCTGATAAAGAACTGATTGAAACAACCTTGCTGCGCTCGCTGAAGCAGGCGGTGTATCAGCCAGAGAATCTCGGCCACTTTGGCCTGGCACTGGAAGCTTATGCGCATTTCACATCGCCCATTCGCCGTTACCCTGATTTGCTGCTGCACCGCGCAATCAAAGCGGTATTGCTAAAGCAGGGGGAGGCTGTTACCGGGCCCCGAGCTTATACGCCAGAGCAGATGGTACCGCTTGGCGAGCAGTGTTCAATGACCGAGCGTCGTGCCGATGATGCAACGCGGGAGGTATCGGACTGGCTCAAATGTGAATATATGCAGGATCATATTGGCGAGACGTTCCAGGGCGTAGTATCCAGCGTGACTAACTTTGGCCTCTTTGTACGGATGGTCGACCTGTATATTGAAGGTCTGGTGCATGTGACGTCACTGCCCAATGACTATTACCATTTTGATACCGACCGCCATCAGCTGCGCGGTGAGCACAGCGGCGCGGTGTACAAGATGGGCGATCTGCTGGATGTCAAAGTGCTGGCGGTCAATCTGGAAGCCCGCAAAATCGATTTAGGCGTGGCGACCGACGGTAAAGTTGGCAAAAAGGCTACGGTTAAAATTGAGAAGCTGAAAAAGGAAGCCGCGGCGAAAGCGGGCGTTTCCAGCAAAAAAGACCGAGCGGTGGCGGATCTAACACAGCGCCCGGGCAAGACCAAAGCGGGGCGGGGCAAAGCCAAAGGTGCAGCGAAAACAACGGAGAAAGCCAAACCGCGCAAACGCAAGTAAAGCAGAGTGTTCGCCGGTCAGACCTACTGTACGCCTTGCGTCAAAGGCGTGATGTTGCAGCAGAACGGCTGAAAGCGTTGAGCAGATTTGCTACACTACAACCACTTTTAAAAACAACAGGCGCCATGCGCCTGTTTTTCATTCGGACGACTGATGAGCACAGATTATATTTTTGGCCTGCATGCCGTGACCGCATTTCTGGAAAGGTCGCCACAGGACGTACTGGAACTTTTTATTCTGAAAGACCGTGAAGATCAGCGGATGCAACCGCTGGTACAGCAAGCGCGTCGCCTCGGAATTTCAGTGCAGTTTTGTCAACGCAAAGTACTGGATGACAAAGTGGAAGGTGCGCAGCATCAGGGCATCGTCGCGAAAGCCCGCCTCAAGGATGCTGGTGATGAAAAAGAGCTGGCTGAGATTATTCAAAGCCAGAACAAACCTTTCCTGCTGATTCTGGACGGTGTGACCGACCCGCACAATCTGGGAGCTATCTTACGCAGCGCCGATGCTGCGGGTGTGCATGCGGTGATTGCGCCAAAAGACCGCGCAGCCAAACTCAATGCCGTGGTGCGTAAAGTCGCCTGTGGTGCGGCAGAAGCGGTGCCTTTTATTGCGGTGACTAATTTAGCC
>JACCDS010118375.1_pt1 | contig 12860 bp, 4 predicted proteins | sample 7446441 | NCBI WGS metagenome assembly JACCDS01 (sample SAMN15323445, study PRJNA562643) | freshwater metagenome | isolation source: river surface water | place: USA:Blue River Watershed | collected 2017-08-17
CAAAATCGCCCCTAAACCAGGCACCTATCTGGCGCTCCGCCATCACCGCAGAAAACGGCACCGGTACAAACGAAAAGAGTAAAATGCCCGCCAGCCACAGTCCCACCCAAATCAATACAATGCGCATCACCAGCGGCTTAATGCGCCGCCACAGATTCCCTTTATGCTTACTCATACGATCGTCTCAAATTTTTTTTGTGTTAATTAATTTCAGGCGTAATCACCACCCGCAATAAAAATCTTTACCGAAAAAGACGGGGTGACAATGTGCAATGTTTATAACAAGACAATGAAAATGCATTGTGAATGCAACAATAGTTTGAATGAGTTCAATTACTTCCGCAGAGAAGGAATCGGTTCCATCCTCTCTGTCGTGCGCTCTACTTTTTCAGAAAGATGATACCATTTTGTGACAATACCTCGCCTCAATGTTTCATATAACTTATGTATAATTCTGTTGGAGCAGCAAACTGTTTCCGTTAGCTGGAGACAAAATGTTCTTTCAGTCGTCATGTTTCGTGTTTTAACTGTTACAAGACGGTGTTTTAACCCTATGTTTTCGCCGAACTATAAAGCGTTTTCTATCGGTAAAACCTTTTAATGGTGCGGGAAGATCAGGTTTTCCGAAACGTTTTGGGTCCGCGGGAACGAATTTCTTCATTATTCTTTATTATCATAAGTTTATATCTATTTTAATCCAGAACAGCGATGAAAAATTTTGGTTACAGCGCGCAACACAGGTTTTGTTAACAAATTTGGGTTAAGCCCGTACAAAAAACAGAAGTTTTGATTAAAAAATAACCAATGTGACTGTTTAATTGATTCCTTGCTTGACTATGTTGTCGAATTAATGTTTCCTGTATTTAAACGCGGTTCAACATCACAAATTTTAATGAATCTTGTCACAAGGTAATTTGAATTTGCTAAGGTGTTGCAAGTGTTAACCAATACCCCGCTGTTGCATTGAAAACATTAAGCATAGCAGCAGCGTCTTTTTCCCTGGTGTTGGCGCAGTATTAGCGCACCCCGGCCTCGGCTGGGGTCATTTTTTTGTACTACCGCTGTTTTTCAGCCACCCACTCGCGCAGTACTTGCACATCGTGTCGCCATTCACGCTTAAGCTCTTCAACCCATTCGCCCACATTGTCCCACCAGGCCGGTAACTCAGGGCTTTGAATTTGCTTTGCCACCTGCTGAAGGTGCTGCAGACCCACCGATCCCGCTGCGCCTTTGATCTTGTGCCCCTCTTCAGCAATGCCTTTTTGGTCGCGCGCCATCAGATTAGAATCCAGTACATCCAGGTAACCCGGCATCATCTGTTCAAACATGGTCAGACTTTGCGTGATCAGATTCGGCCCCACCAGCTCAAGGTATTGCTCAAGCATCGGGATATCCAGTAATGCATCGGATTGACTGGCGCTCGCCGCCGTCACGGGCAGGCCATCACTTTCAGGCTGATAGTCCCAAAACTTTTTGATAATGGCCGTTAACGCCGGTACGGCAAGCGGTTTACTGAGCACATCGTCCATGCCCGCATCAAAATACTCTTTTTTATCTTTCAGCACGTTGGCCGTTAAGGCGACTAACGGTGGCAGGTTTGCATCAGGATGTTGCTGGCGCAGGGCGCGTGAAACGTCCATTCCGGTCATGTCCGGCAGTTGGATATCTAACAGCACCAGATCGAACTCCAGCGGATCGAACATCTCCAGCGCCGCCTTCCCGGTCATGGCCACCTCTACGCTGCACCCAAGTTTTTCCAGCACCGAGCGGGCCACGATCACATTCAGCTCGATATCTTCCACCAGCAGCACATGTAAGGCCGGCAGCGGCAGCGTGTCGTCCACGCCCTCATCTTCCACTTCCTCTGCGATGCGCGGAGCTTTTATCACCACCGTAAAGCAGGAGCCCTGTCCCGGTGCGCTGCTTACGCTGATATCCCCGCCCATGGCCTGCGCCAGACGGCGTGAAACCGCCAGGCCGATACCGGTTCCGGTCGCCGGCTTGCCGCCATGCTGGTCGGTGACCTGATAGTACATAGCAAAAATTTTATCCTGCTCTTCCTGACGAATCCCCTGCCCGGAATCCTGTACCTCAAAGCGCAGCGTTTCATCCTGCTCGTAGGCCACACGCACGACAATCTCTCCCTGCTGGGTGAATTTCACGGCGTTGCCAATCAGGTTCCACAGAATCTGTCGCAGGCGCGTGCCATCGGTAGAGATTTTATGCGGCAGCGGTAACTGCGGTGCCATCACAAACTTCAGCCCTTTCGGCTGGGCCAGTAAGCCTGAGAGGTTTTCCAGATCGGCAAGGAAACTGGTGAAATCGACCGGCTGGTTATCCAGCTGGACCTTACGACGTTCGATCTTATCGACTTCAATCACGTCATTGAAAATATTGCCCAGGGTAATCGCAGAGACGTGAATGGTTTTAAGGTACTTGAGCTGCTCCTGATTCAGATCGGTATCCAGCAAAATACGACTCAGGCCGACAATGCCGTTAAGCGGCGTACGAAGCTCGTGGCTGATCGTTGAGATAAAGGTGGTCTTCTCCCTGCTGGCGCTCTCTAACGCGTCCTGGTAGCGTTTACGCTCGGTTATATCGCGTCCGAAGCCCATCAGCCCACTCCGCTTACCTACCCGATCGTAATAAGGTACTTTGCGGATCTCAAAACAGGCTTTACGCCCATCGGGATACTGCAACCACTGTTCATAGGTGAGTGACACGTTATGCCGGAAGACCTTTTCATCGGTTTCAAGGACTTTGGTGGCCGTGTCATTGTCATAGATGTCGCGTGGCGTAAGCCCAATCAGCTGTTTTTCGCTTTTGCCGGTTAACAGTTCCATGGCGCGGTTACAGCCTGAGAACTGTTTGTCGATGTTGCGATAAAAGACCAGGTCCGGTGACGCATCCAGGAAAGAGCGCAGAAAGGAGGACTGTTGCTCCAGTTCGATTTGCGCCTGTTCGCGACGAGCGACCTCTTCGCGCAGCTTCGCCATCACCTGCTCACGTGCCTCTTCGGCTTTTTTACGGTCGGTGATTTCCTGATTGAGCTGGGAAATGGTCTCTTTCATCTGCTGGTTCAGCTCAAGATCGCGCGTACGCATCTCTTCCAGCTTATCCACCAGCCGTGCCAGGCGCTGGCGTGACTCTTCCAGTTGATCCACGACGACAGAAAGAAAGTAGACCGCCCAAGGGGTGATGAGCAGACCAAAAAAGACCGATCGGACCATATCGATACTTTCAACATGACCACGCAGCACCATGGTCACGGCCATCTGAACAATCATGGCCAGCACGACCAGCGCCGACGCCAGTAACAGCGAGAAACGTACCAGGCCAAGCTTAACCATCAAATCAACATAATATTGCGCCAGCAGGCGAATCTGTTTCATAAACACTCCCTGGATGAGAACAGGCACATGATAGCGTATTTACTTCGCGATCGTCGCAATGCATCCGGTGAGATCGCAGCGCTAACGCACTTTAATGGTGCAAAAGGCGGTTGCTTCGCCGACGTTCATGACCTTACCGCTAAAACCCTTGACTAATTGTGCTAACTCAATGAATCTGTACGGCCGCCTGTCAAAAAGGCGCGCCTTATCTGCTCGTCTTTTTTCGCCTGGCAACGTCCCTTTGCCGCGATTTCCTGCTTTTTATGCATACTCATTCATATAAATCGTAGTTTTAAGCAACCTACCGTAATTAATTTTGCTAATCATGCCGCCCTTATTCATTCAAATTTGCTGCTATAAGAAAAACAGATACATCCTGCGCTTCCACTGCCTGCAGCAGCATTTGATGCTGTTTAGCACCTCTTCTCCAGCATACTTAAGTGATTTCACGCCTACAGCACAGTGATACAGTTCACATTTCATCCCCTGCACCTTAGTGAAAAACTGACACATTTTAGACATAAAAACATAATAATTTCATTCGGTTAACGACATAAAAGCGAGATTAAACTGTGTCAGACTCGCTATTTGACCTCGATTCGCTTTCCCGATAAGTTGGAATTCCGCTGAAAGCTTTCATGATGGGCACGCGTCACGGCATATCTATGCAACATGACGTCCACATGGTTTGAGTCATCTCCTTTCGAGAACGGAAAAAACACGCACTACGCATCAAGGGGCATCTCCTCCTGACGCTGAAAAGTGCGCAAAACCCAACCGCGCAGGCTGTCAGGCGCGGAAATGAAAGAATTTGCGCTGGGAAGATTGTGTAGTTGAACTCAGTGCCTGAAACAATGCAGGTAATGTCTAGAGCAGTTTAAGGAGACCCTCAATGTCCAGTAAAGAACCTGATTCCTATGGCTTATATAACCCATCAGCAGGAAGTGACAGCTGTGGTGTAGGTTTCATTACCCGTAAGGACGGCGAGCAGACCCATGAAATTCTGCGTATGGCGCACAGCGCGCTCTGCACGGTGCCGCACCGCGGTGGCATGTCTGCTGAGGGCGTTGGCGATGGCGCAGGCGTTAACGTCGATCTTTCACTGCATTTCTTCCGTAAAATTACCGGTCAGGCGCTGGAAGCCGGTCGCTTTGGCGTCGGTAACTTTTTCGTTCCTAAAGACGTTGAACTGCGCGCCAATGCCGAACGTTTGGTAGAAGAGACGTTAAGCCGTTTTAACCTGCCGGTTATCATGAAACGCGAAATGCCGCTGGATAACAGTGTGACACGTCCGGCTGCCGTGCAGTTTCAGCTTCCTATTGTGCAGTGGATTTTTGCCGCACCTCAGGACATCAGTGACCAAAGTGATTTTGAAAAACAGATCTATCGCGCACTGTTGACCATTGAGGCGCAGGCCTTTACCCAAAGCGAGTTCGGCGGGTTATATCCGCTGTCGCTGTCATCCCGCACACAAGTCTTTAAAGCCCGCCTGAACTCGAATGAAGTGATTCCTTACTTCAAGGATCTGACCGATCCCGATCATCAGGTACGCGGACTGTTTTTCCACACTCGCTTCTCAACCAATACCGATCCGCACACCACCATGGCGCAACCTTTCCGGTTGATGGCCCATAATGGTGAGCTGAATACCGACCGTAAAAACCGTATCGCCGAATCCGCGCTGGCCTCTGCCCGTGGCAAAACGATTGTACGACCAAAAGGTCAGTCTGACAGTTCGCGCCTGGACCAGAGTATTCACAGCCGGTTGATGGAAGACGATCTGGATCTGATCACCGCCGTGGTTTCCATGATGCCCCCGGCCTGGGAAAACGATACCGCGCTCTCCCCTGCCGTCCGCGACATGCTGGAGTATTTTTCGCTGTACGAAGAGAAAAACGATGGCCCTGCCGCGCTCATCTTTGGTAACGGCGAAGTGATTGGTGCACGTCTTGATCGCCTGGGGCTGCGTCCACTGCGTTCGGTTGAAACGGCGGAGTATATTGGCGCCATGTCTGAAGCGGGCCAGATCGCGTTTCCACCTGAAAGCGTGCTGCGCCGTGGTCGTATCGAAGCTGGCGGGATGCTCTATTTTGATCATCGCGAAAAGCGCAGTTACACCACGCATGAGGCGCTGGAAAAACTGGCTGCAGAAAAAGACTATGCCGCATTGGTCAGCAAATCGCGTGTCGATTTGCAAGAGTTGCCGGTCATTCCCGCGGAACAACAGGGCTCTCCCCTGCGCTATCGCGGCGATCTGAAAACCTATCAGCGCTTCGTGGCTTACTACTACAACCAGGAAAGCTTCAAGTTCATGATGGACCCCATGCTGAACACCGGCGCAGAGAAAATCTCGGCGATGGGTTACGGCAACGCCATCAACGGCCTGTCCGATCATGAAGGCGGCATGGCGCACTATTTCTCACAGCGCTTTGCCCAGGTGACTAACCCGCCGCTGGACTCCATTCGTGAAGCGGACGGCATGACGCTGCGCGTAGCCCTGGGGGCGAAACCGCATCTGGGACGCAGTAAAGGCCGCCAGATCATCGTGCCTACGCCGATTCTGACCCATCTGGACATGCTACAGCTGCGTGAACAGAACGTCGCGCCTTATGCCCGCTTTGACATGCTGTATGAACCGGTAATCGGCAAAGACCTGCTCAGCCGCACGGCCAACGCCAGTGCGCTGGAAAAAGCGATTGACGATCTGGCCCAGCAGGTGGTGGATTTTGCCCGTTCACAGGGCGGCATCGCGGTACTGACCGATCGCCATATCTCCTCCACGCAAGCGGCCCTGCCAATGCTGCTGGTTATCTCTGCGGTTAACCAGCGTCTGGTGCAGGAAGGCTTACGTCTTGACGTTTCACTGGTGGTAGAGAGTGGGCAGATTATCTCTTCCCATCATATTGCTGCCACGCTGGGCTTTGGCGCATCGGCCGTTTATCCGCTTGGCGTGCAAATGCGCGCTGAGGAAAAATTTGGTGAAGGCGAGGAAGGCAATAAAGCCTTTAAACGCTACGCCAAAGCCGCTGAAAAAGCTCTGATGAAAACCATGGGCAAAGTCGGCCTGTGTACCGTAGAGAGCTACAGTAGCGGGGAATTCTTTGAGCCTAACTTCCTGAATACGGACGATCCGGTCCTGAGAAAGTATTACCCCAATATCAAAACGCCCGTCGGCGGCGCAGGCTTTGCCACTATCGCGCAGATGGCGGTGGACTGGCATCAAAGCGCGCTGAAAATTCAGGGCGAATCCGAAGTGCCACTGCTGGGGCTGTTTAAAGAGCGTGCAGAAGGCGCGGGCCACTCTTACGGCACCATTGCCGTTCGCACCTTTATTGATATGACTGAAGAACCGATTCGCTTCGCGGACAAAGCGCGTGAAGAGGATAACTTTATTCGGCTGATGACGCTGGCCCGTCTGGACAATGCCTTTGGCATCAAGCCAGAGACATTCAAAGACAGCAGCTTTGAGCGCATCCCGGATGACGTGATGAATAATTTTGCCATTACGGCCGATTATCGTCAGTTCTCCAGCCTGATGTATGAAGAGCGCAAGCGCCGTCCCGCTGCACTGCGCGATATTCTGGCCTTCCCGGCGGACTTGACCCACATTGACAGTGAAGCCGAATTCCGGCGTAAGCTGGGGCGCTACTCGCTGACCAACAACGGCTTTGCCACGCGCGGTCTGGTATGTGATGCCATTGAAGGCAGCCAGAACGCCTTTATGTTGCGTCTGACCGATGCGATTGTCGGGCTGAAGCCGGAGAGCGAGCGCCTGCTTAACCTGTCTCGTGCGCTGAAAGCCCGCTTTAATGACGAAATTGAAACGGCTGAGGTGGTCGCCGGTGGCCTGAAAGTGACCGCCAGCGGCAAAGCGGCAGACTATCTGTCACGTATCTTTACCGCGCTGCCGTCGCTGCCGCTGAGCGATATTCAACCCGCATGCGAAATCACCCGCACATTCGCCTCTGGCGCAATGAGCCACGGCGCGCTGGTGGCTCCGGCGCATGAAGCGGTCGCGCACGGCACCAATATGGTCGGCGGCATGAGCAACTGCGGTGAAGGCGGCGAACACTACTCGCGTCACGGCACCATTCGTGCCTCACGCATCAAACAGCTGGCCTCTGGCCGCTTCGGTGTCTGGGCGGCTTACCTTGCCGATCCGATGCTGGAAGAGCTGGAGATCAAAATCGGCCAGGGTGCGAAGCCCGGCGAAGGCGGCCAGCTTCCAGCGGCCAAAGTGACCGTGGAGATCGCAGCAGCGCGTGGCGGCACGCCGGGCGTTGAGCTGGTTTCTCCTCCGCCGCACCACGATACTTACTCAATTGAAGATCTGGCGCAGCTGATTCACGACTGTAAAGCGGCCCGCGTACGCGTCATTGTGAAGCTGGTGTCCTCCGAGGGAATTGGCACCATTGCCGTCGGCGTGGCAAAAGCCGGTGCTGACGTGATTAACGTTGCCGGTAACACCGGCGGCACAGGCGCGGCCTCGGTGACCAGCCTGAAATATACCGGGCGCGTAGCGGAAATCGGCATCGCCGAAGTCCATCAGGCGCTGTGTGCAAACGGTCTGCGCGACAAAGTGCTGCTGCGCTGCTCCGGCGCACAGCAAACCGGCAGCGATGTAGTGAAATCCGCGCTGCTGGGCGGCGACAGCTTTGAGTTTGGTACCACCGCGCTGATGATGCTGAAATGCGTGATGGCGAAAAACTGTAACGTCAAATGCCCGGCAGGGTTAACCACGAACGCCGAAGCGTTTGATGGCGATCCACGTCAGCTCGCACAGTATTTCCTGAACGTCGCACACGAAGTGCGTGAGATTCTGGCGCGGATGGGCCTGCGCTCCCTGCGTGAAGCGCGTGGTCGCGCCGATCTGCTCCACCTGATGGATCACCCGCTGGAAGTAGGCAAGCTGGATCTGCGCGCGATGCTCACCGTGGTGCCAGAGCTGAAAATCGACAAGCCGGTTTACCTGGAAAAAGATTTTGAGCTGGATGACATCTGGGTTGAAGAGCTCAGCCAGCAGCTGGTGGAACAGGGCAAAACAACGCTGCAGTTGGGCCACGAGGTCGTGCTTAACAACCGCAATAAAAGCGTGGGCGGTCAGTTAGCTATCGATATTGAGCGCATGCTGAATCACACCCTGACGGCGGCACAGATCCAGGCGATGCCGGCCGTGCTGCAGGACGATCGCGGTCGTCGCTACCTGGCACCTGAAACGGTAAACATCACCACAACAGGCTCAGCAGGTCAGTCCTTTGGTGCATTCTGCAATGACGGCATGGTGATGAAACATCGTGGCACCTGTAACGATGGCGTCGGTAAAGGCCAGTGCGGCGGCGAACTGGTGGTGTTATCACCCGGTGGCGGCGCACAGGACAGCGATGGCAACGTCCTGATCGGTAACTTCGCCCTGTTTGGCGCAACCGGCGGCCGTCTGTTCGTTCAGGGCCAGGCGGGCGACCGTTTCGCGGTACGTAACTCCGGTGCGACTGCCGTGGTGGAAGGCGTCGGTGACTTCTGCTGCGAATATATGACCAACGGCGCAGTGTTAAACCTGGGCACTTTTGGTAAAGGCTTCGGTAACGGCATGAGCGGCGGTTTTGCTTACCAGTACGATCCCTATGGCTCACTGGCCAACCATGCGGCAGGCGATTCTGTCCTGTTTGGCTCCATTGCCGACCAGGATGAGCTGGCGCAGATCCATAAGCAGGCGGTCTGGACCATGCTGAACTGGCACCTTGCGGCCACGCAGTCTCCGCGTGCCGCCTGGCTGCTGGAACACTGGGAAACCGAGTGTCAGCACTTTGTTTACGTGATGCCACGTTCTCTGCTGCTTTATCAGGACGGCGGTGAAATTCTGAAGGCGAAATCCCGTAAGGATTTGCTGGAAGAACTGTCGACGGCGCTGGCTGCCCATCAGGTAGCCAAATTCAAAGCCGCCTGGCGTGAAGGCAAAACCATTGCTGACGGTGCGGTGCCGGCCTACGGGGCGACCGATACGCAGGAAATGTTTGTTTTGCTCAACAACTACACCGTACTGAGCTTTGCGCAGCAGCTGGCATTAGGTAAGTTACCGAAAGGCACCTCAGTTGAGGCCCCTGCCGTGGAGAAAGCCGTCCGCAATTTGCTGATGACAGAAGACTTTTCTCTGATCAGTAAACTGCAACGCCATGCGCGAGCAGCGATTGAAAACTACAGTGACAGCGAGTTGGCCAGCCTGATCGGTTCAAAACGCATGTCCGATTATAAAGCGGCACTGACGCAACGTAACATCCGCTCGATGGACAGCCTGGCCACCTATGGCTGGATCATGTATCAGGATGCCTGCAACCGTGAAATCCTCGGTCGCCTGCCTGATTTTGAAGAGTTGTTTGCACGTGCGGCGTTACCTGAAATTGCAGCAGCGGTGGGTAAACTGGCCTGACAGCAGAGTCAGTGAACAGAACTGTGTTTAATCATGATTACCCGGATTTATTCGTCGTACCGGGCGCAGCGGCAACCTTATCCGCTCAGCAGCAAGCTGCTGAGCGCGCAGGAACCGACTGCCATCGACACGGCGACGTATGACGGTCAAGAGCGGGATTGAGTAAAGGTATCCATGAAAATTCCATATATTCCTGAAGATGCACCTTTTAATGGTGACCAGAAATACTGGCTGGCGGGCTTTCTGGCTGGCCTGCACTCCCGTTTGTTGGTGCTGGAAGATAAACAGCAGCCAGCGGCGGGCAGCAGTGCTGCCGCCACCACCCAACTGCACATCCTTTATGGTTCTCAGACCGGCAATGCTGAGGCGCTGGCCCAGTCAGCGGCGAAATCAGCACGAGCCAAAGGTCTGGTGCCCGTCGTTCAGGCATTAGGCGATGTGGATCTCGACGTGTTCGCCACCATGCGCCACGTGCTGATTGTCACCTCAACCTATGGCGAAGGTGAAATGCCCGACAACGCCCAGCTGTTTTGGGACGCGATTTCAGCCAGCACTGCGCCGCGCCTGGAGCAGATGCACTTCGCCGTGCTGGCCATTGGCGATACCGGTTATGACGGATTCTGCCAGGCAGGTAAGTTCCTGGATATGCGTCTGGAACAGCTTGGTGCAAAACGCGTTGTCGACCGTATCGACTGCGATATTGATTACGAAGAGCCGTCGAATGAATGGCTGAACAGCACGATGCCACAGTTTGCCAGCAGCGCAGGCAGCAGCGGCACGGTGCTGGAGAGCGCCCCGGAAGCACCCGTCATTCCTGGCAGCAACAAATCCAACCCCTATGCGGCTGCCCTGATCACCAACAAGCGCCTGTCGAGCGAACAGTCAGCCAAGGACATTCGCCACTTCGAGTTTGATCTTAGCGACAGCGGTCTCAAGTATGAAGCCGGTGACGCGCTTGGCGTGATTCCGGTCAACGAACCGTCGCTGGTTAACCTGCTGCTTACGCAGTTGAACGCCGATTATCAGACGCCGGTGCCGGGTTTCGACCGAAGTCTGGGCGACCTGCTGACCTACCAGTTTGAAATTTCTGAGCCATCACGCAAGCTGATTGAGTGGGTAGGACAAAATACCACCAACCAGGAGCTGCGCCATGTCCTTCAGCATGATGATAAAGATGCCCTGGGCGTCTGGCTGTGGGGCAAAGATACGCTGGATCTGCTGCAGCTTGAGCTAACGCGTAGCCTGAGCGTGACAGAGTTTGTTGCCCTGCTGCGCCCGCTGCAGCACCGTGCCTACTCCATTTCATCCAGCTCAAAAGCGCATCCTAATCAGGTGCACCTGACCATTGCCTCTGTGCGCTATCACAGCGGTGGCCGTAACCGTAGCGGTGTGTGCTCAACCTACCTGGCAGAGCGCGTGCGCCGTGGTGAAAAGCCCGCGATCTTTATTTCGCCTAACAAAGCCTTCCGTGTGCCCGCCAACGGCAATGCCCCGCTGATTATGGTGGGACCGGGTACGGGCATCGCGCCGTTCCGTGCGTTTTTGCAGGAGCGTCAGGTGACAGGTGCCCAGGGCAAGAACTGGCTGTTCTTTGGCGATCAGCATCAGGAGCACGACTTCATTTATCGCGAAGAGCTCACAGCCTGGCAGGAGAGCGGTTTGCTCACGCGTCTTGATCTGGCCTTCTCGCGCGATCAGGACAAGAAAATCTACGTGCAGAACCGGATGCTGGAACAGGGCGCAGAGCTCTATGCCTGGCTACAGGAAGGGGGCTACTTCTATGTCTGTGGCGATGCATCACGCATGGCGAAAGACGTCGATAGCGCGCTGTATGAAATCGTGCGCCAGTTTGGCGGGCTGTCCAGCGAGCGAGCGGCCGACTACATCGATCAGCTGAAGAAAGAGAAACGCTACCTGCGCGACGTTTATTAATCCCTGCCGCAGAAAGCAAAAATCCGGGTAACCTGTGTTCCCGGATTTTTTTATGCCTGCTCTCTGGCAGGCAAAAACGCGCTATCTGGCAGGCAAAAAAATACCCGTCGAGGTGACGGGCATGCTGTGTTATTTCACCACACGCAGTGCGGGACGGCCACCACGTGGCGGCGGATCGTCATCGGGTGAATGATCATCATCGCTGGCATCATCAGGGCGGTCGCCGTCAATGACTGACATCACCGTTTCTTCCTGATTCTCTGGGAATTCCTGCGTCCCGCCTTCGTAGGCCGGTTCAGGTTCAAACATCGTGCCTGCACCGTTTTCACGCGCGTAGATAGCGAGTATAGCCGCCATCGGGACGTTTACCTGACGCGGAACGCCACCAAAACGTGCGTTAAACGAAACCTCATCGTTACCCAGGTCAAGGTTACCAACGGCACGCGGCGCAATGTTCAATACAATCTGACCATCACGTGCATATTCCAGTGGTACCTGAACACCAGGCAGATTGATGTCGACGACCAAATGCGGTGTGAGCTGGTTATCCAGTAACCAGTCATAGAAAGCACGCAGTAAATAAGGCCGACGGGCTGTGAGTTGTGACATTTCCATAAATCAGCCCCGGGCTTGCAGGCGCATTTCACGTTCAGCTTCAGTCAGTGAAGCAAGGAAGGAGTCACGCTCAAATACGCGGTTCATATAGCCTTTCAGCTCTTTGGAGCCTGAACCGAGCAGATCGATACCCATTGACGGTAAACGCCACAGCAGCGGTGCCAGATAGCAGTCAACCAGGCTGAACTCGTCGCTCATAAAGAATGGCGTCCGTCCAAACAGAGGGGCAATCGCCAGTAACTCTTCACGCAGCTGCTTACGCGCCGCTTCAGCTTCCTGACCACTGCTGTTCTCAACCTTTCTCATCAGGCTGTACCAGTCTTGTTCGATACGGTGCATCATCAAACGGCTTTCGCCACGCGCGACAGGGTAAACAGGCATCAACGGTGGGTGTGGAAAACGCTCATCCAGATATTCCATGATGATGCGTGATTCGTACAGCGTCAGTTCGCGATCTACCAGCGTCGGCACAGTGCGGTACGGATTGAGGTCAATCA
>JACCDS010133529.1_pt1 | contig 12860 bp, 13 predicted proteins | sample 7446441 | NCBI WGS metagenome assembly JACCDS01 (sample SAMN15323445, study PRJNA562643) | freshwater metagenome | isolation source: river surface water | place: USA:Blue River Watershed | collected 2017-08-17
CGGCGCCATGGGCGCGGGCGTCGGCAAGGAAGTCATGGCCGTCGCGACGCGCGGTCTTCAAGGCGACGAAGGCGTCGCCGGCGCGCAGCGCACGGGTGTCGGCGCCGAAGCCGGTCACCACGGAACGCGGTTCGGTGATCCAGCGGCCACCGGACCAGGCGGCCAGATCGGCGGGCAGGAAGGCGGTGGTCACGACACGGAGCCCCTCCGCAGCTCGAGCAGTTCCCGGACGACCTGACGGTCGTCGAAAGGCACGACGGTGTCGGCGAACTCCTGCGTCGTCTCATGGCCCTTGCCCGTCACGACGACGCAATCACCGGGCCGCGCCGCGGCCAAGGCGCGGCCGATGGCCGCGCGACGGTCGGCGACGAAATCCACGGTGGGCAACGGTCCCAGCCCGGCGCGCATGTCGGCGAAGATCGCCTCGACGCTCTCCTTGCGGGGATTGTCGGACGTCGCCCACGAAAGGTGCGCGAGCTCGGCCACGGCCTGGGTCATCGCCGGGCGCTTGCCGCGGTCACGGTTGCCGCCGCAGCCGAAGACGCACAACACGCGGCCGGGCGTGATCGCGCGGAGCATGCGGAGCGCGTTGCGCAAGGCGTCGTCGGTGTGGGCGTAGTCGACGAACACCGGGAAAGCCTGGCCGGCCTCGACGCGTTCCATGCGGCCGGCGACGCCGGGGAAGGAAGCCACCGCGGCGGCGAGCGCCAGCGGATCGCGGCCGAGCGCGGCGGCGAGCGCCAGCGCGCAGAGCACGTTGGAGACGTTGTAGTCGCCGGGCAGCGGCGACACGAAGGCCTGCGTGCGCCCCTGCCAGACGACGTCGAAGGCCGTGCCGGCGAGCGTGTAGCGGATGTCCGTGGCGCGCAGGTCGGCGCCGGCGGCGGTCCCGAAGGTGAGCGTCGGCCCGCGGCGACGGCAGGCCTCGGCGAGGATCTCGCCGGCCGGGTCGTCGAGGTTGAGGACGCTCACGCCGGGGACCGAACCGTTGCGGCCGTCGAAGAGCGCCGTCTTGGCGTCGAGGTAGGTCGCGAGGTCGCCGTGGTAGTCGACGTGGTCGCGCGTGAGGTTGGTGAAGGCCGCCGCGGCGAAACGGAAACCATGGACGCGATCCTGGTGCAGGGCGTGCGAACTCACCTCGAGGCAGGCGCCCGCGCAGCCCGCGTCGGCCATCTGCCGGAAGAACGCGGCGAGATCGGCGGACTCCGGCGTCGTCTTATAGGAGGGAATCGAACGGTTGCCGAGATGGTAGCGGACCGTGCCGACCAAGCCCCAGCTGCCGCCCTCGGCCTGCAGGAGATGGCGCAGCAACGTCGTGACCGTCGTCTTGCCGTTGGTGCCCGTCACGCCGACGAGCTGGAGCGCGGCCTCGGGATGGCCCTGGAAACGGCGCGCCACTTCGGCGAGCACCTTGCGCGGATCGGCCACCTGCGCGGCGGCCACGGCCGGCAGGCCGGAGACCGGCCGGGCGGAGATCACGGCGGCGGCGCCGCGGGCGATGACGTCGTCGAGGTATTCGTGGCCGTCGGAGCGCAGGCCCGGCAGCGCGAAGAAGAGCGAACCCGGCAGGATGCGGCGGCTGTCCGTGACCAGCCCGGTGATCTTCGCGGTCCAATCGCCGGAACGGCCCAAGACGGGCACGCCTTGGAGGAGGGACTGGAAGGACGGACGTTCCATCGGGGCGAGGTGGGGCTGGCTCGGGGCGCGGTTCATCGGCCGGCGAGCGGGACCGACGCGGCGTCGGCGTTAGGACGGCCCGCGACGACGACTCCGGCGGTGGCCTTCGGGATGTTGAGCCATTTGATGCACTCGAGGGCGACCTCGCGGAAGATGGGCGCGGAGACCTTGCCGCCGTAGGCGACGCCTTCGCCATGTGGCTCGTCGATGATGACGGTGATCGCCAGCTTCGGATCGTTGACCGGGAAGAAGCCCGCGAAGGACGCCACGTGGTGGGAGGTCGAATACTTGCCGTTGATGATCTTCTGGGTCGTGCCCGTCTTGCCCGCCACCTCGTAGTCGGGGATGTCGGCGATGGGCGCCGTGCCACCCTTGCCGCAGACCCCGCGGAGAAGCGTCGCGACCGTCGTGGCCGTACCGGAAGTGATGGCGCGGCCCTTGGAGCGCGGCGGGTAGCTGAGCACGACCTGGCGCGTCTTCGGATCCTCGATGCGCAGCACCAGCTGCGGCTGCATCAGGAGGCCGTCGGCGGCGATGACCGACATCGCGTAGTGCATCTGCATCGCCGTGACCGAGACCGAGTGGCCCATGGGCACGCGCGAGATGGTCATGCCGTCCCAGCGGGACGGCGCGATGAGCAGGCCGGGCACCTCGGCGCCGGTGAGCAGGCCGGTGCCGGCGCCGAAGCCGAAGGAACGGATGAGCTTGTCGAAGCGGTCCTCGCCGAGGCGTTCCGCGTAGTGCATCCCGATCTGCACCGTCCCGCGGTTGGAGGACTCGCGGACGATGTGGCGGACGTCGACCGCGCCCAACGTGTGCGAATCGGCGGGCAGCGAGACCATGCGGCCTTTGTAGGGGATGGAGGAGAGCCCGCAGTCGTAGACGGAGTTCGGCGTGATGAGGCGCTCCTCGAGGGCGCCGGCGATCGACACGATCTTGAAGACCGAACCCGGCTCGTAGATGTCGGACACCGCGCGGTTGCGCTGGCTGTCCATCGGCGCGAGCTTCGGGTCGAAGAACTTGTTGAGGTCGAACGTCGGCCAATTGGCCAGGCCGAGGATGCGGCCCGTGCGCGGTTCGCTCACGATGATCACGCCGGCCTTGGGCGTGTACTGCGCCGCGGCCTTGGCCAAGGCGGTCTCGCAGGCGTTCTGGACGAGGCTGTTGATGGTCAGGACGACCGTGCTGCCGTCGACGGGGGCGACCTCGCGGAGGCGGTTGCTGGCGATCTCGCGGCGATGACCGTCGCGCTCGGACTCGATCCAACCCTTCTGCCCCTGGAGGAAACCATCGAGGGACTTCTCGATGCCGACCGAGGGGACCATCTCCTTGTTGACGTAGCCGACGACGTGGGCGGCCAAGGCGCCCTTCGGGTAGTTGCGGCGGTACTTGAGCTCGGCGCGGAGGGCCTTGATCTTCAGTTCCTGCACCTTCTTCATCGTCGCCTCGTCGCACTCGCGGGCGAGGACGACCCAACGCGTCCGGCGTTCCACGCCCTCGTCGTCGAGGCGGGGGATGGGGTTGAACGCGGCGTTCACCGTCGGCAACGAGAGGCGGAGGGCGGCGGCGACCTCGCCGGCGCGCTTGCGGTCGTCCTTCTGGAGCGACTCCGGGTCGACGCCGATGTCCCAGACATCCTCGGACACGGCGAGCAGGTTGTCCTGCGCGTCCCTGATCTCACCGCGGCGGCAGGCCTTCTCCTGGAAGACGTAGCGCCGCTGGAGCGCCTCGGCCCGCAGGACGGGGGCGTCGATCCAATGGAGCCAGACCAGACGGACGAGGACCGCGAGGAAGCAGGCGGACACGACCCAGGCGAGCGAACGGAAGCGCTTGCGCCTGGCGTGCGGAAGGGTCATCGAGCGCCGTTGCCCCCCTGCCCCGCCGTCGGACGGAACGCGATGTCGAGAGCCGTCACACGGGGGCTCGCGGTGTTCTTAAGAGGGACCGCGGCGGTGACCGAGGGGGAAAGGCGGAGGACGGCGACCTGTTCGGGCACCGGCGGCTTGAGGTCTTCGCCGGCGATCTGACGGAGCTGCAGGCTGTCCTGCGTCTGGTCGCGGGCGCGCTTGAGCGCGTCGAGCTCCTTCTTGGATTCGGCGATGTTGCGCTCGAGGCGCTGGATGCGGGCGCCCACGTCGTCGCAACGGAGGCGCAGTTTCATGATGTTGATGGCGCCGACGGCGGCCGCGGCGAAGGTGGCCGCGAGGAGCGTGCCGATGAGGAGGCGACGAGGGCTCATGCGAGGGTGCGGCGCACGGCGCGCAGGCGGGCCGACCGGCTCCGCGGGTTGCGTTCCTGTTCGGCGTCGGAGGGTTGGACGGCCTTGCGGGTCAGGAGCTCGGCCTGGCTGACGCGCTGGTCTTGGGTGCGGTTGTCGTCGCGGTCGACCGGCCGGCCGGCGACCTCGTTCATGTAGCGCTTCACCATCCGGTCCTCGAGGGAGTGGAAGGAGATGACGGCGAGCACGCCGCCCTGCTCCAGTTTGGCGAAGGCCTTGGGCAAGGCGGTGGCGAGGGCGCCGAGCTCGTCGTTGACGGCGATGCGGACGCCCTGGAAGGTCTTGGTGGCCGGATGCGGGCCACGGGGGCCGGGCGGCGGCGGGGCGGCCTCGGCGACGAGGGCCGCGAACGAAGCGGTGCGGGCCAGGCGGCCGGTGCCGCGGGCGGCCTCGATCGCGTTGACGATGCGGAACCAGCGCGGTTCCTCGCCGAAGTCGCGGACGGCCTGCTCGAGCTCGCGGCGGTCGGCGCGCTCGAGGAACTCGGCGGCGGTGCGACCGCGGCGGGTGTCCATGCGCATGTCGTTCGGGGCGTCGAAGCGGAAGGAGAAGCCGCGGTCGGCCTCGTCGAGCTGATGGGACGAGACGCCGATGTCCATGAGCACGCCGGCGAAACGTCCGGGGACGCGGTCGAGGTCGCGGAAGTTCTCGGCGTGGAAACGCAGCCGCGGGCCGTACTTGGCGAGCAAGGGCGCGGCGCGGTCGCCGGCCTGCGGATCGCGGTCGAGGGCGTCGACCGTCGCGCCGGGCGCGCGGTCGAGCAAGGCCGCCGTGTGGCCGCCGCCGCCGAAGGTGCAGTCCATGTAGGCACGGCCGTCCTGCGGGGCGAGGAGCGCGAGGCACTCCTCCAGCAGGACTGGCACGTGGTTGGTCATGGCGGCGGGATTGTGAATAACGTGTGAATTGTGTAAGTAACTTCTGAATACACCTTAGAGGCCCAGCGCGCCGAGGGCGCGGAGGATCACCTGGGTGCGCTCGGACGAGCGGTCGACGGCGGGCGGGTTCTTCGAGACGATCTGGAAGGTCGTGAAGCCGCCCTTGAACACGACGTCGCGGCCGAGCTGGGCCTCCTTGACGACGTGGTCGTTGAGCGTGATGCGGCCGGCCTTGTCGCAGGCGACCTGGATGCTGTTCGACGCGAGCAGGTTCAGCGCGTCCATCTTGTCGGGATCGCCGAGCGTCACCTGATGCGCGGCGTCGGAGATGCGTTTCACCATGGCCGGCGGGAACACGATGACCGCGCCGAGCGCCGGATGGTACATCGCGAGATAGCCGGCTTCCATCGCGCCCTCGAAACGCCACGCGGCCGGGATGGTGACGCGGTTCTTCTCATCCAACTTTCCGTGATGGATGCCAGTAAGTAGACTGGAGGAAGGGCCAATAGTCATGGGCTGGGGGAGTACCCCCATTTCACCCACTTTCACCCACTACGCCCCACCCGTCAAGAATTATGCCCCATTTTGTTATCAACAGCCGGGATCCGCGCCCCAGGTGGCTTTAAAGGATTAGTTTCAATCATTTAATGATGCAAATGACTGTGCTTCAGTATGTTATATGATTAAAGTCCACCAAGACCCCTCCCTGCCCCTCCGAACCCAGGCCGACCCGTCCGATCCACGCTTGGCCCGGCCGCCGGCGCCGCGCCCACATTGTAACTGTTTTTCAACTACAATTCGGAGGCGCAGCCCGCCGCCGCCGGGCCGAAATCGGTTGCCATCGGGCGGCGCCTGTGCTTCGTTCTGCCTACCGTATCCCACCTCTCATGAAGCACGCCGTTCCCTTCGCCCTCCTCGCCGCCACGCTCGCCCTCGCCGGCTGCAACACCTACGTCGGCGTCGACAATCCCGACCAGCCTAGCTCCACCTTCTCGAACCTCACCGGTTCGCTCGTGACGCGCTACAAGGCCTCGCCCGACGCCGTCTTCAACGCCGTCAAGCGCGCCCTCGACTCCCAGCGCGAGACCCTGATGCGCACCGGCGAAACCGACAAGCGCGTCAACAACGAGCTGCTGGAAGTCACCGTCTACGCCCGCGCCATCGGCGACCTGGAGATCAAGGTCGAAGTCGCCAAGGTCGAGGACCAGGTGACCAAGGAGAACTTCACCCAGGTGACCATCAAGTACGGAAACCTCGGCAACTGCGAGCAGAGCCAGCAGATCATCTCCCGCATCACGCAGAACCTCCGCCGCTGAGCGCGCAGGCGGAACCGCCAACGGACGCCGCCTGGCCTTTCGGCTCGGCGGCGTTCTTTTTTGAACCAGACTTTCCAAGACACATGGGCAACATCCACGGACACAGTTTCCGCATCGCGACCTTCGGCGAAAGCCACGGCCCGGCGCTCGGCGTCGTCATCGACGGCTGCCCGCCGCGCGTCCCCTTCGACCTCGCGTTCCTCCGCAGCGAGCTCGCCCGCCGACGTCCCGGCCAGAGCAAGCTCACCACGCAGCGCCAGGAAGGCGACGCGCCCGAGGTGCTCTCCGGCCTTTCGTCCACCGGGCTCACGCTCGGCTCCCCCATCGCCATCGTCATCCGCAACGTCGACCAGCGCTCGTCGGCCTACGCTGAGATGAAGGCGGCCTACCGCCCGTCGCATGCGGATTTCACCTACGACGCCAAGTACGGCATCCGCGCCGTCGAAGGCGGCGGCCGTTCCTCGGCCCGCGAGACCGCCGCGCGCGTCGCCGCCGGCGCGCTCGCGAAGACGGTGCTCCGCCATGCCTGCGGCGCGACCATCACCGCGTGGGTCGAAAGCGTCGCCGACATCCGCATGCCGGCCGCCGCCAAGACCCCGTCCCTCAAGCAGGTCGAGGCTTCCCCCACCCGCTGCCCGCATCCCGCGACCGCGCGCCGCATGGAGGCCCGCATCCTCGAAGCCCGCGCCGACGGCGACTCCGTCGGCGGCGTCATCTGCTGCGCGATCTCCGGCCTGCCCGCCGGGCTCGGTTCGCCGGTGTTCGACCGCTTCGAGGCCGAGCTGGCCAAGGCGATGCTGTCCCTCCCCGCGACCAAGGGCTTCGAGATCGGGAGCGGCTTCGCCGGCACCCTGCTCAAGGGCAGCGCGCACAACGACCTGTTCGTCCGCAAGGGCGGCCGCATCCGCACCGCGACCAACCGCGCTGGCGGCACGCAAGGCGGCATCACCAACGGCGAGGACGTCGTCTTCCGCGTGGCCTTCAAGCCCACCGCGACCGTCCTGAAGCCGCAACGCACCGTCGGCCCCGACGGCAAGGCCACGTCGCTCAGCGCGCGCGGGCGCCACGACCCGTGCGTCCTGCCGCGCGCGGTGCCGATCGTCGAAGCGATGGCCGCCTTGGTCGCCGTCGACCACTGGATCCGCGACCGCGGCCAGAACGCTCCCTTCGGCCGCTGCGGACGCAAAGCATGACCCAGCTCATCATCGTCCTCGGCCCCGCCGGCTCCGGCCGCGCCATGCTGCTGAAGGAACTCATCGAGAACGCCTGGCCCAGCGGCAAGCAGGTGCGCACGCTGCGCATCGCCGGCGACGCGCCCGCGGACCACGCGACGACGGATCTCTGGGAACTGCGCGAGGGGCAGGCCATCCTCCCCGCGCCCGGCGCCGAAGACGCCGCGATCCTCGTGACCGACGGCCGCCGCTCGGTGGTCGACCAGATGGAGGCCCTGCACCACGCGCTGCACGGCTCGACGCAATGGCAGGTCCAGCGCATCGTCACCGTGCTCGACTGCCCGTTGGCGCACCGCCATGAGGTCGTCGCGGAATGGTACGGCGCCGCGGTCCATTTCGCCGACGCCGTCGTCCTGACCCGCCGCTGGGAAGTGCCGGGCCAATGGCTGAGCAAGCATCTCGCGACCTATACGGACGCCTTCTACCCCTGCCTCTTCGTCAACCTGCTGAAGAACGGCAGCCTCGGGAACCCCGCCGAAGTCATCGAAGGCGAACCGCTGCGCATGTCGCATATCTTCGATGAGATCGACGCGGTCGACGAGATGGAGTTCGACGAGGACAACCTTCCCGACGAGCCGTTCGACCTGGTGCGCCAGCCGGACAAGTACTTCGCCCGCGACGATTTCGGCCGCCGCCTGATCGCGGTGCCGGACATCACCGAAACCCTGCGCGTCGAAGGACGCTGAGGCCCGGGCGATGCGCATCCTCATCGCCACGTACGCCTGGCTGCTCGCGACGCTCCCCGAGGGGTTCGCGCGCCTCAACGCGTGGCTGCTGAGCTGGGTGCTCTGGGCGCTGCGCCGCAAGACCATCCTGCGCAACCTCGCCGCGAGCTTCCCGGAGAAGGACGCCGCCTGGGTCCGCCGCATCGGCCGGCTCTCCTGCCGCCGCACCGCGGAGATGGGCCTCTACGCCATCGCTTCGCCCCGCCTGGGCGAAGCCGAGGTGCGCGACCGCATCCGCATCCACCCGGGCGTGCTGTCCGGCCCCGCGGCCCTGCCGATGGGCTCGGGTCTCGTGCTCTTCGTCCCCCACTTCTCCCTGATGGAGATGATGACGGCCGCGAAGTTCCTCGTGCCGGCCTTCGCGGGCAGCGACTGGGTCGTGCTCTACCGGCCGCTCGACCAAGCCGCCGCCGAGACATGGGTGAAGGCTTCACGCGAGCGCTTCGGCATGCGGCTGGTCTCGCGTCGCGAGGGCTTCGGCCAGACGATGCAGGCGGTGCGCAACGGCCAGGTCGCGGCGATCCTCTTCGACCAGAGCACGCACCTCGGCGCGCAGATGGACTTCCTCGGCCGGCCGGTGGCCACCACGTACCTGCCGGGCATCATCGCGCAGCGCTTCAAGGCCTCGGCGCGCGTGTTCTGGGCCGAACGCACGGGCTTCTGGCGCTGCCAGCTCCGTTCCGAACTCCTCGAGGCGTCCGACTCCGTCGGCCTCACGCTGGAATCCAACGCCTGGCTCGAGGCGCGCCTGCGCTCCGGCGACGAGGCCTGCGCCGACTGGCTTTGGGCGCACGACCGCTGGAAACACGGACGAACGCCCGGCATCAAGCCGCTGAAGGGCTGAGGACTTACTGCGCCGCCGGCGCCTGAGGCGTTTCGGCAGGCGGAGCCGGCGGGGTGCGCCGCTTGCCTTCGCCGTCCTTGCCTTGGGCAGCGCCCTTGGCCTTGGCTTCCTTCATGACCTCCGGACCGTACTTCTCGATGAGCTTGCGGATGTAGGCGACGCGCTCCTCGCGGGGAAGCTTCAGGAACTTTTCGCGCTCCTCCTTGACCTGGTCGGGCGGCAGCTGCTTGAGATGGTACTCGAGCACGCGGATGGAGAAACCGGGGATGCCGCTGCCGTTGCGCTCACGGAGCTCCTTGAAGGCCTTGCGACGGTCCTCGGGGCTGGCGTTCTCGATCTCGGCGAGCTTCTTGGCGAACTCGCGGCGATCGTCGCCGGACATGTGTTCGATGTGCTCGATCGCCTCGCGCATGCCGCGGATACGCTCGGGCGGAAGCTCCATGATACGCCGGATGGTCTGGATCTCCTCGGCCGAGAGATCGGCGGAGGGCGCGCGGGCGCCGGCGTTGACGACGCCATCGGCCGCGAAGGCCAGGACACCGCAGAAGACCGGAAGCAGGAAGCAGCTGCGCATGGCTTAGAGGTCGCTAGCGGCGAGGGAATCCACCACCGCGGAGGGTTTGTCGATGACCGGCACGAGCAAGGTCAGGTCGTCGGCGACGCCAAGGATGGCGTTCACCTTGGCGGACTCATCGCTGGCGAGGAGCGCATGGGTGCGCTGCACGAGGGCTTCGTCGGCCGAGGGGCGCGTGAGCACGAAGGCGGCGACGAGGCAGGCGGCCAAGGAAGTGGCGACCGAGCCCCAGCGGATAACCTTGCGGCGGAGGCGGTCAGCCTGGACGGCGACCACGACGCGGGCGGAGAAACCGGGCACGAAGCGGCGCTGGCCAGGGGCCAAGGCGGCGCCGAGGGCGCGGTCGAAATCACTGTTGGAAGGCTTTTCCATGGGTCAGTTCACTTAATAAACCCCGCCAAGCGGGGCAGGTTGCAGGAGTTAGGCTTTTTCATAATAGTCCTTCAGAAGTTCACGGAGACGGGTCCGGGCCCGGTGGATCCAGGTTTTGACCGAGGAAACCGGGGCATCCATGGCCTGGGCGATCTCCTCGTAGGGGAGGTCCTGCTGGACCAGCAGGAGGATGGCCGTCCGCTGCTCCGGGGGGAGCTGGGCCACGGCCTTCTGGAAAGATTCCTCGAGTTCGCCGACCTTGCGGGCCGATTCATGGCTGGCGTCGCCGGGCTCGGGGGCGGAATCCAACGTGCTGGTCGGCTTGCGGGACTTCCGGCGCCACTCGTTCAGGACGAGGTTATGGGCGATGTGGATGAGGTAGGTGCTCAGCTTGGCCTCCGGCCGCCAGCGGCCTGCGGCGCGGTGCAGACGGACAAAGACCTCCATCGCGAGTTCCTCGGCGGTCGTCTGCGACCCGACCTCGGCGCGCAGGTAACCGACCAGCCGAGGGTGATGCCGATCGACCAACGTCCGCAAGGCGTCGTCGTCGCCCGCGGCGACGAGCACCATCAGGCGCTTGTCGTCCTCGTCCTCGGACGGCGCTGGACGGTCCTCAGGCATCGGAGGATTCAACCGCGCCGGGGCGGGAAAGTTGACGGAGCGGACGCAAAGTTCACTTCTTGGCTTCGACCGGCTTGGGCGCGGGGGCGGCGGCGCGCTTGGCCTTCGCCTGCTCGATCGACTTGACCACCTCCGCGGCGGGCAGGACGACCGGGGACATCGAGATGCCGCCGTTGTCGCCGGCGCTGCCGAAACGGGTCGTCAGGAGGCCGGCGAAGCGGCCGGAGACGCCGAAGACCGGCAGGCCGGTCGTGGAGATATGGATCGAGTAGTAGGCGCGCGGCTTGTCGAGCGTCGCGCGGACGGCGTCGCATTCGACCGAGGCCGTCCGGCCCATGGCCTTGTCCAAGCGGGACAGCACGACGACCTCATCGAGGACCCCCAAGGGTTGCGTCGGCGTGGTGACGATGGGGACGAACTTGGCGTCCTTGGCCTCCTCGGCGCCGGCTTCAGGCGCGAGATAGGCGAGGTTCAGGTCGCGGTCCTTGAAGACCACCGTGGCGGGGACTTCCGCGCCGTCCGGCATGATGAATCGGGCTTCCTTGACCTCGCTCGTGACGGAGAGCTTCACCTGGCTGCCGCGCATGTTCACGGTCCGGCCATCGGCGGCGGTCGCGGGATCAATCGCGGAGGCCGCGACGACGACCAAACCATCGGCGGGGATCGCGGTGCCGAATTCCTCCACGGCCTGATCGCGGCTCTGGGCCGGGCTGTCGCCGGCCGACATCGTCAAGGCCACGGTCGCGCGCACGGTGATGACCGAATCGGCGTGGGCCTTGAAGAGCCGGCGGGCGGTCTCCTCGATCTTGGGCGCCGGCTCCGCGGCGGGGACGGATACGGGGCCAAGGGACAAGCAGGCCGCGAAGACGAGGAACGGGAGACGCATGGGATTACTTGATGGATTCGAAAGCGGACCAATCGGGCTCGAATTCGAGGTAGGCCCCGGTGATCGAGCGGCGGACCTGGAACACGACGTGCCGGGGCTTGTCGGCGGCCAGTTTGGCCAAGGCCGCGCGCAGGGTGACGTTATCCGACACCTCGACGCCGTTGATGGCATGCACGATGTCGCCGGCCCGGAGACCGGAGAGATCGGCCCAACCGGAGCGTTCGACCTTGGTGACGATGACGCCTTGGGTCTCGGTGGAGACCTTGCGCTGCACCTTGTCGTCATAACCCAGTTGACGGGCCGAGAAACCGAAGCGGACATCCTTGACCGTCGGGAGCTCCGAAGGCGGCGCCGGCAGTTCGGAGAGGTGCAAGGTGACGGCGACGGGCTGGCCATCGCGCAGCACATCCAGCTGCACGTCGCTACCCACGGGATACTCGCGGAGGAGCGCGGCGAAGACCTCGGAGTCCTCAGGACGACGGGCGGGGATGACCTTGCCGTCGAGTTTGACCAGGAGATCGCCGACCTTGAGCCCGGCCTGCTCGGCGTTGGACTTAGGCAGGACCTGGGTCACGCGCACCCCGGCCTTGCCCTTCACGTTCAGGGCCTTGGCGATCTCGGCGGTGAGCACCTGGGTGGAGACGCCCGCCCAGGGCTTAGGCGCGCGCGGGGCGATGGCGGGATCGACTTCCGGACCGACGCGCACGACCGCCAGCATCTGCGCGCTGCCGCGGGCGAAGGCGACCAGCAGCGGCTCCGGCTCGGTCTTGTCCTTCAGCAGTTCACGGGTGACCCGACGCAAGGCCGCGGCGTCCGCGACCGTGCGACCGGCGACCTCGAGGATGATGTCGCCTTCCATCAAGCCAGGCTTGGCTTCGGCCGCGGGACCACCAGGACGCAGCGAATCGACCAGCACGCCCTTCACGTCAGTGCGCTTCGCGAGCAAGGCGCTCATGCGGGTCAGGCTCCGGACCGTCAGACCCCAGGAAGTGAGCTCGAGCTCGCGGGCCTCGTTGGCTTCGCGTTCGACCGGCGTGACCTGGAGCGTCAGGGTCTGTCCGCCGCGGCGGACGACGAAAGGCACGGGCACGCCTGGACGGAGCGCGGAGACCAGCCGGTGGTAGGCCGGCATGAGTTCGTCGCAGTCGGCGGAGACCTCCTGACCGGCGACGGAAGTGATGATGTCGCCCTGGCGAAAACCGGCGGCCGCGGCCGGCGAGCCGGCAAGCGCGCCCCGGACGAGCACGCCGCGCGCGCCCTGGACCGACAACGAACGCAGGAGCGGCTGCACGTCGGCGCCCGTCCAACCGCGGATCACCCTGCCCTGCTTGATGAGCTCAGCGACGACCACCTTGGCCGTGTTGGCGGGAATGGCGCCACCCAGGCTGCCCACGCCGATTTCGTTGATGCCGGCGATGCGCCCATCGGTGTCGACCAAGGGACCGCCGGAATTGCCGCCG
>JACCDS011378961.1_pt1 | contig 12853 bp, 15 predicted proteins | sample 7446441 | NCBI WGS metagenome assembly JACCDS01 (sample SAMN15323445, study PRJNA562643) | freshwater metagenome | isolation source: river surface water | place: USA:Blue River Watershed | collected 2017-08-17
AACGAGTTTCTTACCCCGTGTTCAACTACTTCTTTTCGTAACGATGCCCAGTCCCAACGACCTGATAATTCCTCATCTTTCATTCCCCAAAGGTTGTGTTGGAATTCTCCTTGAGAAATTGGAGAACCTTTGAAAGTAGAATAAGGACCTTCTTCTTTTGCCATTTCCATGGAAGCAGTTACTGCAGCAAAGTATAATGTTTCAAAGATTTCTTGGTTCAATTTTTTAGCTTCGTCACTTGTAAACGGCATACGTAACATGATAAAAGCATCTGCTAATCCTTGTACTCCAAGACCTACTGGACGATGACGTAAATTAGAATTTTCTGCCTCTTTTACTGGATAGTAATTTCTATCTATTACTTTATTCAAGTTGCGAGTAACTCGTTTAGTAACATCAAACAACAATTGGTGATTGAAGCTTCCGTTCTCCACAAACATTGGTAATGAAATTGAAGCCAAGTTACACACCGCAATTTCATCTTTAGAAGTATATTCTAATATTTCAGTACATAAATTAGACGAACGGATAGTTCCTAAATTCTTTTGGTTCGATTTACGGTTTGCCGCATCTTTATACAGCATGTATGGAGTTCCAGTCTCAATTTGAGATTCTAGAATTTTTTCCCACAACTCACGTGCTTTAATGGTTTTTCTACCTTTTCCTTGCGCTTCATACGAAGTATATAACGCTTCGAATTCTTCTCCATACACATCATACAATCCTGGACATTCATTTGGACACATCAAGGTCCAAGTGCTATCTTCTTGTACTCGCTTCATGAACAAATCCGAAGTCCACATGGCAAAGAATAAATCTCTTGCACGCATTTCTTCTTTTCCTGTATTCTTTTTTAAATCCAAGAAATCAAAAATATCAGCATGCCAAGTTTCTAAATAAATAGCAAAACTTCCTTTGCGTTTTCCACCACCCTGATCTACATAACGAGCTGTATCATTAAAAACTCTCAACATAGGAACAATTCCGTTTGACGTTCCGTTAGTTCCACGAATATAAGAACCCGTTGCTCTAACATTATGAATTGATAAACCAATTCCTCCTGCAGATTGTGAAATTTTAGCAGTTTGTTTTAAAGTGTCATAAATTCCATCAATACTATCGTCTTGCATAGACAAAAGGAAACAAGAAGACATCTGAGGTTTTGGAGTCCCTGCATTGAACAAGGTTGGCGTAGCGTGAGTAAAGAATTTTTTTGACATTAAGTCGTACGTTTCTATTACCGAATCCAAGTCATTCAAGTGAATCCCTACAGCTACGCGCATCAACATATGTTGTGGGCGCTCTACAATTTTTCCGTTGATACGCAACAAATACGAACGCTCTAATGTTTTAAATCCAAAATAATCGTAATTAAAATCTCTATTATAAATAATATGCGAATTCAAGAATTCAGCATTCTCCTGAATCACTTTATGAACTTCTTCTGACAATAATGGAGCCGCTTGATTGGTTCTTGGGTTTACATAATGATACATCTCATTCATCGTTTCTGAGAATGATTTGTTTGTGTTTTTATGTAAATTAGAAATTGCTATTCGGGCTGCTAACTGTGCATAATCTGGATGTGCAACTGTCATTGCAGCTGCGGTTTCGGCAGCAAGATTATCTAATTCAGATGTAGTAACTCCATCATACAATCCTTCAATCACACGCATTGCTACTTTTACAGCATCAACTAAATCATTTAAACCATAACATAGTTTTTTTATTCTATCTGTGATTTTGTCAAACATTACCGGTTCTTTATGACCGTCTCTTTTTACTACATACATAATCTTGTGGTTTTAAGAAACCAAGAAATCCCTTCCTTGATTTCGGGTATTTGTTATTATTTGTTTTGCGCCTTTGCGCGGTAATTTAATACGAGATAACGTCAGATTAGAAATCAGCGTCAAATGTGATTTTCTGCGCCTGAGAATCGGTGTTCCTTACACCCGCTTTTTGATATTCTCCTACACGTTTTTCAAAGAAATTAGTTTTCCCTTGCAATGAAATCATATCCATAAAATCAAATGGATTAGATGCATTATATACTCTATCACAACCTAATTCAACTAACAATCTATCGGTAACAAACTCTAAATATTGTGTCATTAAGCTTGCATTCATTCCAATCAAACTCACAGGAAGCGACTCGGTAATAAATTTTCTTTCAATATCCAAAGCGTTAGTCAAAATCTCTGTAATTCTAGCTTTTGACAGTTTATTAATTAAGTGATTGTTATGCAAATGAACCGCAAAATCACAATGCATCCCTTCGTCTCTAGAAATTAGCTCATTTGAAAAAGTTAAACCTGGCATCAATCCACGTTTTTTCAACCAATAAATAGAGCAGAAAGAACCAGAGAAGAAAATACCTTCTACTGCTGCAAAAGCAATTAATCGCTCAGCAAAAGAATCTGATTGAATCCATTTTAATGCCCATTCTGCCTTTTCCTTAATTGCTGGAAAAACCTCAATAGCATGAAATAACTCGTTTTTTTCAGCCTCATCTTTCACATAAGTATCAATCAATAAAGAATAAGTTTCACTGTGAATATTCTCCATCATTAATTGAAATCCATAGAAAAATTTAGCTTCTGGATATTGTACTTCACTCACAAAATTCTCAGCTAAATTCTCATTTACAATTCCATCTGAAGCAGCAAAAAAAGCTAAAATATGCTTAATAAAATAACGCTCATCATCGTTTAATTTATTATTCCAATCATTCAAATCAGAATGCAAATCAATTTCTTCTGCCGTCCATATACAGGCCTCTTGCTTTTTATACCAATCCCAAATATCAGGGTGTTTAATAGGAAAAATAACAAAACGATCTTTGTTTTCTTGCAAAATTGGTTCAATTGTAGACATAGTTATTTTAGTATTGTGTGTTGAAAAAAAATAAAATTTGGGGTGATTATGGGATTACAAAGATTGTGAAATATTGCGGTTATTAAAAGTCAAACTTATTCACAATCGGCTCTAGTTTTTAACAAAATAGACTATTAAAATATTTTTTGAATTAATTTTTAATTTACTCAATATCAATTTCTTAAAAAATGTAAAAAAAAGAAAACCCCATAAAATATGGGGTTTTCTAAAATTTTAATTTTTTCAGATTTACAATTTCTTGATGTGCTATTTCCTAAAATCTAAAGCTACTTTTTCGAGTTCTAAATACCAATCCTCTCCAAATTTTCGTATTAATGCTTCTTTGACAAATTGATAAACTGGCACTTGCAATTCTTTGCCTAAAGTACAAGCGTCGTCACATATATGCCATTGATCATAGTTAACTGCTGTAAATTCGGTAAAATCTTTTACTCGGATAGGATACAAATGACACGAAACTGGTTTTTTCCAATCTACAACTCCTTCATTATAGGCTTGTTCGATACCACATAAAGCAGTGGTACCATCAAAAATAACATAGGCACAATCTTTCCCTTCAATTAATGTAGTTTCAAAATCACCACCTTCTCCTGTTACCCAAGTTCCTTGCGATTCAATGGCTGCAATTCCTTCTGGACGTAAATAAGGTTTTACTTTAGGATAAATTTCTTCCATTATTTTAGTTTCCTCTTCGCTCAGCGGAGCTCCAGCATCACCATCAATACAACAAGTGCCTTTACACGCAGATAAATTACAAACAAACTCTCTCTCGAGTATTTCTTCTGAAACGATGGTTTTTCCTAATTGAAACATTGGATACATATATTGAATAATGAAGTGCAAATGTAATCAAAGGACTTGAAGAATTCAGCTCTTTTTACTTCATTATTCAAATTTATCAAACTAACCATTAATTGACTTAAAAGTGTAACTTTACATCAAAAAAGAACATGTTTGAAATTGATTTTAAAGAAATACTTACCGTTGGGATGGTTTTATTTGCCGTAATTGATATTGTTGGCAGTATTCCAATTATTGTAGATTTGAGAACTAAACACGGCCATATCGAGTCTGAAAAAGCTTCTATTGTAGCTGGAATTATTATGATTGTTTTTTTATTTATTGGAGAAGAATTCTTGAAAATAATAGGTATCGATGTACATTCCTTTGCAGTAGCAGGATCCTTTGTCTTATTTTTTATTGCTTTAGAAATGATTTTAGGAATCCGTCTTTATAAAGATGAAGAATCTAGCTCTGCCTCAATTGTACCCATAGCTTTTCCTTTAATTGCAGGAGCGGGAACAATGACAACATTGCTGTCTTTACGGTCAGAATTTCACACTATTAATATATTAGTCGCTATTCTGTTAAACCTAATGCTTGTTTATATTGTATTAAAACTCTCTTCAAAATTAGAACGCTTGTTAGGCAAGAATGGATTGGGTGTTATTCGTAAAGCATTTGGAGTGGTTCTATTAGCAATAGCTGTTAAATTATTTGCCGCTAATGTTAAAGGTTTGTTTGTCTAAAAGAAATTTTTATACATTTACAGCGATGTTCTTATTACAGTACTATTAAGATTCGTTTTACTTTGTCTTTATTTGTACTAATAACTAAAAATCATCCTATGAAAATTTTTACAACTATATTGATTTTTTTAGCGGCAACTTTAATCGTTTTTAATGTAACCCGCCTCGACTTCAACAATCTTTTACAAGGAGAAAGCATGTATGCTTTAATAGGAGTTGCCGCTTCTTTTTGTGCTGTTTTAATTCTTTTGATTTTTAGAATGTCAAAAGAGATTGAAAAAAGAATGAATGAATAATTCTTTTGACGTACTTATTATAGGTGGCGGAGTTTCTGGAATATCTTGCGCACTACTTTTTGGTTCTGCTAAAAACAAACCTTTCGCATCTGATAAAAAAATTGGAGTTTTTACGCATCAAAAATCATCATCCTTACAAGAAGCCATTTTCTATAATGCTTATGGAATTCCTTCCGGAAAATTAGGTACTGAGCTATTGTCTGAAGGCAAAAAACAACTCACTGAAAATTACCCACACATTAAGCAAATCCCTGAAGAAAAAGTAATTAGAATTGAAGGTGAATTTCCAGAATTCAGAGTAATTTCAAATAAAAATACTTATTACACTAAAACTATAATTGTAGGGATTGGATCTGCCAATACATTCGATATTGAAGGACTCAAACAGTTTGTAGAACCTCACCAAAAAGCATTAGCTGAAAAAAAACGTATTCAATTGCGTAATACAGACCACAAGGTTACAGAGGGTATTTATGTAATTGGAACTTTAGCTGGATGTAGAAGTCAATTGACTATCGCTGCAGGTAGTGGTGCGTCAGTTGCAACGGACATTCTTACTTTATGGAATGATGGTCTACCAACTCAAATACATGACAGTGTCAAAAAATAATTTTGCTATTCTTCTAAATCTTGGATGTGCTGCACATCAATTCCTGCCTTAATCAGAAATTGAAGTCCCGAATCATCACGATATCCATTATGATATACTACTCGTTTTATACCTGACTGATGGATTAATTTACTGCATTCTTTACAGGGAGAAAGTGTAATATATAAGGTAGCTCCCTCACACGATTGTGTAGAACGAGCGACTTTCAAAATGGCATTCGCTTCGGCATGCAACACATCCCAACGTGTTAATCCTTCTTCGTCTTCACAACAATTCTCAAACCCCGAAGGTGTTCCATTATAACCGTCCGAAATAATCATACGATCTTTGACAATAATAGCACCCACTTGTTTGCGTTTACAATATGACAAAAGACTCCACTCCTTTGCAATTCGCAAATAAGCCTTATCGTATTTATTTAATTTTTTTTCTTCCATTTTAGTATTGATTCCAAATTTCATTTTCTAAAATCATTGGCAAAACTACTCCTACTACAAAAGCAGAACCAACCAAAATCCAATCTCTTTTAGACAATTTAAAGAAAGTTTGCATACTGTATGCAAGAAGTAAAACAACCAGCACTACAGCTATTTGGGCCGCTTCAATCCCTAAAGCAAACTCCAACAAAGGTACTAATTTAGAATTTGTAGCACCTCCTAATATCGTTTTAAAATAATTTGAAAATCCCAATCCGTGAATTACTCCAAAAAAAAGCGTGATCAGGAACACCAAATTGACACTTTCTTTTCTATTGGTTTTTCGAATGGTAACCAAATTAAAAAGTGCCGTAATTAAAATAGTTATTGGAATTAGAAACTCAACTATATTCACTTTAAAAGTCATAATCTCATACACCGAAAGCAACAAAGCCGTAGTGTGTCCCAAAGTAAAAAAAGTAACCGAAAGCAAGATTCTTCTCCAATCTTTAACCGTAAACGGAATTACTAAAGCTGTTAAAAACAACACATGATCATAGGCATGAACGTCTAAAACGTGATGAAGCCCTATTTGAAAATATACCCAAAACTCTGACATTAGCTTGAAATTAATTAGAAAATGTAAACTTACAATTAATTTTGAGAAGAAAATCACGCTTTAAATCAATCCACTTCCATGCGTCAAAAATATCCATAAAAATTAAAATGTATTAAGAAAAATTGTACCTTTATAGTAATTATAAACTTAATGTATTATGTCATTTTCAGATTTATTTGATAGCGAATTTAAAACCAGAAATAAAGGTCATTTTTCAGCCATTGTTCGCGTGGCACTTGCCGATGGAAAATCATCTCCAGAAGAAAAAGCATTTTTAGACAAACTAGCTACAAATCTTGAGATTTCGGCTGCTGAGTACGAAGAAATACTAGCCAATCCATTAAAATATCCAATCAACCCACCTTATTTATATAATGATAGATTGGAACGTTTGTTTGATTTAGGACGAATGGTACACATTGATCATCATTTAGGTGACAAACAAGAAAAATTGTTAGAAAAATTAGGAATCGCTTTGGGGTTTACTCCTGGAAATGTGGGCTACATTGTAAACAAAGCATTATCCTTAATAGATAAGAAAGTAGATTTAGATACATTCATTTATGAAATGAAAAACATGCATAAATAATTTTTAGTCCCTACATTATTCACGAAAAAAACTCCTTAGTTACCTGAGGAGTTTTTTGTTCTCTTTTTTCAGCCGAAGTAACAAAACTATTATTTTTTGTGAAAATGATGCGATTTTTATTTTCCAGGCAGCTATCCTTGTATATTTGCTAGCAAATCGAACAAAATCAGTTATAAAAATTAGTATTTTTATTGATTTAATCTTTAATAGTAAGAATTTATGAATATTCGAAAAGGAAACCCTGAGGACATGAAAGGAGTTTTGGCTCTAATTCAGGAATTAGCTGATTTCGAAAAAGAACCCGATGCCGTTGTTATAACCGAGGACGATTTGATTAGAGATGGTTTTGGTACACACCCCTTATTCCATGTTTTTGTTGCAGAAGTAGCCAATGAAATTGTTGGGATTGCACTGTATTACTATCGATATTCAACTTGGAAAGGAAAAACCATTCATCTTGAGGATTTAGTTGTTAAACAAAATATGCGAGGAACAGGCTTAGGATTTGCCTTGTATTCAGAAGTGATTAAACAAGGAAAAAAAGATAAGGTAAGACGCATTGAATGGGCTGTTCTAGATTGGAACACTCCTGCAATTGAATTTTACAAAAATTCAGGTGCTAAAGTGTTTGACGATTGGAGAGTGGCTCAAATGGATGAAGAGGGTATTCACTATTTTCTTGAAAATAAACTAAAATAAATTACAGCATTATTATATGAAAATATTCAAATTTGGAGGCGCCTCAGTAAAAGATGCCGATGGAATTAAAAATGTATATGACGTTTTACAAAAAGCAGGTTACGAAGATGTATTATTAGTGGTTTCTGCCATGGGCAAAACAACAAATGCATTAGAAGTAGTAATCAAAAATTATTTTGACAAATCGGCAGAACTTAGTGCTTCGGTACAAGAGATTAAAAAATACCACAATCAAATCTTATTGGATTTATTTGAAGATGATAACCATCCTGTATTTGCATCTGTAAACGAACAATTTTCAGATTTAGAGTACTTTTTAGCACACAATAAATCCCCAAATTACAACTTTGTTTACGATCAAATTGTGAGTTATGGCGAATTAATTTCGACTAATATTTTAAGCCATTTCATGAATTTCATGAACATCAAAACACAATGGTTAGACGTTCGTAATTTTGTCAAAACCAATGCTAATTACAGAGATGCAGAAGTTGACTGGGATTTAACTCAAAAAAATATTGCTAAAAATGTTGCTCCAAAAATCTTAAACATCACACAAGGGTTTTTAGGATCTGATGAAAATAATTTCACCACTACTTTAGGTCGTGAAGGTTCTGATTATACTGCAGCCATCTTTGCTTACTGCTTGAATGCTGAAAGTGTGACCATTTGGAAAGACGTTCCTGGGGTGATGAATGCAGACCCTCGTTACTTCGAAAACGCAAGTTTGTTAAATCAGATTTCGTATCGCGAAGCTATTGAATTGGCTTTTTATGGCGCATCAGTAATTCATCCAAAAACATTACAACCATTACAAAAGAAAGAAATTCCTTTGTATGTAAAATCGTTCATCAACCCTCTTTTAAAAGGGACAAGTGTTTCAAAAGGGGTTGATTTAGAACCCTATTTACCTTGTTTTATCGTTAAAAGAAACCAACTATTAATATCACTTTCTTCCATAGATTTCTCTTTTATTATGGAAGAAAACATCAGTGAAATTTTTGGTTTATTCCACGAATACAAAATCAAAGTGAACTTGATTCAAAATTCGGCTATTAGTTTTTCTGTTTGTGTAGAAGATAAGTTTGACAACTTCAAAGAATTAAACGCTATTTTATCTAAAAAATTCAAAGTGGATTCTGAAGAAAATGTTACATTATATACTATTCGTCATTTCAATGATGAGGCAGCACAAACTGTTGAAAAGGATAAAACCGTTTTGCTTAAACAAGTAAGTCGTGAAACAATGCAAATTGTAACTAAAGAATGAATCGAATTTCTTTTATAACAAAAAAGCACCAGTAAATGGTGCTTTTTTTCTAATAGTGGTATAAAACCGCCTTGATTTCATCATAAGATTCCGAAAGTATTACAACAAAAGGGCTGCTTTTTTGAGCTGCTTTTTCTTGTAATCTTCTCTTTTTCATTGCAGTTAAATCATGTTCTGAAAGACCTTTTATTCTGCCTAAAAAAACAGTAATTGTTTCTCCTTTTGTCAATCCCATAACTTGAGATTCTTTGAGAAAAACAACGTCTCGAAAATCTTTCTTGTCTTTTATATCAATTTTTGAAGAAACTATTTGGCTGACTCCAGTTTTAGTATCAATTACACTGTTCACAGCATATTTACTAATTTTATTTTCTTCCAAAGAACTAGGAAAATAAAAAGAAATAACATCTTGTTGTAACTATTTATAATTAACCCCTATTCTTTCTCCATTATGCTTCACTATTTCATGAGTTTGAGAAAATAATGGAAGAAAAAATAAAATAGCTATAATTGTAATACATCCTTTTCTCATTTTTTTTAAAATTTTAATTGGTACACATTGTCTAAATCTTTTTCAGAACTAATATTCACATCCAAATCTGTAACAAATCCAGAATTCAATCCATATACCCAGCCATGTAAGGTTAATTCTTGACCGTTCCTCCATGCTGATTGTACTATAGAAGTTTTGGCTAAATCAAATACCTGTTCTTTTACATTTAATTCAACAAACTTATTGAATCGCTCATCTTCATCAATAATTGAATTTAAATATTTATCATGTAACCGATAAACATCTTTAATATGACGAATCCAATTATCAATAATTCCAATAGAATCATTACCTAATGCCGCTTTAATCCCTCCACAGCCATAATGACCGCAAACCAACACGTGTTTTACTTTCAATACATTTACCGCATAGTCTAAAACACTTAACATATTCATATCCGAATGAATGACCATGTTGGCAATATTTCTATGTACAAATACTTCCCCTGGTTTTGCCCCAATAATTTCATTAGCAGGAACTCTGCTATCAGAGCATCCAATCCATAATAATGGAGGTGTCTGTCCTTTGGCTAAATCTTGAAAATAATTAGGGTCGCTTTCTAATGAAGTTTCTACCCATTTTTTATTATTAGCTAATATTTTTTTATAAAAATCTGTCATTGGATTGTTAATTTTATTTTTTACATGAACTAAACATCAAAATGCTTAACTTCTTTCTTTACCATCTCTCTTTTCATAACGTCATAGTAATGTTCAATTGTAACGTGATTATCTTCACTATTTTCTAATTGATAGGCTTTCTTGAACCCTTTTAGTTTTACCTTTATATGTGCTTCTTTAGCTCTAATTGTTTTAAATTCATGAATTAAATCTAAAATATCATGAGCAATATAAATAGTGTCTTTAGCATCAATAATAACTTTAGAATTTTCAGGAATTGAATTTAAAGTTTCTTTTATTGCTGCTTTATTAAGAAAAGATACCTCTTGTGCTAAATCAATATGTATTACATCTCCATCAGCATATTCTTCTTTTCTAAAAACATAAGCTCTTTTCAAATTTCCTTTTAATATGAAAATCACGCTAATTATCATCCCTAAAGCTACTCCTTTCAATAAATCAGTAAAAACTACTGCTACTAAGGTGGCTATAAATGGTACAAACTGGTATTTCCCTTTATGCCAAAAATGAATAAAAGTGGCAGGTTTAGCTAATTTATAACCTACCAAAAGTAACACTGCGGCTAAAGTAGCTAGTGGTATTTTATTTAAAAGCATTGGAACAGTCAATACACTGATTAACAACAAAACTCCATGTATGATTGCAGACATCTTTGATTTAGCCCCAGCATTATTATTTGCTGATGAACGAACTACAACTGAAGTCATTGGGAGACCTCCTAGAAGTGAACTGACAATATTTCCAATTCCTTGTGCCTTTAATTCAACATTGGTATTTGTGTATCTTTTTTGAATATCCATGCGATCGGCCGCTTCGATACACAACAACGTTTCTATTGAAGCTACAATTGCAATTGTCACGCCTACTACCCAAATTTTTGGATTTAGAAACCCTGATAAATTAGGGGTTACAATGATATTTTTCAATTCTTCTATAGAATTAGGAACCGGCAAAGAAACCAAATGATTTTTTGATATAGCTAAAGAACTCCCTGTATTGATAAAGATTTGATTTAGAATAATCCCAATAATAACAGCTACTAAAGCGCCTGGGATTAATTTCATTTTTTTTAGAAAGGAAACTTTATCCCATGCAATCAGAATAATCAAAGAGGTTAGCGTAATCAGAATTGCTCCCAACTGTACATAATTCAATACATTGAATAGGGATGACAAAGTATTACCACCATCTGACTGGATAAAAGACTGATCTCCTTCAAAATCAGCATCAAAACCTACTGCATGAGGTAATTGTTTCATAATGATTATGATTCCTATACCTGCTAACATTCCTTCAATCACATTGGTTGGAAAATAGTTAGAAATACTACCCGCTTTTATAAAACCAAGAACCAATTGAATTACTCCTGCTATTAATACTGCTGAAAGAAACACATCAAACGAACCTAAATCAGTAATTGCAGTTAAAACGATTGCCGTCAATCCTGCTGCAGGACCCGAAACACTTATGTGAGATTGGCTTAAATAACCAACTACTATTCCTCCTATTACTCCCGAAATTATTCCTGAAAAAAGTGGTGCCCCCGAAGCCATTGCAATTCCTAAACACAAAGGAAGCGCCACCAAAAAAACCACTAAACCGGAAGCAAAATCTGATTTAAGGTTGGCAAAAAGATTGATTTTTTTTGTCATATTTGTATCGAACTAAATTGTAAATAAATATTCTTCACGTTTAAAAACGCAAAGAGAAGTTTAAAATGACTCCATTTTAAACAAAAAATACTAAATTAGTTCTGGAGGAGGTATGAATATGCCCAGTGAAACATCATCATGTTTCAATGAGTTTGCCGTCAAAATAATTTTGGACTTCAGATTGGACATGTTAACTCTATAGTACAACTGATCAAAATTAAATACGATTTTAATGTCTTTGTGAATTTGTTCTTCTTCTGAAAAACTATAAATAACAGAAACATCTGCATCATTTTCAATTACACTTACCACTGTGGGTGTAATAAGAAATGTGACAAATATAAAGAGTAATATTCCTGCTATTTTTTTCATTAAAGCAAAAATAAAATTAATCTTGACTTTAAAGAATTATTTTAAATAAAATTAACAAAACTAGTATTCTTACAATTTTTCGTGTTTAATAATTTTAGCATTAATCATAAAAAAGACATTCTCTGCAATATTGGTACAATGTTCTGAAATGCGTTCTAAATGCTTCAATACGATTACCAAATTTGTTCCAGAAACTACTGCTTTTGAATTGGTTTTCATTTCTCCAACAATATTGTAAATGGCATCGTCTGTTTTGTTTTTAATACTTTTACTCAGAACAAATATTTCTCCAATTGTACTTTCATCACGGGTTAAAAAACATTCATTTGTTTTGATCGTAATTTTTTCTACTTCTTTAGCTAATTCAGCTACTTGAAATCTAGAAATCAATTCGTGTTTGTCTTTCGTGTTTTTTGCTTTTTTGATAATGCTTATTGCTAAATCGCCTATACGCTCGATCTCATTACTAATTTGCATTGCCGACATAATAAAACGCAAATCAGACGCAACAGGTTGTTGTAACGCAAAAATACTTTGACAAATTTCATCTATTTTGATGTCTAATTTATCTATTTTGTGTTCGGTCTTTTTTACCTCTTTTCCTTCAACAGCAGTTTCAGAAAGTAATGCTTTAACTGACTCTCCTACTTGATTTTGGGCAAGAATACCTATTTTTTCGATTACGGTTTTTAACTTTTCTAATTCTATT
>JACCDS011587760.1_pt1 | contig 12851 bp, 15 predicted proteins | sample 7446441 | NCBI WGS metagenome assembly JACCDS01 (sample SAMN15323445, study PRJNA562643) | freshwater metagenome | isolation source: river surface water | place: USA:Blue River Watershed | collected 2017-08-17
GCCCACCTGCGCCAGTTCAACCTGCCCTACCGCACGACGCTGCTGGGCACCTTCGTGCTGACGGTGGTGTTCGACCTGACGGTGGCCGTCGAGGTCGGCCTGCTGCTGGCCTGCGGCTTCTTCATCTGGCGCATGAGCCAGCTCTTCAGCGTTGATGCGGTGGACCTGCCCGGCCTGCCTCAGACCACCCAGGTGCGGCGCCTGAACGGCGCGCTGTTCTTCGGCGCGGTCGGCAAGATCGAGGGCCTGGACGCCCGGCTGCCGGCCGGCACGCGTCGCCTGGTGCTGGACCTGGACCGGCTGATCTGGGTCGACACCTCCGGCGTCGACACGCTGCGCCAGCTGCATCGCCAGCTCGTGCGCAACGGCGTGACGCTGGTGCTGGCCGCGCCACAGGCGCAGGCCCGTTCGCTGATCCAGCGTTCGGGCTTCGCCGCCGAGCTGGGCCCCGAAGGCCTGGTCGACCGGCTGGAGCAGGCCTGGACGACATCCCGTCCGGGCTGACGGACTGAAGGGCTTGCCGCCGCCCCGGACAATCGGGCCTCGCGCGCCGCCAGCGGCGCCCAACCTGACCCGCAAGCCCTGACCCGCAAGCCATGACCGATCCGATCGACCGCCCGCTGGCCTCCACCTCGCTCGTCCGCCTCGATGACCCCGACCGCCCCGAGCCGGTCCGCCGCGTCGTCGCCGAACTCGCCGCCCAGGGCCATGCCCACCCGGTCCACTGGCTGGACGTGCCGGCCCGCACCGCGCAGGAAGCGGCCGATGCGCTGGGCGTCTCGCTCGGCCAGATCGCCAAGAGCGTGATCTTCCGGCGGCGTGCCGACGATGTCGCCGTGCTGGTCGTGACCGCCGGCGACCGCCGCGTCGACGAGGCCCGCGTGGTCGAACGCAGCGGCCCGATCGGCCGGGCCGATGCGGCCTACATCAAGGCGCAGACCGGCTTCTCGATCGGCGGCGTCTCGCCGGTGGGCCACCTGAACCGTCCGCTGGTGCTGGTCGACGCCTCGCTCGGCCGCTTCCCGGTCATCTGGGCGGCCGCCGGCCATCCGTGCGCGGTCTTCCCGCTCAGCCCCGCCGAACTGGCCCGCCTGTGCGGCGATGCGCCGGTGGTCGAGGTCGTGCAGGCCCCGGTGGACGCGGCATGAGCGACGCCCGTCAGCCCGGCGCGGTGCCGGGGCGTGTCGCCAGCCCCTGCATCAACATCTGCAAGCTCGATGCGGCCCAGCGTCACTGCACCGGCTGCCTGCGCCGGCTCGACGAGATCGCCGGCTGGTCACGCATGACCGAGGCGCAGCAACGCGCCGTGCATGCGGCCATCGCCTGGCGACGCGAACACGGCATGGGCAGCGAGCCGCCGTCGGCCGCGCCGGGTTCGTCAGGCTTCTAGCCGACGGCCGTTGGGCTGCGGATCGAGCGGATCGACTGACTCGGCCGCATCGGCGCGGCGCAGCCAGTCGCGGCCGATGACGAACTCCAGTGTGGTCGCCAGCGCCATCAGGCCGGCGCCGCAGGCCAGGATCACGACCGGTGTGGCGTCGTGCATCACCAGCCAGAAGCCGCCCAGCGCGATCATCCGGAACAGCCACAGCCCGGCCTCGCGCATCGCGATGCGGTCGGCCAGCGAACCGTGGAAGTCCATCGCCCGCTGGTGCAGCACCTGCTCGCTGGCCTGCCAGAACGGGCTGATGCCCGCCTGCATCACCAGGTGCAGCACGTACAGCGCCGGCACCCAGGCGCTGGCGCCCAGCAGCAGGTGGGCCAGCGCCAGCCCCAGCGTGGACAGGGCCATGGTGCGGACGCGGTTGCCGGCATGGCGGCGGTGCCGCAGCACCCACAGGCCGACCGCGCCGGCCAGCGTCGCCAGCGTGGCGACCCACCCGTAGTGGCTGGCCTTGCCGAGCGCCTGCATCGCGCCGCTGGCGCTCATCACCGTGCCGACCGCGAACATCACCGACGACAGCGCGTACAGCCGCATCGAGGCCCGCCAGCCGGCCTGCCGGACCAGCGCCCACGGCCGATGCAGCCGCACCCCCGGCGTGTCCGGCAGCCGCCCGACCGTCACCAGCGCGCCCACCGCCGCCAGCCCGGCATGGCCCAGGTAGAGGCCGCGCGCCGCGTGCGGCCCGTCGCCGGCCCAGGTCAGCCACAGGCTGGAGAGCGCCATCACGACCAGGCTGACGGCCACCGAGGTCACGGTGACGTGGGCCGCGTAGGTGTCGCGCTCGGCATCGTCGATCTGGCGCAGCTCGATCCAGTGACGGCCGGCCCAGGCCAGGCCGATGAAGCCGCCCACCGCCAGCGCCAGCAGCCCCGGGTGCCGGTGCGCGAAGGGCAGCACCCCGGCGGCCAGCAGCATCGCCGCCCAGCCCATGCGCCGGCTGTCGACCCGCCACAGCGCGCCGCTGGCATAGACCAGCGCCAGCCCGGCCATCACCGCGCTGAGCATCACCAGCGTGTAGATGACGGTGGCCTGCACGCCACCTTCGGCATGGACCAGCACCGCGCCGAAACCGACCAGCGTGGACAGGCCGGCCTGCACGGCGATGTAGGGCAAGAGGCGACGTTCGAGCGGACTGAAGGGCATGGGGCGCAGTGTCGCTCGTGACGTATTCGGCAAGCAGGCGCGTTGTGGCTTGAACCCGATGTTGCAGAACTGCATTCGTGGCCGCGTGAACCTGAGCGACGATAAGATAAGTTCATGTTCCGGCAACAAGGCATCGCACGCACCACGTGGATCGGCATTCTGCTGATCGCGCTGGCAGCGCTGATGCCGCTGGCGTCGCAGGCCTTGCGGCTGGCCGATCCAGTCGCTCGGGCCGGCCTGATGCTGCAGTCGCAGACGATGTCGGATCCGGCCTGCGTGACCACCGTATCGGACACGGTGCAGCCGTTGTCGGTCGATGCGGGCCTGGCGGCGACGCTCGCGACGTTGCATGCCTGCGACTTCTGCGCCGATGGGCTGCTGCCCCATCACGCGCCCCTGTCGAGCGCCTTCGCCTGGGTGGCTCATGGTCAGGGAGATGCGGGTTTCCTGCTGGTCTTGATGACCAGTTGGACCGTGTACGCCGGTGCTTTCGACCGACCGTCCTGTCGCGCCCCTCCTGAGCTGACCTGAAGCTGCTGCCGGGCGCCGCTGCCTGGAATCGTGCCGGCTCGAGTGCCGGAGGCTGTGGCAAGGTCTCGCGTTTTCGTATGCCAGATGCATCGGGCGCGAGAGCTCCTTCAGGGTTGCGTCGATGTCTGCCGTCCGTTGTTCTGTTCGTTCCGCGCAGATTGCGCGCCACTTGTTGTCGGTCGTGTTCGCCGCTGCGCTGGTGGCCTGTGGAGGCGGTGGGGGTGACACGACCCAACAGGTGCAGGCGTCAAGCACGCAACGGGTCTCGATCGACTTCGCCTTGGCCGATACCACGGGTGTGCTCGCGGCGCCTTGTGCGCAGCCCTTGCAGGGCATGGGTTCGAACGCCCGGCTGGCTCGGCTGCATGACGCGCGTTTCTACGTCGCCAATGTGCACCTGGTCACCCGCACCGGCGGGCTCGTCAAGCTCACGATGGACGGCAACACGGAACAGCTGAGTCTCGGCCCCGACAGCGTCGCCCTGGTCGACCTGCGTGACGCCACCGGCTGCGCCAGCGGCGCCGGAACGGGCCACAAGGCCATCACCGGCACGGTGGTCGCGGGCGACTATGTCGGTGCCCAGATCACGCTGGGCGTGCCGGAGGCGCTCAATCACGTCGACCCGAACGACAGCAGCCTGGCGCCGCTGGACAACACCGACATGGGCTGGGACTGGACCGGGGGCAAGAAGCATCTGCTGATCGAACTGGATCCCCAGGCCAGCGGTGGCGGCTATGTCGGCGGCATCGCGCTGGCCGGAGGCGGGACGGCGTCGCGTTTCTCGGTCCATCTGGGCAACACCTGCACCAGTCGGCAAGAGACGGTCGGAGGCACCACCCGCACGGTCTACGAGTGCTCGATCATCAACACGCGCGACATTCGGTTCGCTGCCTTCGATCCGGCCCGTGAGCGCATCGTGGTCGATCTGGCCAGCCTGTTGGCTGGCAACGACCTGACGGTCGATGCGGGCGGCGCCATCGGCTGCATGTCGGACGCGACCGATCCGGAGTGCCTCTCCCTCTGGCCGGCGCTGGGCGGCGCCACGGTCTCCGGCTCGACCCAGGCACTCGGTCTGGCAACGACCTGGCAGAGCAGCGCCACGACGACTTTCCGCGTCGCACCGAAGTGACCATGCCAGCGCGAGGGCGCACCCGTGCGCACGCCGTGCCTGCTCGTCGTGGGCTGTCGCGCCTGCGCTCGCTGGGCCTGTCCGGACTGTTGCTGCTGGGCCTGGTGGGATGTGGCGGTGGCGGCGGAACGACCGTGCGCGACGACAGCCTGTCGACCGAGGCGTGGACCTGGCAGTTGCCGGAGCGATTCCCGGTGCCCAAGGTTCCGGTCGATCGTCCGATGAGCGTGCCCAAGGTTGAACTGGGGCGGTTCCTGTTCTATGACGTGCGCCTGTCGGGCAACGGAACCCAGTCCTGCGGCAGCTGTCACCAGCAGGGCCGTGCCTTCACCGACGGACGGAAGCTGGCACGCGGCTCCACCGGCGAGGACCATCCGCGCAACACCCAGTCCCTGGTCAACGTGGTCTACAACACCACGCTCACCTGGGCCAATCCGCTGCTCACCGATCTGGAACTGCAGATGCGGGTGCCGCTGTTCGGCACGCGCCCGATCGAGATGGGCGTCAACGAGTCGAACAAGGCAGCGGTGCTGGCCCGCATCGCGGCCGATCCGCTCTATCCGCCGAAGTTCGCCGCCGCCTTTCCAGGGCTGGCCAATCCGATCGACTGGCCGCAGGTCATCCAGGCCATCGCGGCCTTCCAGCGCAGCCTCGTTTCCGGCCGCAGCCGCCATGACCGCTGGCTGGCTGGCGAACCCGTCTTGTCGGCGGCCGAGATCCGAGGCATGAACCTGTTCAGCAGCGAGCGCGCCGAGTGCTTCCACTGCCATGCGGGCTTCAACTTCAATGATCAGGTGCAGCACGCGGGCAGCCGCCTGACATCGACCCCGTTCCACAACACGGGGCTCTACAACATCGACGGGCTGGGCGGCTTCCCGGAGCCCAATCGCGGGCTGTTCGAGATCGATCCGACCGTGCCGTCCAACATGGGCAAGTTCCGTGCGCCCAGCTTGCGCAACGTCGCGGTGACGGCGCCCTACATGCACGACGGCAGCATCGACACGCTGGAGGCCGTGCTGGACTTCTACATCGCCCGTGGCCGGCTGATCCCGGCAGGCCAGCCCCATGCGGGCGATGGCCGACTCAATCCGTACAAGAGCGATCTGGTCGGGCGAATCACGCTGACGAACGAGGAAAAGTCCGATCTGATCGCTTTCCTGAGGGCGCTCACTGACGAGCCGCTGCTGGTCGATCCAGCCCTGGCCAACCCGCACGCTCCGAGCGCACCCGGGAGCCTGCCGTGACGCCAGACATGCGGCTGTTCCAGCGTCTGCGCTCGGCGGCAGCGAGGTTGCTGCTGCTGGCGCTGTTCGGGCATCTGGCGTTGCTGGCCGAACATGGCCGTCAGATGACGTTCGGGGTGGCCGCCTGGTGTGCGGCCCCTTCGTCGTCGCTCCAGGCGGTCGCTGCCGCCCCCTGGCAGGCGGGCGCGGACGATGCGTCCCTGCCCTGGCCGGCCGACCTGCAAGCCTCGCACGAGCGCAACTGCCCACTGTGCGGCAAGGCGCTGATGGTGACGTCGGCACCGCTGGTCTTGCCGCTGCCCGATGCCCGACACGAGCCACACGTCGAGCAGCCGGTCTCGGTCTCGCACGGACGGCCGATCTGGCGACGTCTGGCGCGCGCGCCGCCTCGGTCGGCCTGAGTCGGTCCGACACCGGACAACCCCCCTCTCATCGTTCGACCTGCTTGCAGCTCGGCTTGCCCATCTGCGCCGGCTGCACCCTGACCCATCTGGAGTCTTCCCATGTTCTCGATCAAGCAAATCGCCCTCGCCGCCACCCTCGCCGCTGCCACCGCCGCCAGCGCCCACGTCGGTACGTCCAACCTGACCACGCCGTCGGTTGCCGGCGGTCAGGCCACCTACCTGCTGGGCAACGTCACCAGCGAACTGACGTTCAACGTCGGCCATGGCTGCAACGCCGAAGCGGTCCCGCCGATCACGTCCGGCGCGCTCGACACCTACAAGGTGAAGATCACGATCCCCGCTGACGTCGTCGCATCGACCGCGCCGCGTGGCACCTACAGCGGTGCGTTCGGCCTGGTCGACATCGCCGACGGCACGGTCACCGGCACCAAGGTCCTGACCTGGACCAAGGCCGCCGGTTCGCGCGTGGATGCCAAGGACGACCAGTTCTACAAGCTGCCCGTGCGCCTGCGCGTTCCCGCGACCACGACCATCAAGCGCTACACCTTCGATGCCGCGCAGTACTGCATCGCCACGGCTGCGGTGCCCGGCGGCACGACGGCGGCTGGTACAGAAGTCGTGCTGGACTGGGCCGGTGCCGCCTTCGCGACCAACCAGTCGCCGACCGTCCTGGCCTTCCCGGACAAGCGCAAGGGCTGGAACAAGTTCACGCTGGACACCACCGCCCTGCCGGTCTTCACCTCGACGGCCCCTGGCACGCTCGCCGCAGCCCTGAAGTCCCACTTCGGTGATGCGGAAGTGGTCTGGATCGGCAAGAAGGGCTACAGCGCCAATGCCGAGACGATCAAGAAGATCGACGCCCTGATCGCCAAGGACAGCAGCTACAGCCGCCTCGACACGGCTGCCGGCCTGACGCTGACCACCACCGACACCATCTGGGTCAAGTACTGATCGGCGGCACGAACATGAAAACGCTAGCCACCACCTTGGCTGTGCTGTCCGCCCTTGCGCTGAGCGCCTGCGGCGGCGGCAGCAGCAGCACGTCATCGACGCCCGCAGTCGACGCGACGGTCACGGCGTTGAGCGGCTTGTTGCCCGCCGACACCGAGATCAACGCCACCAGCCCGGTACCGGACTCGCTTCAGTCGCCTGACAATCTCGGCGCCACCACGGCCACGCCGTCCGGCGACGAGTTGCCCCCGGGCTGAGCGGCCTGAGCGGTCCGACCCACCGCGAAGCATCCACCGCCCGGCCCTGCCGGGCGGTTTTCCTTGAGGGTCAGTGGCCTTGCTCAGCCAATACGCATCGGCCCGTGCTGCCGGCCGTCCCGGTCCACCGCCAGCCAGTCCACGCCCTGTCCGTCGAGCAGGTCTGGTGCTTGCGCGGCCGCCAGCATGGCCAGCGTGGCCAGGGCTCCCGCACCCAGGCAGGTCGGCGCTGCCACGCTGACCGATTGCCAGTGGTTCACCGGCCAGCCCGTGCGTGGATCGAGGATGTGGCCATGCCGCTGGCCGTCGATGACGATGCAGCGCTCGTAGTCCCCGCTGGTGGCCAGGGCACCTTCAGCCAGAGGCCAGGACCGGCTCAACTCGCCGGGCCGGCGCGGGTGCGCCACGCCCAGCTGCCACGGGTCGCCGTCCGGTCGCGGGCCCAGCACCCGCAGGTCGCCACCGAGGTTGACCACGCCATGTCGGGCGCCGCCGTCGATCAGCAGGCTGGCCGCGCGGTCGACCGCGTATTCCTTGCCGATGCCGCCCAGGTCCAGTTGCATGCCCGCCAGTGGCAGCCGCAGGTATCGGCCGTCGCGCTCGACCCGGTGCCAGCCGATCAGCGGCATCACCGCGTCGATCTGGGCCCGGGTCGGCACGATCTGTCGACGGAAGTCCCAGGCCTGCCGCAGCACGCCCGAGGTGATGTCGAAGGCGCCACCGCTCTGCTGGAACAGCAGGTCGGCGAAGTCCAGCAGGTGCAGGCATTCCGGATCGAGTTCGATGCTGATCGGCTGTCCGGCCGCCGCATTGATGCACGCCACCACGCTGTCGGGCCGGTAGCGCGAGTAGGTCCGCTCGATGCGCCGGACCTCCGCGACGGCCGATTGCGCCAGCCGTTCGGCAGTCGCCGCTGCCAGGCCGGCCAGCCGGATGCGGCACGGCGTGGCCATGGCCTCGAACTCGAACAGCAGCACCTCGCTGGACATGATGGCCCGTGTGCGACCGCGCCGAGCTAGAAGCGCCGGTTCAGCGCGATGCGCCAGGTTCTCGCGCTCAGCGCATCCACACCCGGCGAGCCCTCGCCGCCGACACGCCACGCGCTGCGCTGCTGATATCGCTCCACGCTGCCATCGACGCGCCAGAGCGGATCGATCCGGTGGCTGACCTGCACCCCGACGGTCAGGGCGCCAAAAGCCGACAGGCGCTGGTCTGTGCTGAAGTGCGTCGGCAGACCGACCGGCCCCGGGTAGATCGACGGGTCGGCGACCGGGTCGACATAGAACGAGGCCGCGCGCTGGGTGTGCCCTCGCAAGCTGGGCGTGAGGCTCCACGCCGGGCCGACCGGTTGCACCCAGGCCAGTTCGAGCGTGTGGCCGCGCACGCCCCAGCTGTCGTCGTAGACCCGCCAGGCGGTGCGCAGCGTCGCACCGCCGGGATCCGCGAAGCCGTGGTTCCAGCGCAGCTGCAGCACGTGCAGGTCACGCACCCGAGGCCGGACGTCGAACTGCTTGTACGGATCGCTGTGGTAGCCGCTGCTGCGACCCAGGGTCAGGCTGACCTGCACCAGATCGCTGGCGCTGACGGCCTGTGTCAGGCCGAACTGGATCTCGTCGAGCCTGCGTCGCTCGCCGTTCACGCGATCGTTGACGGGGTCGATGCGGTCTCGCCCGAAGCCGAGCGCCACGCTCCAGGTGGTGTTGCGATCGGCGCTGTCCTGCGTCACTGCCATCGACCAGGCGCGGGAGCGGTAGTCGTTCTCGGTTGAACCTGCCAGACCCAGGCTGAGGCTGCGTCCGTCCAGGTAGCGCGTGACTCGCAGGTCGCCAGCCAGTCGCTCGTCGCTCATCCGGCTGGCGCCGGAGATGTCCGTGTAGTACCGCGGGCTGGCGCCGGAGACCTCGTCGTTGGTCAGGCCGCCCTCGACCGACCAATCGTCACCCAGCGGGACGACCGCATGCAGCGACGGCGTGTACACGCGCAGGCGATCCAGCCCTGGTTGGCGGTCGGCATAGCCAGCCACCTGGACCGTCAACTCGGCCTGTTCGGGCGGCTGGGCCGCTTGCACGGTCGACATGGGCATCACGCCAGGCAGCGCACAGGCGGCCAGCGCGATGCTGCCCAATGGTCGTCGCTTGGCCAAATGCGGCGTCCGGACGTCGCGATCGGGCAGGTCAGTTGCAGCCACAACCACCTCCGCCGACGCTCGCGCCCCCGGACGAGGCTTCCTTGCTGGTGTAGATGTGGCGCGAGAGCTGACGTGCGAGCGGATCGTCGTCCAGCTTCATCGCCGGTCGCGCCAGGATGTCTTTCTCCCACGGCTGCGGCGGTTGCCAGACGCTGCAGCCCGACAGCAGCGCGAACAACGCGATGCCCAGGGCGGTCGTTGCAAGGCGCGCGGGCCGTGGACGCGACGACGCGGGATCTGAAGGACGGCTTGGAAAGCGCATGGTCATGTCTGACAGGTTGGATGGACGTTCGCGGGGGACGGCGGCTCACGAGGCCGTGCGACGGCCGGCGGCCTTGTTCGCCAGGGCCTCTCGAACCCTGCCTTCGAGCAGTTCGCGGTCGTCGGCGCGAAAGCCGATGTGGCGCGACAGCAGCCGACCCTCGGCGTCAAGCAGCATCGCGGTGGGCATTCCCATCACACGATGGCTGCGGGGCGTGTCGCCCTGCGGATCGAACAGCACCGTGAAGCGCGCCGGTTGCTCGCGCAGGAAAGCCTCTGCGGCGGCTCGCTGGCGGTCGAGGTTGATGGCGACCACGCGCAGCCCCTGCTCGCGATGGCGAGCCTGCAACTCGTTCATCCAGGGAAAGGATTGCCGACATGGCGCGCACCAGGATGCCCAGAAGTCCAGGTAGACGACCTCGCCGCGCAGCTGCTTAGAGGTCAGCATCCCTTCGGGCCCCTCCAGCGCGAAGTCGGGCGTCACCTGGCCGCGTGGCAGAGACTCGGTCTGCGCCCGGGCGGCGCCGGTGCCAGCCCAGGCCAGCCACGCCGCACCGCGAGCCAGCCAGCGACGGCGCGGGGGATCGTCAGGCATCAGGGTCGACATGGGAGCTCCGGCGGTGACGTGTGCGTCTCTGCGGCTGATGGCGGCGCCACAGGATGCCAGCTGCGAGCACCAGCATCAGCAGCCACAGGGGATCGAAGGGGCTGTCGGTCGCGCCGATGGTGCAGCCCCCACCTCCGATGTTGCGGTTGTCGGCCGGTCCTGCCGGGCCGTTTGCCACCCCGGCCACTGCCGTGGCGCTGATCAGCAGTGCGGAGGGCAGGCTGGCATCGCCCGAACCGATCTGCAGCTGGGCCACAGGTGCGCCCACCGTGTCGGGTGCGAAGACGATCTCGATCGTGCAGTTCGCCCCGGCATCGAGCCGGCTGCCGATCTGACAAGTTCCGCCACGCTCGTAGGCGCTTGCATTGCCCGACAGGGTGATCGCGCTGATGCTGCCGGAGACCGTGCCCGCGTTGCGCAGCGTGAGCGTGCGGGCGTCCGAGCGTGAGCCGACGGCCGTCGTTGCCAGCGTCAGTGCAGTCGGGTTGCCCAGCCACTGAAACACCGCCACGGCGCTGTTGCTGCCACTGCCCGTCAGGATCAGCGTGGTCGGTGAGCCGGGCGCGTTGCTGGCGATCAAGGCCTGGGTCGAAACCGGCCCCAGGCCGCTGGGTGAGTAGGTCACCGTCAGAAGGCAGCTGGCGTCGATGGCGATGTCGGCGGGGCAATCCTGCTGCAGGGCGAACGCCGGATCCGCCGCCGTGACGCTGTCGACGTGCAGACTGGCGCGTCCCGTGTTGGTGAGGCGCAGGGTCTGCGTGCGCGGACTGCCCACCAGCACCGAGCCGAAATCGAGCGTGCCGGCGGCCAGACCCAGTGTGGGCGCAGCCTCCGGCGCCGGCAGCAGCTGGGCCGTCCGTGCGGTGTCGCGGGCGATGAAGGCCGCCAGGTCGTTGAGGTCCAGCACCGACAGGCGACCCTCCAGGAATCGCATCTGCGAGAACTCGGTGATCGCCGTCTGGATGACCCCGGCCGAGGCGCCGTTGAGGACCTGGTTGAGGTTCAGCGACAGGTTGCTGCCGTGGCAGCCGGCATCGGCGCAGCTCGGCTGGCCGCTCACGACGGGCTGCGCGTAGCGGGCCGCACCCAGGCTCGGGCTCTGGGCCTGTACCTGCGTTGCGCTCGTCCCGATGAGCGTCAACCCCAACATCAGCCTTGACAGCGTTCCGACCGCAGGTCGGACGAGGCGGGATATCAGGAGCGGGGGCGGTTTCATCGTGGCAATGGCCGAGTCATGACGCGATCGGCCGAAGCAGCCAGATCAGGTTGAAGAGCGCATGCAGCCCGATGCAGGGCCACAGACGTCCGGTTCGGACATGGACAAGTCCGATCACGAAGGCAGGCAAGACCGTCGCGAGCGCCCATGCCGGAGGATGACGCGCCAGATGCATCGCGGCAAACGCCATGGCGGTGATGACGACGGCCCAGAGGGCGGGCACGCCCCGCCGGCTCAGGCTGTCCTGCAGGCCACTGCGGAAGACCACTTCCTCGATCACCGGTGACAGCGCCAGCATCAACGCGAGGGGCATCAGCGCGGCGGGTTCGAACGAATATGGCACCGACGTATCCAGTCCAGGGCTTGCGGCGGGTAGTGTCCGATCGGCTTGAGAACAGAGGACATGATCACCATCAATCGTCACCCGGCATCGCCATGCGCCATCGCAATCCGTGCGAGTGTCCCGGCCTGCAGGTGCGAACGGCCGCGCACGTTGTGCCGCTGCAACTCTTCGGGTCTGGGGGCGGGCAGGTGGCGTCGTGATAACTTGCCTCGCGACATGGTTCGAGATCTCCCATCCGTCCTGCTTCCTGCCGTGCTGTCGTGGGCGGCCACCTTCGCGCTGCTCTTCCTGCTCGATGGCCGGGTCGACCTGGCCACCGCCGCGCTGCTGCTGGTGCTGGGCTCGGTGCTGGCATCGCTGCGGGGCACGCCGGCCCAGGCCCTGATCGGCAGTGCGCTGGCGGTGCTGGGCTTCAACATCGCCTTCGTGCCGCCGCGCGGGAGCTGGCAGGTCGAGCTGCACCAGCATGTGCTGGTGCTGCTGAGCGTGCTGGGCGTGAGCTGGGTGATCGCGTTGCTGATGGCGCGTCAACGCCGCCTCACCGCGCAGGCGCAGGACCTGGCGCGGCGTGCCGTGCAGTTGCAGGACCTGTCCGCCCGGCTGCGCGACGACGAGGGGCCCGACGCGCTGGCGAGCCTGCTGCGGCAGGCGCTGGAGCAGGCGCTGGAGCACGCGCTGGAGCCGACCCTGAACGACCACGCCGAGGTGCTGATCGGTCTGGCCGAGGACGTGGCCCAGGCCCAGCGGCTGCGCAACACGCTGCTGGCGGCCATCGCGCATGACCACCGCACGCCGCTGGCGACCATCCTGGGCGCGGCCTCGTCGCTGCATGACCAGGGCGATCGGCTCGACGCGGCCCGGCGCCGCCGGCTGGCCGCCACCATCGTCGACGAGGCCACGCAACTGTCCCGGCTGACCGACAACACGCTGCAACTGGCCCGTCTGGATGCCGCCGGCCTGAGCCTGCGCAGCGACTGGGAATCGCCCGAGGAGCTGATCGGCACGGCCTTGCGCCGGGTCCGCCAGCGTCACCCGCAGGCCCGCCTGCTGACCCGCCGGATCGGCGAGCTGCCGCTGGTCCGGGGCGATGCGGTGCTGCTGGTGCAGCTGCTGGACAACCTGATCGACAACGC
>JACCDS012072711.1_pt1 | contig 12846 bp, 11 predicted proteins | sample 7446441 | NCBI WGS metagenome assembly JACCDS01 (sample SAMN15323445, study PRJNA562643) | freshwater metagenome | isolation source: river surface water | place: USA:Blue River Watershed | collected 2017-08-17
AAACTTTCTATGGCTGTTTTAATTTCTTGTTTTGCAATGCTTGCCAAAAAACCTAAACGGCCCATGTTAATGCCTATGATTGGAATTCCTGAATCACGAACAAAACTTACCGTATCCAACAAAGTACCATCGCCACCCACACTCATTAAATAATTTATTTCTTTTAGCTCTTCGTGGTTAGTAAATATGGCAATGTTTTTAGGGAGTTTTACTCGAGGAGTTAAGAAAGCATGAAAGGCACTGTAAATAACAATCTCCACATTGTTCTCTTCTAAACAATCGATCAGCTGCTGCATATATACAGTTGCCGATTCGTTGTACTTGCGACCGTAGATGGCTATTTTCATTTTTAAATGTTTAGATACTTCATGAAAGAATCGAAGCGATCCATTGTATCATCCATATCTATTTTTTGTTTATAAAAACTATGTACAGTGTAATTAAAACGTTCAAAGGTTTGAATTATCCCATTCACATCTTCTTTGTCTACTTTTAATGTAACCTCTAGTTTAGTAGAATCAGCCATTGTTTTAATGTATGAACTCAAAATATGGGCATCATTCGATTCTACGATACGAGAAATTTCCGAAAGAGAATAATTACGTTGGTCGATTTCAAGTATAATTACAGCTCCAGGATTTTCCAAGGAAGTAATTTCAGAAAAATAATTAATTAAGGAATTAATACTAATCATTCCTAAATAATTTTCTTTCGTATCTAATACTGGCACTATGCTTAAATTTTGTGCCGACATTAATTTCATTACGTCGTAAAGATGTTGCCAAGCATACACATATGGATGAACGAGGCGTAACTCTAAAGTTCCGATGGCTTCAAATGTATCAGGCATTTCCAAGATTTCATCTTCAGAAATTAAGCCTAAAAATTGAGTTTCGTTTACAATGGGTAAATGAGAAATTTTGAAATCATTCATTAAAGCCAAAGCCCTATCGCCTGTGTCTGAAGTTTTCAGGGAAGGAATTAAATCATTAATGAGTTCTGCACTTAACATATTTCTGTTGTTATACTAACAACCTTATGATTGATAAAGTTTTTCTAAGAATTTATCTAGTATCTCGTTGAATTCTTGAGGGCGTTCCATCATTGCCGCATGTCCGCATTGATCAATATAAGTCAATTCAGAATTAGGGAACAAACTATGGAATTCCTCGGCTGCTTCTGGAGGTGTAATGGTATCATTTTTACCCCAGATCAATGAAACAGGTATCGTAATTTTAGGTATTTCTTTTCGAAGGTTGTGTCGCATCGCTGATTTAGCCATCGACAATATTCGTAATATTTTACTTCTATTATTTACAATCTCATATACTTCATCCACCAACTCTTTGCTAGCAGTTTTAGGGTCGTAAAAAGTATATTCAACTCTTTCTTTAATGTAATTGTAATCTTCTCTTCGAGGATAAGTTCCACCCATTCCTTCTTCGTATAAACCAGAGCTACCAGTAAGCATCATAGAATGCACTCTCTCTGGATGCGACAAGGTATATACTAATGCAACGTGGCCACCAAGAGAATTTCCTAACAAAGTTACTTTGTCGAAATTTTTATACTCCACGAATTTATGAATGAACTTTGCCAATGCTTCAACGTTGGCACCAAGTAGTGGTAAGTCGTAAATTGGCATTAAAGGAATTACAACTTTGTATTTGGTAGAAAACTTTGCACATACATGCTCCCAATTACTTAAAGCACCAAATAAACCGTGCAGTAAAAGTAATACTGGTCCTTCACCCTCTTCTACAAAACTAAAATCCTTATCTTTCTTTACAGTCAAACCCATGATTTGATTCTTATTTCTGCTAAAATATGAAATTTCATATGCAGAATCGTTTTTTAATCGGTATAAATATATATTTTTTTCAACAAAAAACGCACTACGACTTAATTAACTGAAAATGAGAGAGCCAATTGCGAATAATTTGTGGTCCATCTACACTTAAAATTGATTCTGGATGGAATTGAACCGACCAAATTGGTAGTGCTTGATGAACAATAGCCATAATTTCCATTTCTTGAGTATGTGCGATACAATGTAATGAATCGGGTAAATCCTCAACTATTAAAGAATGATATCGCATCATTTCTGCACCTTGAGGAATATTTTGAAACATAGGATGTTCAACATGATTGATTTTAGAAACCTTTCCATGCATTCCTTTTTTTGCATGAACTACTTTAGCTCCAAAATGCTGAGCAATGGCTTGTTGGCCAAGACAAATGCCAAGTATTGGAACTTTACCAATAAAAGTTTCTAGTATTTGCATTAAAATTCCAGCCTGTTCTGGGCGTCCTGGACCAGGAGAAATAACAATGGCACTTGGATTTAAAACAAGCAATTCCTCTAGTGTACACTCGTCGTTTCTGCGAACTATCACATCTGTGTAGTGTTGCTTTAATAAATCGACTAAGTTGTAACTAAAGGAATCGTAGTTGTCTATGAATAGAATCACTATTTGTTAAGTACAGTTTTTACCATATCGGCAATCGATTTTCCATCGGCTTTACCTTGTAATGCTTTGTTGGCAGCACCAATAACTTTGCCCATCTCTTTCGGATCTGTAACTCCTAATGAAGATACAATCTTCTCTATTTCTGCACGTAATTCTTCTGAGCTCAATTGTTTTGGCATAAATTCTTCCATTACTTGCAACTCTTCTTCTTCTATTTTTGCCAAGTCGGCTCTGTTTTGTTGCTTGTAAATTTCGATCGAATCTTTGCGTTGTTTAATTTGTTTTTGAACCGCTTTTAATTCAGCTTCTTCGGTTAATTCATCACCTGCACCTTTCTCCGATTTAGCTAATAATAATGCGGCTTTTATGGCACGTAATCCTCTTAAACGTGCATCGTTTTTTGAAAGCATTGCTGCTTTAATTTCTGAATCTATTTTTGTGATTAATGACATCTTTTAAATTGTTAATTGTTAATTGTTAATTGTCAATTGTTAATTATTAATTGCGGTGGATGGTAGTTGCGTTTGCTTGGGCTGTTGGCATCAACAATAAATCGTTAATGTTTACATGCGATGGTCGGCTTGCGGCGAAATAAATAACATCTGCAACATCCTCTGGATGCAAAGGTTCAAAACCTTGATAAACATTTTTTGCTCTTTGTTCATCTCCTTTAAAACGTACAATAGAAAATTCTGTTTCAACAGCACCTGGATGTATGGCCGTAACTTTAATTCCATGTTTCAGTAAATCGATACGCATCGAACGGCTTAATGAATCTACTGCTGCTTTGGTAGAGCAATAAACATTACCATTTGCATAACTTTCTTTACCCGCTATCGAACCAATATTTATAATGTGGCCACTTTGTTTTTTTATCATTGCTGATGCTACTACTTTGGAAACATAGAGCAAACCTTTCACATTGGTGTCAATCATTGTTTCCCAATCATTAACATCACCTTCATAAAAAGGTTCTAAGCCAAGCGATAGTCCGGCATTATTAATCAATACATCAATGTTATTCCATTCCTCGGGTAGATTTTGTAATTGTTGTTCTACCTCTTCCCTATTTCTCACATCAAAATGTAAACACAAAACTTCGGCATTGTATTCTGATACGAGCGATTGACGTACCGCTTCAAGTTTTTCTGTTCTACGTGCTGTAATAATTATTCTGTAGTGTTCTTTTGCAAATAGATGTGCGCAAGCTTCTCCAATTCCTGAACTTGCACCGGTAATAAGTACTGTTTTTTTCATTCGCTACTCGAAATATAACGTTAAACAAACCACTCTAGAAAATAATTGATCGAGCGGACGAGAATATAAGTGACCTTCTTTTTTTAGGATATCACGTGTTCCGTATGAAAATTTAAACTCAGGACTAAATTTAAAATATTGGTAATATAAGTCCCAACCAAAACCCCATTCATAAGCAAGGTCGTAATTTTGCAATTTTACTTTACGAGTCGATTCATCGAAAGGATCTTCACCTTTTTCAATTTTCTTTTGAGAAATCACATCGTAATTAAATTTCATTCCACCAATCACATAAAAGCCAACATTACGATGACGTATGCTTCTAATTTTTATACCTAATGGAAATTCTACGTTGGTTGATTCTATACTTTTGGTTGCGTTTTTAGTAGCATCAGCAAACGTATATTTTATTTGACGATCTATAAATGATAAATTAGGTGTGAAGCGTAAATCAACATTGCGCCATAACAATACATTGGTTACGATACCAATGTTAAAGCCCGGACCACCAAGAGGTGTAGCACTTAATAATGTATCTGTTTTATAAAACTGTGGCTTTTCAAAAACTTTTAAATCGCTATTATTGAAACCAATTAAAAATCCAAAACGTAATTTCTGACGATCATACGAAGGCAGATTTTCTTGCGCAAATACATTCGTGCAAATAATTAAAAGAAGAAATATGTATACTATTTTTCTCACTATTTTATACCAGTATAGATGCTACAAATTCCGAAACCTAAAACTTTACATTGAGTATTCGAAAATCCTGCATTTTTCAACCTATCTAAAAAATCGTTACCATCAGGAAAAGCTTTCACAGATTCTGGCAAATAGGTATATGCACGAGCATCATTTGAAAACAATTTACCAAATAATGGCAATAACTTAAACGAATAAAAATTATAAAATTGTTTAATAGGGAAATTTTTAGGGTTTGAGAATTCTAAAATAACTGCTTTTCCTCCTGGTTTAAGCACCCTATTCATGTCCGATAAACCTTTGTCGAGATTTTCGAAATTACGAACTCCAAAGCTAACAGTAATAGCATCAAAGGTATTATCATCAAACAATAGTTTCTCCGAATCGCCTAATCGAACTTCAAAACGATGTTGCTCCTTACGTTTGGTTATTTTTTGCTGTGCTATATCTAACATTCCTTGCGAAATGTCGACACCAATAATTTTTTCAGGTTGTAAACTAAGAGCTTCGAAGGCAAAATCGCCTGTACCGGTGGCAACGTCGAGTATTAATTGAGGTTTTATATCTTTTAATTCAGCGATGGCTTTTTTACGCCAAATTATATCAATTCCAAGCGAAAGGAAATGATTTAAGAAATCATAAGTCTTGGCTATGTTGTTAAACATAGAGGCAACTTGCTGTTTTTTAGGGTCTTGCTGATTATATGGTTTTACATTTGTTCCCATGGATGGCGAAGTTAAGAAATCTAATTGTGAATGCCGATATTTGCCTATAAACCTAGAAAAAATGAATATTGTTTTACTACACGGTGCTATTGGCACAAAACAACAAATGCAAGGCCTTAGTGCTCAATTAATGAATGAACACCAGGTATACTCCTATGATTTCCCGGGGCACGGAGAACATCCTCATATGGAGAACGGATTTAGCATTGAACTTTTTGAGGAATGGATATCAAAAGAAATTGACAAGATGGACGGTGATGTGGCCATCCTAGGATATAGTTTAGGAGGATATGTGGGTTTACGATTAGCTTTAAAGTATGCTGATAAAATAAAAGTGGTTATGACATTTGGAACTATTTTCAATTGGCATCCTGAACAAGCAAAAAAGCAGATATCGATGATTAATCCTGATAAAATTCAGGAGAAAGTCCCAAGTTTTGCTGAGCACCTTCATAATACTCACGGAGAGAAATGGCCTAAAGTTTTAAGCAACACACATAGCTTACTTCAAAAGTTAGGCGATTTGCCATTATTAAACGAAGAAAATTTGCCTAACATAAAAGCTAAGTGTTTAATATCGGTGGGCGATAGAGATGCTCTTGTTAGCATTGAAGAAAGTATACAAACGTATAAATTAATTCCTGGCGCAATGATGGCCGTTTACCCAGCAACGGGGCACCCGATAGAGAAGGCTCCAATAGAGCAAATAAAAAAAGACTTCTTGAATTTGCTTTAGCATTTTCAAGAAGTCTTTTTTAAAGGTTGATTTAAGTATTATTTCAACTTCACAATACGTTGTGAACTCGATTTTTCATCGGAAGTAATTTGAAGCATATATACTCCATTACTGTATTGGCTAAGATCTACCTTAGCTACCAGTGATTCCTCTGATTTATTTACTGTTTGAGAGTATACAATTCGACCAAGTTCATCGATAACATTAATAACTGTTTGTCCTCTGTATACATCACTAATTTTTACAGTGAAATCATTTTGTGTAGGATTAGGGTAAACAATTAATTCAGCGAATGCCGATTTACTATTGATACCTACACCAAATGGTACAATTAAAACATTTGAATAATCTGAGAAACCTAAACCATTGATTGCACGAACTCTGTAGTAGTAAGTAGTTCCAGTTACAAGATTTGGTGAAATATAAATAGTAGTATTAGCACCTAAATTGTTTGCAACTTCAACGAAAGTAGAATCGTTATCAACAGAGCGTTCTACTCTATAACCAGTTTCATTTGTAGAATTATCGGTCCATTTTAAAGTAGCTGAAGTTGCCGCTTGAGATAATAAAACAAGTGAACTAGGAGCATTAGGTCTGCTACCTGTAGTAAAGTTAATAGTTGAAGAGAATGTACCATTTCCACAAGCATTATATGCAGCAATTTTAGCGTACAATTTAGTGGCCTGTGGTAAACCAAGTGGAGCAAAAGAAGTTGTTCCTGCACCAACTAAAGTAGTATCGAGTACCATTGAAGTAAATGTTGAATCACTTGAAATTTGCAATACATATCCAACAGCACCTGGTACAGCACCCCAAGTAAATGGTGTGTTTGGATTAACATTTATTTGACCGTTTGCTGGAGATGAAATACTAGCATTTATTGTAAGAGCATTTACAACTGTGAAACTCACAGGTATTGTTTTTACAATACTACCTGAAGTACCAACTACAGTAAAGTTTTTAGCTCCTGCAGTTAAGCCTTGCGTACTTACTTTAAGAGTTACTGAATTACCAGGAGTAACACTTGCACTTGAAAAAGTTGCAGTAGCACCTGAAGGCAAATTGCTTGTTGATAAAACGATTGGATCGCTGAATCCTAAGATAGAACTAAAGCTTAAGCTAAAGTTTGCTGAATCAGGAGCACAAACTCCATTTGGTGTATTGTTAATAGATGCAATGTTAAAGCTTGGTGCAAGTGGTGCTAAAATTCTAATGGCTGCATTATTAATATCGAAGAAAATATTTCCGATTGCTTCCACTTTAATTCTACATGTATTGCTTATGTTGTTTGGTACTAGAATCATTTCAGAACCATCGTTCGCAGTACTATCTTTTAAAATAATGTTGAAGTTTTGACCAGCATCAGTAGATAATAAAATACGAACTAAAGAACAATTAATTGGAGTAGTATTAGTATTTGCTACGTTCCAAGTAATAAGCTCTTCCGAACCTACATACATGGTATCAACGGTATTAGAACTTGATACAGTAAATGGACCTGCTGCTGCAGTTACAGTTATTGTCATTTCAGATTTTCCGGTTGCACCACCTGCCAATTTATTATCGCGAGCAGTTAAACGGAATTTCATACTACGAGCATAGTTTGGTAAACGCTCGCCTTTTACTGGAACATTGGTTAAAATATCGTTTAACTTAGGAAATGTTCTTACCGGTTCAGTTTTCGGACTGAAGAATCTGAATAATGGTGAATTACCTGTAGTTGTACCAGGAGCACCTTGAGGACCTAAGTCCATTTGTTCCCAGCTGTATGTTAAAACATCACCATCAGGGTCTGTTGCAGAACCTGTAAGTGTAAAAGGTGTACTAATTGGAATAGTGTAATTTGGCCCAGCACTTACAACAGGAGGATTATTTCCTGAAGGTACTTTTACCGGACAATTATTTCCAGAGCCTGAGTTTATGAATGCATTGATTTCATCAATACTTCCTGAGTGGAAATAAGGATCAGAATTTGGTTGAATATCATCTGCACCGCAAATACCAGCATATGCCATGATCGTAGTACCACTTCCTGGTTCCCATGCAGTGTTACCATTTCTATTACCACCTGCACAAGATCCTGTTACAGAGTTGAAGGTATGGTTACCAGCAAATTGGTGACCCATTTCGTGTGCAACATAATCGATGTCGAATGCATCACCCACTGGAGAAGGTGAACCAGTTACACCACGTGCTTTAGAAGTCGTACAAACAACACCCAAACCTGCAATACCTCCACCACCTGTACTGAATACGTGACCAATGTCGTAATTAGCTAAACCAATACGAGCATTTACAGTGGTTACGTTCTCTTGTAACATGGTACCACCATTGTTATTAGTATATGGATCTGATGAACCAGGTAAAAATATGAGGGTATCATTTTTAGCAATTAAATTCATGTGTACTGCTACATCTTTTTCATACACACCGTTTACACGGTTCATTGATGTAACCATTTTTGCTAAAACTTGTGCTCTTGTTGGATTTGCTAAACCAGTTGAAGCTGCAGAATATTCTACAGTACATGCTAACGCTAAACGATAGTTGCGCATTTGTACTTCTGCTGCACCAGTATTGCGTTGATAATATGATTCTAATCTTGTTTTAGTTTCTTCCATAAATTGCTCATCAGCTACTACCGAGCAAGTGAATGTATTTGCCCAAGTTGGAACATCTCTACGGTAATAACTCATGTATTGAGTTTGAGTATAATTAGAAATTGGGTCGATAAAATATCTTCCTTCCGTAGATAATACCATCGCATGAAATCCAAACGGACCAATATCCATTTTCACAGTATTGCTAGGATTTTCAACGCTAACACCTGTGAAGGTTTTAATTTCAGAATATTTAGCTGCTAACTCCTCTTCCATCATTGGTGTTTCAATAACACGGAATGATTCTGTGTTTCCGTATGGCATTGGAAGTTCAACAATTATTGGTTTCATTCTATTGAAATTTTCAATTGAAGAAACTGGAGCAGTTAGTAAAAACGATTTGAATGCCTCGTAATTTAAACTTAATGATCTGTACTTATCAGGGTAAACTTTAGTACCATCAGCAATACGATTTAATGTTGATACGGGTACATCATTCCAATACGATTTATTGGCTTGGGATTTGGCTTGAACACCTATTGTCACAATTAATGTGCTCAAAACCATTGTTCGTTTTATAAAATTTAATATCATTTTTATGAATTTAGATTTGCTAATATATGTGATTTTGAAATTACTACAGCAATAATCATGTCAAAAAAGAATAGCCCTTAAAAAAGGGCTATTAATAGTATTTTTATATTGATTTAATATAGAATTATAGAACTTAATTCTAATAACTTTCCTTCACCTGTGTAGTATTTTTCTTGAATTCGTTCATTTTAACGAACGCTTTACCCATGCGTGATGCTAAATTAGTTTCATAAGTAGCATCTTTACTAAAGGCAATAATGGTATTGTATTGAACCATGTTTTGTTTCTTCATCATGCTTTCAGGAGCATAAGAAAGTGCAAATGGTTTTTCCAAAGTTAGCGGGAATAACAATATTCTACGAGTAGTTTCAACAGTATTTGTTTTACTCACATCAATGAGCGTAAAGTCGATGCTAATGCTTTGTAATTTATCTTTATAACATGTAGATGTTGGTTCTGAACTCAAGTGTAATATCAATTGATCGTTTTGGTCGAAGCTTGCAGCGGTAACATTATATGCACAGTTATTCTTTGCGGGTATGCTCGAACTGAAATAAACTAATGGTTTATATTTTAATATTTTTTCAATAATCCATGTTTTTGTTTCTTCCAATGTTGGTTCTTTTGGTGCTTCTACTACGGGTGCTGGAGGCGGAGTAGGTTTCGGAGCTACTTTTTTTGCAGGCTTTTTACGTTGTCGATTAGGAACCTGTGCAGCAGCATCAGCATAAATAAATACTACAAATAAACAGAGAAGAATACTAAATATTTTTTTCATTGTAATTAATAAGCTAATAATTCTTGGATGGCTGTATTTACTTTATCGGCATTTGGAATCATTGTTCTTTCAAGCGTTGCATTTAATGGAATTGCTGGTAATGCTTCTGAACCTACAACTCTCACAGGAGCATCTAAATATTGAAAACATTCGGCTGCAATTCTACCCGACAATGCTTGAGCAAATGAATTATGTACTGGTTCTTCTGTAAGCACCATGCATCTTCCATTTTTTTGTACCGATGATTGAATTAAGTCAAAGTCTACAGGATGTATACTTCTTAAATCGATAATTTCAACTTGAGTTTTTAATTGTTTACTTGCATTTTTTGCCCAATACACACCCATTCCATAGGTAATGATGGTAATGGTTTGCGCATGTTCATTGGTATTCGATTCTTGAACGATTCTACCTTTACCAATTGGGATAATATAATCTTCACTTGGCTCAATAGTTTTCGCATCTTCTGTGCCTTTAATTTTCGACCAATACAATCCTTTATGCTCTAACATAATTACAGGATTAGGATCGTAATATGCTGCTTTCATTAATCCTTTTAAATCGGCACCTGTAGAAGGATAACAAATTTTAATTCCTCTGATATTTGCTAACACCGATTCAACAGAAGAAGAATGATATGGACCACCGCTACCATATGCGCCAATAGGCACGCGAATGATTGCACTAACTGGCCATTTACCGTTCGATAAATAACAAGAACGTGCAACTTCTGTAAACAATTGATTTAATCCTGGCCAAATATAATCGGCGAATTGTACTTCTACGATTGGTTTTAATCCAACAGCCGACATACCTACCGTACTACCAATTATAAATGCTTCTTGGATTGGTGTATTAAATACTCTGTTGTTTCCAAATTTTTGAGCTAAGGTTGCAGCTTCTCTAAACACACCACCTAAACGAGCACCCACATCTTGACCGTAGAGTAAACATTCAGGATGTTTTTCCATTAATTCTTTCACTGCAAAAAGAGCCGAGTCTACCATTACGGTAGCTTCTTTTCCTTGAGGTTCACGTTCACCTTCTTCTTGTGTAACTGGAGTAGGTGCAAAATCGTGTGTGAATAAATCATGAGGACGAGGGTCGTCGGCAAGTAATGCTTTATCGTATTGAAGTTGAACTTCTTTTTTTACTTTTTGATTGAGGGCATCTAAAATTAATTCTTCAATGCCAGTATCTACTAATGTTTGCTTAAACTTTGGATATGGATCACGCAACGAAGCTTCTTCTAAATCATCGCGGTACCATTCTTTACGCACACCAGAAGTATGATGATTTAATAAAGGAACTTTTGCATGGATTAAAAATGGGCGACGTTCTGTGCGAACAATTTTAATTACTTCTTCGATGCATTGGTACGAAGCGACAAAATCGGTACCATCAATAGAACGAACTTCTAAGCCTTTAAAACCTTGAGCATATTCATTCGCATCCATTGCACGAATTTCTTTAGCATTCGCAGAAATATCCCACTCATTATCTTGCACAAGATATATGATTGGTAATTTTTTGAGCACTGCCATTTGAAAAGCTTCCGCTACTTCACCTTCGGTAATGCAAGCATCACCCAAAGAGCAAACAACTATGGGAGCATTTTCATCTTTATTAAGTAGTCCAGTATTCTCTTTGTATTGAATTCCCATGGCAACACCAGTGGTTGGAATGGCTTGCATACCTGTAGCCGATGATTGATGAGGGATTTTTGGCATATCAGGACGATTCAAACTTGGGTGAGAATAATAGGTTCTTCCACCCGAAAATGGATCGTCGCGTTTTGCTAATAATTGCAACATGAGCTCGTAAGGCTTCATACCGATAGCCAATAACATAGCATCGTCGCGGTAATATGCAGAAAGGTAATCTTGAGCTTTCAATTGAAGACCCATGGCTAATTGTATAGCTTCATGGCCTCTTGAAGTAGCATGCACATATTTGGCAGTTACTTCTTTGTTTGCTTCATATAATTCAGTAAGTGCCTTAGCAGTACACATTAACTCCCAAGCTTTCAGTAATATATCTTCCGAAATTTGTGCTTGCTGCTGAACTGGTGCGGGACTTTCCGCCTTTTTCTTATTAACTCCTAGCATAGATTAGCAAAAGCATCAAATATAAGAAAAAATAGATAATGGATGCAGGAAGCTGGATGCAGGATGCAGGACACAGGACGCAGGACTAAAGACTAGAGACTAAAGACTAGAGACTATTTCCCTTTAAACTTATTAATAGCATTAACGGTAAAATCAGAAAGCACCAATTTGCCGCTCATTTCAGCACGTTCTAGGAGAAGAGTGTCCCAATGGTCGGTACCTTGCCAAGCTGCCTTTTTCAAAAGCATCATTGCTTCGGGATTTGAATTTGCCAAACGATGTGCAAGCTCTTGAACTGCATTATCGAGTTGATGAATATCTTCAAATATTTCGGCATATAAGCCTTTTTGTTTTGCCCATTCGGCGCTTTGCCATTCGGTTGCGTTAATGGCTAACTGACAAAATGCAGAAGATCCTACCTTTCTTTCCACGGCTGGACCAACTACAAAAGGTCCAATACCAACAGCAAGTTCACTTAATTTTACCGCTGCATGAACTGAAGCTAATGTATAATCGGCTGCAGATGCTAACCCTACTCCACCTCCTACTGCTTTGCCTTGTACTCTTGCAATAACAAATTTTGGTGCTTTGCGGATGGCATTAATAACTCCTGCAAAACCTGAGAAAAAAGTTTTACCAGTTTCTAAATCTTTAATAGAAATCAATTCATCAAAACTCGCTCCTGCACAAAATGCCTTTTCTCCTTCGCTTTGTAATACGATCACTTTCGCTTCGTCATTTTTACCCATCACTTCGATTTCTTTCGCCAAGGTTCTAAGTATTTCGCCTGGCAAAGAATTACTCTGTGGATGAAAAAAAGTGATCGTACCGATTCCGTCGTTGATGCTTGATTTTACAAAAGGCTCCATTTGAAT
>JACCDS011109090.1_pt1 | contig 12845 bp, 13 predicted proteins | sample 7446441 | NCBI WGS metagenome assembly JACCDS01 (sample SAMN15323445, study PRJNA562643) | freshwater metagenome | isolation source: river surface water | place: USA:Blue River Watershed | collected 2017-08-17
GATTACATCGAGATGTTCTACAACCCGATCCGCCGCCACGGATATAACGGGAAGAAGTCGCCGGTACAATTTGAACAGCAGTTTTTCGAGAGGCAGCGAAGCGTCTAGAAAATCGATAGCGATTCAATCTTAATTAACGGCTGGCGGAACAGCTCGCTGGATGAGCGATTGGGGGACAGCGGACCCATCAACACCTCGCAGAATTTGCAAGAAAATCCGCCGGTATTATCTCGAACCTAGCAAATACCGACACGCGGTTTTAGAGAGAAAGCCGCGCCAGTGCAGCGTTCTCAAATTATCCAGGATGGACTCAGTAATTTAGCAGGGCATGACTTTCGAAAATCTGTGCTCCCGAATCACTACAATTACTGCAGACTGCGCTCAAGCGTTTGAAACAGAATAACCTTGATGGCACCAAAGTCTGAGACCAGGTTGGCGTTAATGCGTACAATCGCCAATATCGTCACGGACCTATTTGGCTCACGCAGCCGTAAGCCGAAGCATTTACTAGCCCCCTGGCGATACATCGCTTTGCTCGAGCCATCATCGTTGTAGGCTAATCGTACGAATCGTTACGTCGGGTTCGATCAGAGCCCTTAGTATCTAGATAATTATGGATTCGTTAGTTCCGCCTTGCGTATGGTCATGAATAAGCTGCAGAACTTAATTATGGTGTCGGTTAAACTTTACGAGTTCCTCTGAACAAACTTATTCAACTAGATTTAGCCAATTCTGTATCGCATTCAATTGATCTTCTTGTAGACCAGTAGATGGATCACACGCAATCAGCTTGCTATGGCCGCCAAATGGTAAGTAGTCGTCATCAAGTGCTCGCCAGTCTGAGATACTATTTTTCTCAACATAATCAATGATTTCTAAAAATCTATTGTCATTTTTATCAAGGGTTGTAACCCCGGATATCCATGGGGCAAGCGAAGGAAGCATTTCAATTAATGAATCAAGCCCATCAAAACGCCAAGTTGAAGAAATAATAACTGAAACTGTGTGACCTTGAAGAACTTCTGCCAGACGATTGGCTTTGTTCAGTGGCTCCCCAATAATCCATCTTCCTTCGCAATTTTGCATTACGCCGTGAAGCACGCCATCGATGTCAAGAAATAATACTTTCATATCATAAAAACCTTTATTTTAAGATAAATTTAATAAAAAATTTGATTTTAAATGAGATTTCGCCAAAACGGTGAGTTGTCAAATGATCATCGTCAAACGCTGGCACCTTAATGCATATGAAAAATATTTTGACTTTTGTAAATCACGTAAAATTACAGCGCTCATCTTAAAAAGTTGCGGGTTTTTCAAATAAATTACTATTTTAAAAAAATTTAAGATGGTTAAATTTCATGAAAACTTCAAATCATATAATTTTCGATCAAACTCCCTTTGCTGCTGGGTTGTATAAAATTTAATTTCCATATATAAAATTGGATGGTAGTGACTTCAGAAAAATATTTGGCAACAATTTTATCTCTCCAATAGATGAATCTATCGTTTTTCCATATTCCTTCAAGGATGCTGCCGTCAGATTTAACTAGTTTTCCTTGACCATGGAATTCATTCTCTTTAAATTCTCCGATATATTTGTCTCCATTGGGAAATGATAGTATACCCTGCCCGTGATATTTTGCATTTTTAAAATAGCCAATATACTTCTCGCCATTTAATAATATAAGAGTTCCGTAACCATCATAGGCATTCTCAAGAAAATCTCCGAAATACTCCTCTCCATCGCTAAATATAAGATGGCCATGTCCGGAGTATTTCCCATCCTTAAAATTTCCTATATATTCAGTTCCGTTCGCCCAAGTATATTTGCCTTTGCCCTCGAATTTTCCATTTTTGAATTCCCCTAAATACTCGAATTGATCATTACCAGCTCTTCCAAAACAATTATCCCAACTAGAACTAAAAACTCCAGGGCACTCCTGGGATTTGTTTGGCTCCTGAGATAATGCGTGACCGCCATGAATTATGAGTGGCAGTATCAAAGCTGCTATTGCAGCCCAACTGCGGGTAATTTTTAAATTATTGCAATATTTATGCATTCAATAAAATTTCCCGATGGTTATCATTTATAAAGATAAAATTTTTAATAAACAATTCTGCTCTTCGTTAATAAAATTTTATCTTCGATATGGAATTGATCTAAAATTTGATGATATTACATGCCAAAAAAGATATTTTGGTAACATCTAAATTGATTTTTATATAATGCCAAATTTGTTGCTCTCATTGGGTTGGTCGGGGTAAATGTAATTTCATTGTGGTATAAGGCAGAAAGTATTATGGGTGGCCCATGGAAAAATCTTCGGAAAAATTTCATATTTTTTAGTGGCGTGACGATTTCATGTGCGTCGGGTTGCATGAATTATCATTTTTTGGTAAATGAAAATATTAATATTTATTAATTTTTGATTCATTCTAAGTGGTGGTCCATTAAAATAATTAATATGGGCATTTTTTCGATTGAATCATTTTAAGTTCGAATATATATCTCCGAGCGATTTCACATGTGCGGATATTTCTTCACGAAGAATCGTAGGCGAGACGACTTCAACCTTATCTCCAAAGCTGAGTAGGAAAGATACAAGTTGGGCGCTGTAAAGAGCCTCGCTCCTTAGTTCAAGCCACCCTTGTTTATCAGGCTGTTCCGAAATCACTTGAGTGCTATCAAGCGGGAGTTCACGAAATTGATAAAGGATCGAGTCTCGTACCCGTAGATGCAGATCCATATATCGATCTTGGCGCAGTTCAGGCCAGCGGGATGAGGGCATGATGACGCTGTCCAAATGGCGATCAAGATTGAAATTTCTGGGAACGGCCATTGGCTGCAGACCCACCGAAACATGGCGGATTCGGTGTAGTGCATAGTGCCGAATTGAACCACCGAGACCTTCTCCTCCCACGAGATAGCGGATGCGATCTTTTGCGATCATGCCCAAGGGGCTCACGGTCGGCTCAGAGATTTTGCCGCGTGTATTTTGATAATTGAAGGAAATGACCCGTTGTCTGGCAATCGCCTCAATAACGGCCTGAATCACTTCCGGGGCAACCTGGGCGTCGATTCTGGTGATCCCATCTGGCATGAACCGAATGGCATCGGCTACGCGTCCCAAGTTGTTGGCGTGACGGGTGAGCTTGTTACGTAGTGCATTTTGAATTTCACCCAATTCCATGCCTCCTTCCTGACCAATCATTCGGTCAAATACTTGTCCCGCCACCAGCAGTGCCATAGCAGCTTCGTTAGGAATGAACGCAGCTGCTATGGACTGTGCGTCACGAAACCATCGTTGAGGATTGGTCGTTGTCCGGCGTACCAAGCGATTGCTCTCACCCAAAAAATCGTCAAGGTCGCTCAGCCATCTGCTCATGATACGACGACGATTCTCCGGACGGACGCTCGCGTCCCAGTACGGCCAGTGATCGACGAGATCACTGACGGTCTTTGCCTTTGCCTTCGAAGGCGGAAGCAATTCAAAGAGCTTGAGCGCAAGGTCTAGTTTCACTTTATCTCCGTGCCGATAGTCATCTGCGAACGCGTGCGGCGATTCCTACCAACGTGATTTTATTTAGAACAGTTTAGCGCCTAAGCTGGGACAGATTTTGTCCGTCCCATCTCTAGATAATTCGTGAGTCGTATCAATTGATACCCCTTTAAACAAGGAGCCATGATGACCGATATTCCCGTTGTTAAACCGACTGTGACAAATGACAATCAGCCCACGCTGATCCTGGTCCCGCGACGTGCCGGAATCAAAGCTGGGGCGACCAATGTCTTGGAAGTGCTAGTCCGGGTTCAAGCAAAAGACATGCAGGGCGCAGCCCAAAGCAATCGGGCTCCACAGGCGCTTGCATTGGTCATTGATCGCTCTGGTTCGATGTCGGGTCGCCCGCTCATGGAAGCAAAGCGGTGTGCTGAATATGTGGTCTCCAGAACGCGCCCCAGCGATGTTATCGCACTGGTTCAGTTTGACCACCGAGCCGCCTTGCTCTGGCCCGCTACGTCGGTCGGTGATGGAACGGCGCTTCGAGATGTGATCTCGTCGATCACTGGCGGTGGCTCAACCAATCTGCATGGGGGATGGCTCAAAGGCGCCCAGGCTCTGCGTGAAGATTGCGAAAGCAATTTTCGTCGCATCATCTTGCTATCGGATGGATGTGCCAATCAGGGGGTTACCGACAGTGAGGAAATCAAGCGTCAGTGCGCCTGGTGGGCATCGCGCGGAATTACCACCAGCACCTTTGGCCTTGGATATCGGTTCAATGAGGAACTGATGATCGAGATAGCGAGAGAAGGGGGCGGCAATGGCTATTACGCAGAGAGTGGCGAGGATCTGAAAGATCCCTTTGAGCAGGAGCTTGACTTGCTAGCCAACCTGGCCGTGCGAGAAGTTCGCCTCAGCGTTACGGCAGCTGAGGGCGTCGAGGTCGAAATGGTCAACGATCTTCCGTTCAATGGGCGCCATTGGGGATTGCCTGACATCGCATGGGGGGCTGAGGCATGGGCGATGTTGCGGGTGACCTTGCCCAAGGAGGCCTTGAAGGAGATCGGGCAGGAATGTGAGCTGCTACGTGTCCAGATAAAAGCATCAAACCCTGAACGCCATCTGCTCCCGACTGCGAAGGCCAGTTTGTCCTTGCCGGTTGTTGCAAAGGAAGCTTGGAAGGCATTGCAAGAAGACGAACTGGTTGCGCGTAGAAGCGTCGAGGTTGAGGCAGGCAAAGCACTGACGCGCCTGCGAAGCCTGGCCTTCGAAGGAAATTGGCTGGAAGTTGATCGACTCGTCATGGAGGCAAAGGCAACTTTCAAGGGCAACGCATGGGTCGATGGAATCCTGAATTCAATGATGGACGTCGCTGCTAGCCGATCGCGCGAACGAACCATGAAAGAAGCGTTGTACTCGTCTTCGAAGCTGAGCTCTCGTTTGGCAGCGAAGCATGAGGCGGAGTTTGGTGGTGAAGGCAATGAAGGGCCAGCCTATCTCCGAAGAAAATCAACGCAAGGAAAAAGTAGACCCAAGTAAGGACCGTTATCAGCGATGGCCAAAGCGGCGACTGCCCTTTAGACACTCGTTGCAAACCGAACATTTTTGACTTGATTAAGGAGGTTCCATGGTTCGAGACGATAGCCCAATGAACGTTGACTTTGAACTCGAATTTGCAGGTGCCTTTAGGCAGGGGCAAGTGCCTGAGGGGCTGCACAATGTGGTACCTGGCTTTGCGGCGGCATGCCGTCGTTGGTCATTGATTGCGCTCGGTGCCCTTGGCGGGGCGCAACAAATCTTGCATCAGTCGAACTGCTCCAACCCATCGCTTCTTGGCGGGTTGGGCATTCGGTTTAATGGGAGCGATGGATGTTATGATCGAGCCGTCGCCGAGGCATCGATTGCCCGCGCGTTGCGACAAGCATTGCTCACCGAGCCCGTTTGGCCTCAGGAATCTCCGCTCCTAGGCAACATTCATCGTCTGACGGAAATGCTCGGCCTTGATCGTGCCGAGGAGGCCGTACTGACGCTGGTGGTGCTAGAGCGGCAAGATACTCTTTTGAGCCAAGCGCTGGAGACCTTGGGGGAATTGAATAACAGCCGTTTGTATGACGCGCTGTGCCAATTGCTGCAATTGCCGGAGACCGAAATCCGACTGGCGTTGTTGCCCAGCTCTCGCCTGTTTCGTACGGGTCTGTTGCGATTGGATCCGCGCATTTATTCCTTCGAACACAAGATCGACCTCATCACCGGTCTTTCCGAAAAGATGATTCATGCGCACACGCAGCCGTTCGCGATGTTTGCTAATAGTTTCGTATCTTCTCGCGATAACCAGCTGGTTATTGAAGACTACGATTATATGCACGCCGACATTGGTTACCTGAGGGACTACTTGTCCGAGGTCATGCGGCGTCAAACGAAGGGCGTGAACGTCCTTGTCTACGGAGCACCGGGGACGGGAAAGACAGAGCTCACGCGCGTACTGTCCAAGCATCTCAGTGCGACGCAGTTCGAAATTGCTACCGAGACGGAGGAGGGCAGTCGCCTGCGTGGCGTGGATCGGCTCAGCTCGTACCAGCTATCGCAGCACGTATTGGCGCATTCCGGCCGCACCTTCCTGCTATTCGATGAAGTCGAAGACATCTTTTCGATGGGCCCTGGTGGTGACATTCAAGAGTTCGGGCAGCGCGTGAATTTGTCTGGAAAGAAAGCCTGGATGAACAAGCTACTTGAGGAAAATCCCGTGCCGACGTTCTGGCTGTCGAACCAGATTTCGGAGATCGACCCCGCACACCTGCGGCGCTTTAGCTTCCATTTGGAGGTAAAGATTCCTCCTCGAAGCGTCCGTGAGCGAATCGTGGCGAAGTACGCCCGTCCGCTGGGACTGGGGCAAGATTGCATCCGTCGCATTGTGAGGCATGATGGCTTGTCTCCGGCCGTCATTGCCAGTTCAACCGACGTGGCACGAGCAATACATAGCACTGACGCACAAGTTGACATGGAGCAGGTGCTCAGTCGGCTTTTGGCAAACACGATGCGTGCATTGGGCGAGGATTCCCCACCGAGTAAATCGTCGGATCACTTGCTGCCCTACGATCCCGATAGCCTGAATGCAGGGCATGATCTGGCGCAGTTGTTGACAGGACTGCGTTCGGCCGGTGCTGCTCGCTTGTGCTTGTATGGCCCACCGGGCTCGGGGAAAACCGCTTTCGCGCATCACCTTGCAAGGGAACTGGATCGGCCGCTGCTGGTACGCCGTGCGTCTGACATCTTGGGTAGCTTGGTTGGACAGACCGAGCGGAACATAGCGGCAGCCTTTCAGCAGGCGCGGGAGGAGGGCGCCGTATTGCTGCTGGATGAAGCTGACTCGTTCTTGCTGGATCGCCGAGGGGCGCAGCGCCCTTGGGAAATAACTAGCGTGAACGAAATGTTGACTTCGATGGAATCGTTTGACGGGATCTTTATCGCGTCAACGAACTTGCTGGATCAAATGGACGCTGCAAGCCTGCGGCGGTTCGACGCCAAAATTCTATTTGATTACTTGAAGCCCGATCAGGCGGTCCGATTCCTTCACCGGATGTGCGAAAAGCTCGGACTCGACCACGATCCTAGCGCCGATAAGGCGATCCGTGAGCTAGCCGTATTGACACCCGGTGACTTTGCCTCCGTGCTGCGCCAATCGCGACTGGTGCCGATTGCGTCTGCCGTGGAGATTGCTCGCCGCCTCACTGAGGAATGTGCGCTCAAGCCGAATGCACGCAAAATGAAAATCGGCTTTTGATCGGATGAACATGTTGAGCACGATCCTTGCCAAGGCTCGAAAGAGCTGTCTTTCGTTCGAACGAAAATTCTTGGGCTATCGACTTGTTTCGATCACGAGAACCTTGTGGGAACGACATATGACAGCGAGCCATCGAAACATCTGACATCGCGAAGCAAAAATTTCTCGCCAAGGCAAAAAGCGAGGTCAATAAAAATGCTTGATCAAAAGAGTCACAAACTTTGTCACGTCGCACTGCTGGGTGATTCAATTTTCGACAATTCCATTTACGTCGGACGTGGCCATTCGGTAGCCGAGCAGTTGAGCCGACTGTTGGCCCCCGCAGGGAGGGCAACCTTGCTCGCCCATGATGGTGACGTGGCGTCCGACGTCGCCAAGCAAGCCCTAGGCATACCGATCGATGCGACGCACTTGGTACTCAGCATCGGTGGGAATGATGCCTTGGGGGCGGTCCCGGAATTGTCACGAGAAGTCGCCAACGTCAAGGCAGCCCTCGCATTCCTGGCAAAGATCAGGAACGCATTTCACGAAGATTATGTCTTGGCGACCAAGGCGGTCTCAAGGCGGCAATTGCCACTAGCAATATGCACGATCTATGAGGACTTGCCTGGCTTGTCTGACGATTTGAAGACTGCACTATCAATGTTCAACGACGTCATTACTCGTCAGGCACTGTTGATGGGCGCGGATGTCATTGACTTAAGAAACATATGCACTGAGCCAAGTGATTATTCAAATGTCTCCCCGATTGAGCCCTCTGAATTCGGTGGCCTGAAAATTTCTCGGGCAATTTGTAATTGGTTAAATTGGCGGGCCTGAATTAATGATATTAATCCGGCAAATTAGAAATGAAGCTCTTCTTTATGTAAATACTCCATTCCTGAATCAATTTTAATAAATGGGTGGGGAGCGTCGTAATTAATAATTTATTTCAATAAATCCAATAAAATATAAGAAATGTTCTGAATGAAAATAGACAATAAAAATTGCTCCCCTTGGATTGAACGCCTTAATTATGCATGTGTTGAATCAGTCGGCAGGCGTACACGGCAGGAAGACTATCACCTATTCAGTCCAGACCATCCATCCACTCAAGAGAGAGGTTTGCTCGCAGTACTCGCGGATGGTATGGGCGGACACGCTGGAGGCGCAGAGGCGAGTCGGATGGTCGTCGAGTGCTTCGCAAAAAATTTCAGCAAGCGCGACAAATCTCGTTCAATTTCTGCGGTTTTCGAGTCAGTCGTTGACGACTGTAATGGCGAGATCGCAAGGGCACAAACCACCCATCCGGAATTCGGCGACATGGGCTGTACCTTGGTGGCGTTGTATGTCCAGGACAAACAATTTCAGTGGGTAAGTGTTGGCGACTCTCCACTATTCTTGCATCGTCAAGGGCGGCTAATTCGCCTGAATGAAGACCACTCGATGGCGCCATTGATTAATGACGCCGTGGAAAAGGGCTTGTTGTCAGAGGAGGATGCCAAAAATCATTCAAGTCGAAACGTGTTGCGTTCGGCGATCATGGGCGATCCCATTGAAATGACAGATCTTTCATCAACAAAGTCCCTAGTTGATGGCGATGCCTTGATTCTTGCCAGTGACGGGATACTCACGCTCTCGTTGGAAGAAATGGAGGAACTGCTGGCCTGCTTCCCCCGTGATGCAAAAGTTCAGGCAGATCGCCTTTTGGATGCAGTGATCGCGAAAGAAGTCACTTGGCAAGACAATATAACGATCATGGTTGTCGTTTTTTAAATTTTTTTGGCTGCTTTATATTTGGTCTGGCCTGCGTTTTGCGAGGCATCCTGACAGCCATCATGATAGCGATCTTCAGCTTGGCTAAGCTTGAGGGCGCATCAAATGTCTGCGTCACCATCTGCCAAATGCCAAGTCAGCATCACTGGCGCTATGTTCCGAGTTTTTGGGCTGTTCAAAAAATGCGGAATTATTGATGTTTCCTCATGACCTTTTAGTTTATGAATTCTCCCCCAATGAATCAAAAATCTAATCATAGATTTCGGAAATCATTGGTGTGCCAAGCAGATTGGTGCCAAATTGTGCTTCGATAATGGCTTTGGCTTCAAAATAATTCCCCGCCATGACAACGGTATTGATATGTTGTTGCCGGGTATCCGCTTGATAGGATGTACCATTCCACATTTGTGCTCCCGGATTGGGAATACGCACCAGCGCTACGACTTTCCATGATTTCATTGGCACCTCCCAGTTAGTCAAATTTAAGGGTCACACCTGCCGCAATCAAGCATTCGCCATTCGAGCGTCACAGGGTACCGGAAATTCCATTCTTTGTTCGAGGATATTGAGGGGAATTATTTGGGTTCCGCATTCATAAATTTACCATGTTTAGCATATCCCACGAAGCTTGATATTTTCCGGCTAGATTCTCGGCGGCTCGAGTGCATGCTGGCGTTGAGCGGTTCATTGCAAAATGCACTACCTGGTGCCATCTGTATCTCCTATAGCCAACCACCAGCCATCCAGACGATTTATGTGTTTCGGCGAGTCCGGATCAGATAGACCCCAGCTTCATGCAGGCTCAGGCAGCACCATTTTCTGTGCTGGACAATGCCAACGTACTCGTCGAAGTCTTTGTTTATTCCCTGCCAGGCTAGCAACACGTCGGTTGAGCGCAGAGGAACAACGACTGTGTTTTCATAAACCTGCCAATTCGCATGACAGACCGGTTGGATATGAGCAATCAACTCTTCGTCGAGCTGGGCAGGTTCACATCGCTGTACCGAACTTCTCAGCACTCAAAAATGGGTCTCGCAAGTTCGGCGACATCGTGAATGCGACACACAAATCTATATATAACGCTGCCCAGAAATTCAGCGAGATCGGTACGCGTACACGGCCTTTTAAGCGCAAATTGCGTGACGTCGAGGAACTACCGTCACCTGAATCGGCATTGGATGCTAACGACCTGCTGGCGTTAGAGGAGAGTTCGATTGAATAATGCTAGAACAGTTAGCTGTTATAAATCACAATAAAAGTCCAAAGGGAAGAGATGCAAAAGCGAGACGGCGGAATATTGTTTTCCGCCTCTGACCTAGTGAACTGTTTGGAATGAGAGGATCTGACCACCCTTGATCTGGTGGATTTGGATACTCCGTTGCCACGGTCTGAATCGCCCCGAGTTTTGAGGAGGCTCCGTCCTTTGAAAGAATGGAGCTATGAACAAGACGGACAAGTTTTCCCCGGAAGTCCGTGAACCTGCGGTACAACTGGTGCAGGAGCATCGCGGCGAATATCCGTCGCTGTGGGCAGCCGTGGAGTCGATTGCTCGGAAGATCGGTTGTGTGCCGCAGACGCTGCTGGACTGGGTCAGGCGTGGAGAAGCCGATAGTGGTCGGCGCGATGGCCTGACCAGCACTGAGCGTGACCGACTCAAGCAGCTCGAACGCGAGAACAAAGAACTGCGACGCGCCAATGAAATTTTGAAGACGGCCAGCGCGCTTTTCGCCCAGACGGAGCTAGACCGCCGTTTCAAGAGCTAAAGCGCTTTATCGACCAACAACGGCAACAGTTCGGGGTCGAGCTAATCTGTAAGGTCTTGCCGACTGCCCCCTCATGTTACTGGCGGCATGCTGCCCGGCAGAGGCATCCGCAACTTCTCTGCGAACGTGCGCAACGAGACGAGAAGCTCAAGGTAGAAATTCAGCGGGTCTGGAGCCAGATGAATCGGGAAGGGATCGCCAGAGCGCGTTGCACGGTGGAGCGATTAATGCGGCAGTTGGGTCAGCAGGGCGTACGTCGCGGGAAGAAGCTACGCACCACGATCAGCGATGCCAATACGCCTTGTCCATTAGATCGCGTTAGTCGGGTGTTCAAGGCCCATCGTCCGAACGAATTGTGGGTGTCGGACTTCACGTATGTCTCGACTTGGCAAGGATGGCTGTATGTCGCGTTTGTGATTGATGTTTATGCTCGCCGCATCGTCGGTTGGCGCGTGAGCAGTATGCATACCGACTTTGTGCTCGATGCGTTGGCGCAGGCACTCTATGATCGTCAGCCTGAACGTTCAACCTGGTTGGTGCATCACTCAGGCCGAGGCTAGCAGTATGTGTCGATTCGTTACACCGAGCGATTAGCCGAAGCTGGCATTGAACCATCGGTCGGCAGTTGGGGCGACAGCTACAATAATGTGTTGGCAGAAACGATAAATGGGCTATATAAAGCGGAATTAATTCATCGCCGCGCGCCTTAGAAAACGTGAGAATCCGTGGAACTGGCAACCCTGCAGTGGGTGCACTAGTTCAACCATACTCTGCTGCTGGAGCCCATCGGTTATATACCGCCGGCCGAAGCTGAGCCAATCTACTGGCAGCAACTGGCCAGAGAAGCTACTCCGGTGGCTTTGACTGAAACTAAACGGCCTTCACGATTTCCGGGGCGATTCACCTTGCCTTATTTGTACGAATGATAGGTTGTATGAGATTTATTTATCTCTGGGCAACATATCCACTTCCTTTAAGACTCATATTTACAAACGCTTTGACGAGCGCTTGGGTGCAAGAGAAAACGAGAACCGTGTGTGAGCCAGAGGTGGGGGGTTAAGGAAGCTTCCATTCAGATATTTCTACTAACGGCTGTGACTAATTTGAGTACCGAGTCAGAAACTTTTTATAGCTTATTTAAAAAAGGAGGTTTCCCATGGGATTTTTGGCAAGTTTTTTCAAAGGATTTATAGAAGGGATATTGCCCAGATCATTACAAGAAGTCATGGAGTCTTCGCAAAAAAGTGAGCCCAACGAACTAGAGATAGCAAAAGAATGTTTTCGCATGTATGGCCATAATCCAGAACATCCATTTACGGATCAAACAACTGGGAAGCCAATACTTTCCGATGAACTAGGCTATATCGGCTGGCTTCCGCCTGACGCAATTGCTGATTTCGCAAATGAACTTTCTAGATCACTATCTGAGAAAGTTAAAAAAGATTGACCAGCCCGATGTTTTAAGACTAGTTTAATTTGGGATAGCCTTGGGTTGTAAATCCTTTTTCTGCTGTCGGCTGAACGCTGCAGGCGTTTGATCGTTCCAGGCTTGAGTTTGGTCGTTCCTCGCTCGAATGGCAGCTGCTTGATAGTTATAGGAAGTTGCAGAGGGCGCGGGCGACGGCAGCACCTGTGGCTGGAATCTGAGCGAGGAGCATGTCTGGATTTTTGTGTGAATCTTACGTCGAAGTGATTAGATTAATTTGAATTCGTCGCGCGGAATTTCGGCCCCATGATTCTACTTTCAGGGAATACCCATTCCCTGAAATTCCCTGTTCGGACGCTGGTGGTTTGAAAGGTGAGGGGAGCTAAAAGCTAGGCAGGGCGGGGCTTTGGACTTGGTTCTACCGTTTTGGAGTCTGAAAAATCCAGAAATTCCCTGCAAAATTCGTTGTTATCAGGGAAACGTTCAGAGACGAATTGGGCCAAGACCACTTCCACCGCCAGGTATTCAAGGCCCCTGAGACTCGGGGGCCTTTTTCATTTGAAGTCGCGCACGGTGCGGGCTTTTACGGGGTGATGGCAGTCTCAGCTTTCACCGAA
>JACCDS011741816.1_pt1 | contig 12841 bp, 10 predicted proteins | sample 7446441 | NCBI WGS metagenome assembly JACCDS01 (sample SAMN15323445, study PRJNA562643) | freshwater metagenome | isolation source: river surface water | place: USA:Blue River Watershed | collected 2017-08-17
CTCACGCCAATAAAAATTAGTCATCGAAGCATCGTTTTGATACTCACGCCAATAAAAATCAGTCATTGAAGCATCGTTTTGATACTCACGCCAATAAAAATCAAACATTGAAGTATCGTTTTAATACTCATTACTTCCGTAACTGGTCTATCGACCATTACTGTTCGGAAATAGAAGCATTAGCATCATCACAATTTTAAATTAGCAGATTTTAATCTGGCTCAATTTCAATAGCAAAGTATCAAAACCAAATTCAAAAAATAAAAAACCTGCAAGGATTTATTTCTTTGCAGGTTTTTCTTTATAAATCTCAAAGCTCATCGCTTAAAGCTAACAGCTTAAAAACTACCAAATAAAACGAGTAGAAAGGAATGTTGATTCTTGGTTTTCTACAATTTGGTTAATAATTGCTTTGTTATCAGCAGTTTCTTTAGTAGCTACAACAGTTCTGATTGAGAACGAACGCAATGCCGCTGTTACTGAGAGTGTTCCTTCTGCTGAATCTTTACGACCTGTGAAAGGGAAACCGTCTGGTCCACGCTGGCATTGTGAATTAATATTTACACGAGAAACTTGGTGAACAGCTACATCCATTAATTCAGAAATCTGGTGTACATCTTTCCCGAAAATCGAAACTTGTTGTCCGTGCGAAGACTCAATTAAATAATTAATTGGCTCTTGAATGTCACCGAATGCCACCACCGGCACTACTGGTCCAAATTGTTCTTCGTGCCAAATCTTCATTGCTTTGTTTACTGGATATACCAATGCCGGGTAAACAATTGATTTGAACGATTCTCCACCACCCTCGTTTACCACTTTGGCACCATTAGCAATAGCATCATCAATCAATTCCTTGAGATACGCTGGTTTGTTTGGTTCTGGTAGTGGTGTAATGTTTACTCCTTTTTCCCACATCATTCCCAATTTTAATTTACCAATTTCTTCTGACATACGTTTGTTGAAAGCATCCACCAACGATTCGTGAACCCACATCATTTTCAAAGCTGTACAACGCTGACCGTTGAACGACAATGAACCTAACATACATTCTTTTACGGCTAATTCTAAATCTGCACTTTCAGTAACGATGGCAGCATTTTTAGCATCAAGTCCTAAAATTGCTCTCAAACGGTTTACTTTCGGGTGCATTTTTTTCAATTTATCCGCTACTTTCGACGAACCAATCAAAGTCAAAGCATCAATTCTACCCGATTCCATCAACTGCGGAACTACCGAATTTCCACGACCATAAATAGTGTTGATAACACCAGCAGGGAATGAAGTACGGAAAGCCTCCAACAATGGATAGTGCAACAAAGTACCATGTTTTGGTGGTTTGAACATCACGATATTTCCCATGATTAGGGCAGGGATTAAAGTCGTAAATGTTTCATTTAAGGGGTAATTGAATGGCCCCATACACAACACAATACCAAGTGGCGAACGACGAACCTGCCCGATAATTCCTTCTTCAATCATAAACCTTGAAGAATTACGGTCAATGTCTTTTAAAGCACCTATTGTATCATAAATATATTGAACGGTACGGTCGAATTCTTTTTGAGAATCTCCTAAAGATTTTCCGATTTCCCACATCAATAATTTCACTACTTCATCACGTTTCGCAATCATTTGTTGCGTGAATTTCTCGACACATTCGATACGTTGAGCCACCGACATAGATGGCCATTCTCCACGTCCATGGTCGAAAGCTTTCACAGCAGCATCCAAAATTTCCATTGCATCTTCGGGGTTCGTAATTGGGTACGAACCTATTCTTTTTTGTTCTAAACCATTTGGCGTTTGAACATAAATCGGAGACCAAACATCTTGGGTTTTACCAGCCCATTGGCGCATTTCGCCATTCACTAAATACTCTCTTTGCTCAATCGGCTCAGTGAGGTTATATTCCGCTGGAATCTGAGATTCCGTTGGAAATAGTGCTTCTAAGTTTTTCACAGATGACATGATTTTAATTCTTAAAAAAGTACAATGATTTGGATTTTTGTCTTGGCAAAGTTTAAAAGAAAGGATTTTCAAGTAGCAGAACACTAGCTTTTTATTTTAATAATCATAATCTAACTACAAATAGTTATAATTATTGTTTTCCAGTTAAAAGTTACCTATACTTTATTAAGAGAAATAAAATCAAAACTTAAAAGGTTTTTAGCTGATATTTTCGACGAAGTTTATTGATTAAAAACTTTTTTTGAGCCGTAAAACTCTCAGGATTCACCTGATTAAAAACGACTTTTAAGCCTTGAAACTCCTCAGGGTCAGCCCAAAGAAATTTTTCAGCATCTATATTTTTTTGTTCAAGATATTGCTCGAAAACCATCGTAAAAGAAAAATTATTTATGAAATAAAAATCCATTAAATCATTAAGATTCTTTGAATACCTGCACGCTCTTTTGTTGATAAAATAAATAAATCAAAGAAGCCAAAGCGAAAAACGCAGCTAGAAAATAAGGCACATCGATATTCTCTACTTTACCTTGGTAGATTTGTCCAGAGAAGAGTGCACCTAAACCAATTCCAGCCTCCAAAGCAATATACGTTGTAGCCACTGCTCTTCCCCTGTAAAGTTCGTCGGATAAGTCAACTGTCCAAGCCATTAATGTAGGTGTATTGAATCCCCACGAAAACCCAAATAATACTGAAGCAAACATAAATACCCAAAAAGAACTCGTTATAGCACAAAGTATCATTGAAAGAACCAAAATACCAGAGGAGATAATCAATATCGGAATTCTTCCGTATTTATCAGATGATTTTGAGAAAAATAAGCGTACTGTGAGTGAAGAAATCGTATAAATAGTAAAGAAAAGTCCTTTGTTGGTAATGCCTAATAATTTTGTTTGGTCTGGAACGAGTGTCAATAATACACCTGAAGAAAAAGAAACCAAAAGCATGACTGTAAAAGCAGGAATTACTCTAGGTTCAAAAACATCTTTCCAGCCAATTTTAAATAATTTAAAAGAAAAAGCCTTTTTTTGCGCTACTGGAAGGGTTTCACGCATATTCAGTAAAATTAAAATTGAGAATAAAGCAAATGCCGAAGAAGTAAAAAACATCACGTTGATAGACGTCCAGTCGGTCAGGTAACTTCCGATACTTGGTCCTATTGACATACCCGTCGCTGTAAAAATTCCTAGCATTCCTTGAGCTTCCCCTCTTCTATCCTCTGGAATAATATCTGCAACATAGGCCGAAGTTGCCGTTGGTTTTGTACCCGTCGAAAATCCATGCAAAAATCGAAGTAACAAAAATCCCGCAATAGTGTGCACAAAAGGATACAATCCGCCACAAACAAAACAAACGATTGAACCAAAAGCCATCACAGGCACTCTACCGATTGTATCCGTCAGTTTGCCAGAAAATGGACGAGCGAAGCCTGCCGTAAGTGTAAACAATGCAATGATATAACCGATGTACTCTTTTCCACCCATTGAGCCCAGATAATCAGGTAGTTCTGGAATCATCATTTGAAAACTGGCAGAAAAAAGAAAATTGCTTAAGCAAAGTAACCAAAACTGAGTAGTGTATATTGAAGGATGTTTTTCCATTCTCAAAGATAATTAGTAGCTGTAAGCGCTCTGCCCCAGCCACCAACCATATTAAAATCTCTTAATTCATATTTAATAATTCATCCTTATTTCAATAGCTTTTTACTTTCACGTTTATTGAGTGTCATCAGGAAAGCTGGAAGTAATACTAAATTACAAACCATTGCCATCAATAAAGTAATTGAAATCAAAATCCCTAAAGACTGTGTTCCTTTGAAAGTAGAGGCCGTGAAGATGAAGAAACCAGTAAACAATACAATCGCTGTATAAAACATCGAAACGCCAGTATTCAAAATAGTTTCAGTGATGGCTTCTTTTACTGATCTATTTTTATTTAATAATTCATCTTTGTAGCGAGTCAAAAAGTAAATAGTACCATCAGATGAGATTCCGAAAGCGATTGAAAAAATCAAAATGGTAGAATATTTCAAGTGAATATCAAAGAAACCCATCAAACCCGCTGTTATCAAAAGTGGAATTAAACTTGGTAAGGTCGAAATAAAAACCATTTTCCAAGAACGGAACAGTAATGCCATTATGATGCAAATCAAGAAAATAGCTTGTAGTGTACTTTCTACTAAATTACCTTGTAAATAATCATTTTGCCAAGCATAAATTACACTGTTCCCAGTAATTTCGGCATCATAACCACGTTTATCGCCTTTCTTATAAAACTCATTCGTTTCGGCATTATAATTGAAAATGGTATCAATTTTAGGTTGTAACTCTCTAATTATTTCGTTGGTACGAACCGTTCCACAATCGGCAATTTGAAAACTTACCCGAGTAAAACGCTTTGTTGAATCAATAAATCCTTTGGCTAAATTTTGCTTCCCAGATAGACTTGAGTTATACTCTTTTAGTTTTGCAAGTTCGTCGATACCAGGCAAGACAAAGTACTTAGGATTGCCCCCTCGATAAGCCTGATAAATAAACTTAGCGGCTGTAACCAACGAAACGGGTTTGGTAAATTCTGGATACTTGGCAAATTCTTTTTCCATTCTTTTTATTTTCGTAAAAAGTTCTGGTGAATTCATTACTCTTCCAGCCTCATAAGTATCAATCGCAACTTCAAATGGCATAATTCCCTTGAAGTTTTTTTCAATAAATTTCAAATCTGTATAAATCGGATTATCTTTTGTTAAGTCATCCACGATATAACCGATTGATTTAATTTTAGAAGCACCATACCCAGAAACACCGATAATGAAGAGAATAACAAGGTAAATAACCGAGCGTCGGTGATTCACCCAACGGTCTATGTTCATTAAGATTTTTGCAATTCTTCCAGATTCTAAGCGAGAAGTGTGTTTATTAGAAGGCGGAGCCAAATAGCTAAACATGATCGGAATGAGAATTAATGAAATCGCATAGGTAAGCATCACATTGATGGCTGCCACAATACCAAATTCCATTAAAAATATACTCCCCGTAAAAGCAAAAACACCAAAACCAATTGCCGTCGTTAGGTTTGAAAGTATTAAAGTTTGTCCTATTTTTTCAATACTCACCTTCAAAGCCAGCCACTGGTCGCCATGATTTGCATACTCTTCATGATATTTATTGACAATGAAAATGGCATTGGGTACTCCAATTACAACTACCAATGGTGGAATTAAACCAGAAATAATAGAAATCTTAAAGCCAAATAATACAATAATGCCAAGTGCTGATACAATTCCGATTAAAACGACTGCCAAAGCCACTAACATCACTTTTATATTTTTAAAAAACACAAGTAAAATCAAGGAAGTAACAACGATGGCTAAAACCAAAAAAATACCTAGTTCATTGGTAATCTGGGCCGTCATTTCAGTTCTGATAAAAGGCATTCCAGAAAGGTGTAGTTCAGTTTTCTCGGTTTCCTCAAATTGCTGAGCAATTGCTTTGATTTTTTTTACGGCTTCAACTCTACTTTTATCATTAATGGCGCTTTGGTCAAAAGTAATCATCATCAAATGAACATTACCTTCTTCGTTGATGATAAAACCTTTGTAAAATGGCAATTTGTCTAGTTTAGCTTTTACAGAATCTACTTCTATTTGCGAAATAGCCCTTTGTTCTATGAGGTTTTTAGTGACAAATCGTTTAAGTGAATCATCCTTTTCGACACGTGGAATATTACCTGCGAAAACTACCGTTTTGATTCCTTTGACTTTTTTAATTTCAGTTGCTAAATCTTGCCAATGCTGAAAAAAAGCCAATTGAAACATATTAGAGGTTTCTACGCCAACAACCATCACTGAGCCATCTTCGCCAAATCTCTTTTTAAAAGATTCGTATAATTGAAAACGTTCATCAGATTGAGGAAGAATCTTGGGTAATTCACTTGATACTTGTGTTTTTGCAGCCATAATTGTCATAAAAACCGCAAGCGAAACCACTCCTGATAAATAGTAAATGCGATTTTTAAGAATTGAAAGGGCTAACTTATGCCAAAAGTTTTTCATTTTTTACGATTGATAAAATAGATTCAACATTTCAATTGCCGCACTGATGGGCAACTTTTTACCTTTGCTTACATCTTGTTGAATACTGTTTAGATAAATATTTACTTGTGGATGCTGATAAAATTTTTCAGATAAAGCTTGTGTGATGAATTCGTGCATCCAATTAAGGTTTTGCTCGCTTCGTTTTTGATAAAAATGGTCGTTTTCGGTAAGTATAATACGATGTTTTTGAATAATTTCCCAAATCTCGGGAATGCCAGCTTGAGTAATTGCGGAACAGGTTAATACACTAGGATACCAACCAGTATTATTTGGCGGAAACAAATGTAAGGCATTCTGATAAGAAAGTTTTGCCAATTCGGCTTGTAATTCATTTCCCGAATCTGCTTTGGTGATGGCTACTAAGTCAGCCATCTCCATAATACCTTTTTTTATTCCTTGTAATTCATCTCCTGCACCAGCCAACATTAGTAGCAAAAAAAAATCTACCATGCCGTGTACCAGTGTTTCCGATTGCCCCACTCCAACGGTTTCGATGACTATTACTTCAAAACCTGCGGCTTCGCAAAGTAGCATGGTTTCACGAGTTTTATTGGCAACACCGCCCAAACTTCCTCCAGTTGGCGAAGGCCGAATGTAAGCCAACGGTTCATTTACCAATTTCTCCATCCTAGTTTTATCACCAAGAATACTTCCTTTACTAATTTGTGAACTTGGGTCGATGGCAAGCACGGCAACTTTTTTCCCTAAATTGGTTAAAAATTGACCGAAAGTTTCAATAAAAGTACTTTTACCAACACCAGGTACACCAGTAATACCGATTCTGATGGCATTTCCAGTTTTAGGTAAAACTTCATTCAATACTTCACGAGCCATTACTTTATCGCTGGGCAAATTACTTTCAATCAGTGTGATTGCTCTACTGAGAATCATCCTGTTAGCAGCCAAAATGCCATCGATATATTCTTGGGTTGTTAAACGTTTAAGCATTTCGCTTTAAAATAATTTCTGCCCACTCCAAATCTTCGGGTGTTGTTATTTTGATGTTTTCGTACGAACCTTCTATCAAGTTAATCTCGAAACCAGCAAATTCAGCCACACTTGCATCGTCTGTAAAAGTACTCAATTCTTCGGTCTCAAAGGCTTTTTTAATCAATGAAACCTGAAAAGTTTGTGGAGTCTGAATCAAACGAACGGTCTGACGGTCAATCGCTTGTCCATTTACTCTTACAGAGTCTTTAGAAGCCACACTTACTACTGCTGTACCTTTTTCTTGCGCTACTTCGAAACTCTCACGGATAATAGCCGTACTTACGAATGGACGAACCCCATCATGAATAGCCACTACTCCGTCTGTATGAATGTATGCTAATCCATTTTTTCCAGATTGAAATCTTGAATTTCCACCTTTCACTAATTGATGAGGTACAGTAAAAAAATGTTTTTTACATAATTCATTCCAAAAGTCAAATTGATCTTCTGGTAAAACTAGGATTAAATCTATAGCTGGAAAAGCTTCTTTAAAACGAGCCAGAGTATGCATCAAAACGGGTAGCCCTCCGATTTCGATGAATTGCTTCGGTAAATTACTCCTCATTCGGCTACCACTCCCACCTGCTACGATGATGGCATATTTTTTCATAATTACTACTGTAAATAATCTATGTAATGCTATAAAATAATGAGGCGAAAGACTTAAGCCATCATAAATGCTTAATGTCTTTCGCCTGATTCTTCAGAGATAATTCATCTTAGATAATCAACATGGCATCGCCATAACTAAAGAATTTGTACTTTTCTTTGATAGCAATTTGATACGCTTCTTTAATCAAATCATAACCACCAAAAGCAGAAGTCATCATCAATAAAATAGACTCTGGCAAGTGCATATTAGTTAATAATGCATTTGGAATTCTAAAATCATACGGAGGGAAGATAAATTTATCTGTCCAACCTTCAATTGGTTTTAAATGTCCATCTGCTGAAACTGAGGATTCTAAAGCTTTTAAAACCGTCGTTCCGATAGCACAAATTTTCTTCTTATTATCAATTCCTTCGTTTACAACATCACAAGTTCTTTCTGTAATATTGAAATTCTCAGAATCTGTTTTGTGTTTTGTCAAATCTTCAACATCTACTTGACGGAACGTTCCTAAACCAACGTGCAATGTTAAAGGGGTAAAGTTGATACCTTTCAACTCCAAACGCTTCATGATGATTTTAGAGAAGTGCAAACCAGCCGTCGGAGCAGCTACAGCACCTACGTGTTCAGCATAAATTGTTTGATATCGTTCCTCATCCGCAGGTTCTACTTTACGTTTGAAACGGATTTCATCTGGTAGTGGTGTTTCTCCTAATTGGTGGATAGCTTTCATCAAAGCCTTGTGGTCGCCATCATACAAGAAACGGATAGTACGACCACGTGAAGTGGTATTATCAATTACTTCAGCAACTAGGTCACTATCACCAAAATATAATTTATTACCTACTCTTATTTTACGAGCAGGGTCAACTAATACATCCCAAAGGCGGTGCTCTCTATTTAATTCACGAAGTAAAAACACTTCAATTTTAGCACCTGTTTTTTCTTTTTGTCCGAATAAACGAGCAGGAAAAACTTTTGTATCATTGGTTACCATCACGTCGCCGTCATCAAAATAATCTAAAATGTCGGAGAACATTCGGTGTTCAATTGTTTTGGTTTTTCTGTTTACCACCATTAATCGTGATTCACCTCTATTTTCTGGTGGATACAAAGCAATGAGGTTATTAGGGAGGTCGAATCTGAACTCAGATAGTTTCATTCTAATAATGTTTGCGGTTTTTTCGCCTGGAGTCATTTCTTGCGGTTTTTAAACTTGGTTTTGTTTGACAAAATGTTTGGTCTATGGGTTTTTATCGTATAAAACCAAAACTTTTTTGTCTGATTTTATACCAAAGTCTCCTGCCCAATAGTTAAATGACTTCAATACGATTCTTGCAAATATACAATTTCGAGATAGGGCTTGTCAATACAATCTAACAATTAATTAGACTTTTATTTGACAATCCCAAAATAAATTCCGATAATACACATTCTCTAAAACAGAACAAGCTCATTACTAAGCACTTGTAGATTTTCAAAAAAAATTTAATAAAAAAATATATTTTGAGGGATAACTTTAAAAATGCTGATTTTCAGTTGATTTTCAAATTTAAAACCAAGAAATTATAAAATCAGATCATTAAATAAAATAGTGAACAAACAAAAAAAGTCTAAATCAGTTACATAAAAAGTATCTAAGTATAGTATTATTTTTCAACATTGTCTAATGACTAAAATTTCAATTTTTTGGTTTCGCCGTGACCTCCGCCTGCACGATAATTCAGGTTTATACCATGCGTTAAAGAAAGGGATTCCTGTTTTGCCAATCTTTATTTTCGATAAAAATATTTTAGATAAACTCGAAGATAAACAAGACCGTAGAGTTGAGTTTATTCATCAAGCTTTGACCGACATTCAGGATTCGATGAAGGCTTTGGGGTCGTCACTATTAGTAAAATACGGAACGCCAGAAGAAGTATTCCCAGCCTTAATTAATCAGTTTGAAATTGAGAATATTTTCACAAATCACGACTATGAACTATACGCCAACGAAAGGGATGATAGTGTCAGGGAGTTTGTGAATAGTGAGGGAATTTCTTTCGAAACGTTTAAAGACCAAGTAATTTTCGAAAAAAAAGAAGTACTCTCAGGTGCAGGAACACCCTATACAGTATTTACGCCCTACAGTAGAAAATGGAAAGAAAAGTTGAATGATTTCTATCTAAAATCGTATCCAACAGAAAAGTATTACCATAACTTTTATCAAACAGAAGCTTTTGACATTCCAAGCCTTGAAGAAATGGGTTTTAAAAGTTCAGGATTACGTTTTCCGAGCAAAGACGTTAGAGATTCGCTAATTAAAAATTATGCTGATAAACGAGATTTCCCGGCTATTGTTGGTACTTCTAGATTATCCGTTCATCTTCGTTTTGGAACTGTAAGTATTCGTGAATTAGCTAGAAAGGCAAAAGGTTTATCAGAAACTTGGCTCAATGAATTAATCTGGAGGGATTTTTATTTCAATATTTTACATCATTTCCCTCATATTTCTCGTGGAGAAGCATTTAGAAAAGATTACGACAAAATCGTTTGGAGAAATAATCCGACTGAATTTAAAGCTTGGTGCGAGGGAAAAACGGGGTATCCGATAGTTGATGCTGGTATGCGAGAATTAAACGCTACAGGCTTCATGCACAACCGTGTAAGAATGATTGTGGCTAGCTTTTTAACAAAACATTTACTGATTGACTGGCGTTGGGGTGAAGCTTATTTTGCAAAGAAACTTTTGGATTTTGATTTTGCTGCCAACAATGGTGGCTGGCAATGGGCATCAGGAAGTGGTTGCGACGCAGCTCCTTATTTCAGAGTGTTTAATCCGACTTTACAAACACAGAAATTTGATAAAAATCTGGAGTATATTAAAAGTTGGGTTCCTGAATTGAATAGCTTTAATTATCCACAACCCATTGTAAATCACGACGTGGCTAGGAAAAGGGTTTTACCAGTGTATCAGGAAGCGTTGAAAGGTTTGTAGTTTGAGACTTTAGGATTTTAGACTCAAAGACTAGAAAATATTTGAATTTGGTAACAAATCTTCTTCAAGTCTTTGACTCATAAATCCTAAAGCCTTTGTTTAATCCTTCAAAATATAATCTTTTAGCTTAGCTTCTAAATCTTGAATCGCCATATTTCTGAAAATTCCACCATGATTAATAAATGAAATTTCTGCTTTTTCTTCTGAAACAACGATGATAGCTGCATCCGTTTGTTCACTCATTCCAAAAGCAGCACGATGCCTAAAACCTAAGGCAGGTGAAATATTGACGCTCTCTGAAACAGGAAGCATACAACGGGCAGCGGCAAGCCTTCCACCTTTGATAATTACTGCACCATCATGAAGCGGACTATTTTTATGAAAAATTGTCAGTAATAATCTTTTTGATACTTCTGCATCTAACACATCACCGGACTCGATAAATTTCTTCAAATCGTCTTCTTTTTCAATGACAATTAATGCCCCAGTGTAACTACTCGACATCACTTTAACAGCCTCAACGATCGACTGTAAAGTAGAAAAATTTTCTTTAGATACTTTTGGTGTATAAAACCTTTTGAGCAAAGCATTCTCTCTAAACGAAGTTGAGCGCCCAAGCATCATTAAAAAACGACGAATTTCTTGTTGAAAAATAATTAATAAGGCCAACACTCCCATGTTCATAAACTGCCCTAAAATAGAGGACAGAAACTCCATGCCTAACGCTTTTGATACTAGATAAACCCCATATATCAAGATGTAGCCAAAGAAGATTTTGTTAGCAATACTGCCTTGAATCAGTTTGTATATCTGATAAAGCATATATGCTACCAATAAAATATCTAAAAAATCAATCCAATCAATTGTTAAAAAGCCTATTCGCATAGTGTATTTTGTTTTTTAAAGAGGTTATAAATCGTCATCGAGGTTTAAGTCATTGCTTTATTCCGAGAATCACAGCACCATCGAGGCAAATTTTCGCATATTCTTCTTTTTTTGATGGTTCGCATACGCCTGCAAAATCGCCTTTTCGTTCACCCATATCCGTGATTACTTGAAAATGTAAATGAGGTGGCCAGTCACCATTTATAGGAAAATCACCAAATTCAGCTATTTGCTCACCCGCTTCGAATTCTTTGCCTTCAAAAAGATTTTCTAGGCATTCTTCATTCAAATGACCATATAAAGTAAAAAAAGTGATTCCTTCAAGTTGATGTTCAAGAATAATAGTTGGGCCATAGTCACCAAAAGCATTATTATTTTGAAAACTGTGTACTTTTCCAGCAATCGGAGCATATACTGGAGTACCCGCCGCTGCCCAAATATCAATACCTAAATGTACCGAACGAGCCTCAGTACTTTGTTGAAAATGTTCGCTTCTACGATAAATATAACGGTTTTCGAGGTAACCACCAATAGCACAAACAGCACCTGCTTGTTTAATTTTCTGCATAACGTACTCATTAAATAAAGCGGTATCTGCTAAATTTAATTCCGTTAAATCGGAATTATTTTCAGTTAAATCTATTTCGTAGATAGTATCTCGTTGAAAATCAAACGGAACAACTGCATGAAATTTATATTTTTTTAGTACTTCAATCATATCTTTTCTTTTTAAATATAGCTGTATTTGAAAAGGTTTGGCAATTTTAAATGAAAAACACTTTCACAAAAAGGATTGGTTTTCCGAGCACCACAATCTCTTGTAAAAGTGTAATTGTAATAAATGTTTACTAAACGATTATCTTCAATTTTTCTCCAAAAATACAGAATTTTAGGCAAAAAATGGTCATTTACTCATCGTTTCAACCAAAAAAGGGAATCTTTGGGGCTTCTGCTTTAAACTGAGACTTGCACCTCAAAAAAAATGCATTGAAAATCAGCTATTCATTTCTAATCCATTTAAACGATTCTCAACTACTTTTTTTCATAATTTTTATTAACTTGATGTTTCAACACAACATTTCGCCCATGCAACTAATCATCCACTCATTTGAACTACTACTACGACATACATTTACAATTACCCATGAGTCACGGGATGTTCAACCCACTTTGATTGTTGAACTTCGGGATGGAGTATTCAGTGGATTTGGGGAGGCTACTGAGACTCCTTATTATGGGGTGACAATGGCGAAAATGACCGCACAATTAGAAGGCGTTCGCTCGCTGATTGAAAACTATGATTTACAAAATCCTGAAC
>JACCDS011104864.1_pt1 | contig 12840 bp, 13 predicted proteins | sample 7446441 | NCBI WGS metagenome assembly JACCDS01 (sample SAMN15323445, study PRJNA562643) | freshwater metagenome | isolation source: river surface water | place: USA:Blue River Watershed | collected 2017-08-17
AAATAGCAATCTTACCAGAACCCTCACTAAGTAAGAAAGGTACGGCATAAGCACCAACAAGTCCGATGTGAGCAATTATTTGTCTATTGTAATTTATAGCTGCAACTACTGTAAATACAGTAAATATTAACATCAAACTAAATGCAAAAATTTGAGGAATTAGATTGTAAAAATTATAAGCTGAATAAGTTATAAAATACATAATTGCCATGGCACCACTTACAAGAACTGCACTATAATTTTCATACTTAGATTTTAATTTAATACCAACTCCGAATAAAGTAAGTCCGAATAAATATCCGAGAATTATTCTTGTTAATGGACTTATTAAATCGTTTTCAATGGAATATTTAGCCCCAATTGCTACTCCAATAACAGTAATAGCAATCCCAATCTTATTGATTAAATTTTCGCCAATAAATTTTTCTAGATCTGATTTTCCAATGGGCGTTATTTTTATAGGCGTAATGGATTTTTTTTGATTTTCATGTAGAGCTTGTCGCGTATTTGGATGATTATTTATAGAATTTGTTTCTTTCTTTAATTCAAACTCTTTGGTGTCAATTCTCTCATCTACCTTAACTTCTGTCATTTTAGATGACAATTTATTTTCTGTAGTTTTAAGTTTGAGAATCTCAATTTGTAAAATATTAATCTCTTTGGAAAAGTCCTCTTGTCTTTTTAATAGTATATCTAACTTGTCTAAGAGTTGATTTATCTTATCATTATTGTGAGTCATTTAAATATCTTTTAAGTTTAAGGTTGCTTACCCATTAATCTACTTTAATAACCAAAGCAAACATAATGCCTTTTAGGCATAATTTTATTGCTTACTATTTATTACAATATCGGTAATAATTTGAGAAAATTATAAATGTAAAAAGATGTTTTTTTTGGGTTGGGGAGCAGATATAGGATTGTAGTAATATTCTTATTGTAATTTTTTCCAAAAAACCACTTTGTCTTCACCGTCACGATAGAAATCTCTAATTATAGCTTCACGAGTGTACCCACATTTATCATAAAACTCTCTTGTGAGTTCAAATTCATTCAATCCAGAAGTTTCCACCAATAAAATACGGTAACCTTTCGAAGCAAGTAAATCTTCTATATATTTCATAAGTTTCTTGCCTATTCCTTTTGCTTGATATTCTTTCTGAACGGCTATAAGGTATAGATTATATGTGCCTTCTGTTAATTTTTCAGGTGCACAATAAGCAATCGCAATAGGTTTATTGTTATCTATACTAGTGAACCACAATTCTTCTGTTTCAGTATTTGAAAAATATTCTGAAACCATTTCGTCTAGTAAATCTGATGGAAAAAGTTCACTCGAATCAATTACTCTTTTAAGGTCTTCTAAATCCGATTTGGAAATTGCTCTTATATTATCTGACATTGCTTGTTTTATTAATTTTTCATCAACAAAACTAACGATCGGTTTTGCTTAAAACTTGTAAGTTTCTGCTATTGTAAGCTTTTGTTGGTTTTACTCCTAACATATTTTTGAAACTCTTACTAAAATGAGGTTGATCATAAAAACCACTCTTAATTAATGCAGTAAATAAATCATCTTTACCATGTAAATGTTTCTTAATTGTTGATTTTAACCTCGACCAAACAAGATATTTTTTTAAAGACACACCAACATTTGATTTAAAAAGGTGTGATAATCTACTTTCAGATAGTTTAGTAATTTTTGTTAGCGTATTTATCATTAAATCATATTCTAAATCATTTTTATTTAAGTATTCTATCGTCGTGGAAATACGACTATCATACTCATTTAATGCTTGTCCATTATTTATTATTTGAACCAGTTTTTCTATTTTAATCAATTCCCTATCGGGTAGATTTTGTAATAAATACCCTTTACTTACATCAAATTCAGTAATTTCTAAACTTTCAAGCAGTAGTTTATGGTGATGTTCAATCATAATAATTTTGAGTTCACAATTTGTTGAGGAAAGTTTGTGCTTTTGGTTTGATGGCACAATTGCAAATTTCAAATTTTTATGTGGTACATTATCTATCCACAAAGTAAAGTCTCCTTTTTTTGCTATCATAATTTCATTGGCTGGGTGACTATGAAATTCAGTATCGATGTTTTCGAATTCAAAAATGTAGAGGCCAATTTTTATATTAAATTCTTCTACTTTCACACGTATTGTACTTTTAAGATTAATTAATAGCGGTAATAAGTTAATAATTTTAAAGCTACAATTTATTGCTTTATATTTTTAGAATATAACTACATAATTAACTCAACACTTCTTGTTAGGTTCCTGCATTTTTATACTGGCCCCATTCCATCTCTAAATGCAATAGCTACACTAATATGATATAGAATAAAGGAGAGTAACAAGGCAAATAACAATCCAACGATTATTCGATAAATCTTATTAGTATTCATTACTCGCCACACCAAGGGAATTGTAAACAATGGTGTAAGGAACATGGTAAACCATAAGATTTGTCCTAATAAGTCCATGGTGAATGATGAATGATGAATGATGAATGATGAATGATAGGCAAAATTTAATGTACTTATATCGGTTTTTCGGATTAACGGTTTTTCTAATTAACGGCTTTTCGGCTTTTCTAATTATTTTCAGCTAATTTTCTCTTTTAGGTACTGTTTAATATGATTGTTCCATTCATCTTTTAATATACTCAATACAATGCTATCTCTTCTTGTGCCATCTGGTTTATAGGTATTACTTCTTAATACTCCTTCTACAGTACAACCAATGCTTTTCATGGCATTAATACTTCTAGTATTTTCGTTATCAGCCCTAAATTCTACTCGTTCCATTTTTAGCACTTCAAAAGCAAATTCTAAAAGTAAATATTTGCAATTTTTATTGATTCCTGTACCTTGAAACTCTTTTCCATACCAAGTATACCCAAGCTGTAACGAAGCATTCTCTATTTGAATATCATAAAACCTTGTACTGCCAGCATATTTATTATTTAACTTATCATATACAAGAAATGCATAACTGTTTTTATTTTTTCTTGCCTCCATTGCTTTATCAATGTAGATTTTCATTTTATCAGATGAACTAGCTTGGATTAAAGAATAAGTCCATAACTCTGGTTCATTCATCGCAAAATGTACTAAATGATGATAATCTTCTGCTTTTAATGGTGTTAATCTTACCACTTTATTTTCCAGAATATACTCCTCATTAAAGTTGATCATAATATTAATAGATGTTCTAATAAGGGATTTTAATTTCTTCTCCTTGCTTGTTCAAAATATAATATTTAGTTGGATTCCCATTGTTAATTTTTTCATTGGGATATAAGTGATAGATCCCGATTTTAGTAGCATCAATTTTTAATTGTTTATTTTTTGCATCACTAATAATCCATGTTGGAACAAAGGCCCAATTTATATCTTTAAGGCTGGCAATGGTATCGGCGCTTTCGGTATCACCCGATAAATAGATACGTTTACCATGCCATGTAATCAGGTATGAATAATGTTTGATGGTAAATCTGTGTTTCGTTTTAAAAACTTCAATATTAAAATCATCAAACGACTTCGTTAGCTTTTCAAATTTATTGGTATTCCAACTCCCGAATACATTTCCTTTGTGCTTTTCTTTAATTCCTTTTATTAACTTTTTTGAATAATGGTCGGCATGAGTATGCGTAAAAAGAAAGCTTGAGTTTTCTTTTATATTGTCAATTTCAGAGGCCTCATATTTCATGTAATTATAAGCGCCAGACTTATATGGAAATCAATGTATAAATTTGATTTGCCATCACTCAGGTAAAGACCACAGTTTCCAATATATTTAATTGTAATAGTATTTGTTTGGCTAAAACCAACAATTGAAGTACCAATACAAAAGAAGAATAAGATTAATTTTTTATAGTTTGTCATGTGTTTGATTTTTTATCTATTTGTTAATCCACTTGCCTTCTTTGTTCGTTGCATCATATATATTTAAATCGAGAGAATCAGCTATTTCTTTTGCAAATTTAAAAGCTTGTTCAATTTCTTTCGTCTCTAATATTCTTAATCGTTTATTCTGAGGTGTTATTAAATTTACCTGAATTACGTTTTGCTTTTGTGTTACTTTTGCACCACTTCTGCCGTAAGCTTCACTTACTAAATTAACACTAAAAACAGAAACATATTCGATGGGAGGAAGGGTAATCCATTCACCAAAACTTAATAATCCGAATGAATTAATTAGTCGATATTTGTTGTTCTTAAAATCTATTTCAATACCAGATTCATAAACGAAAATTCCTCCAGCACCAATCCCAAAGAGCAATCCTATTAATGGTTCGCCAAAGATCTTTAAAATTGCAATTACAGCGACAATTGTGCCTAAAACATTAACAATAATTGGCTTATCTCTTTTGTATAAATACCTATATGTATCTAATTCCTTTTTCATTCTATTTTGTTCTGTAATTTTTAATGCATTTTACTTTATAACAAACGAACTTAATATCTTCGCTATTATTTCATTTAAACCTTTGTGCTTGTCTATTTCCGATGTAAACGTAAGTACATACGCATTCTTATTAATTACCCAATAGTATTGTTCAAACATTAAATGTAATGATCCTTGGTCGCCTGTATACAATAATTTGTGGTATTCTCCCTCTTTAACTTTTACGCGTTTACTCTCTATAATATTCACATTCGAAATCATTGTTTTTATCTGATTCTCCGAAATTTCTGTGTATTTATCGAGATCTATACCATACTTGCTTAAATCTTGAATTAACACATTCATGTTCTCCCTAAATTTATCCATGTTAGACTCCATAGGAGAGAGGATAATAATGCTTGTTCCCATCGCCCCACTTTGGTTCAGTTCCCACGTAATAGGGTATTGAACCGAATACTTGGGATCGGCAAATGTTTTCCAATCTGTACTTACTAGCTTTTCTTTCTCAGTAGGAGTTTGTTTTTGTTGCGATTGCCCCAAAACATTGATGGATAACAGTAAAAATGAAAGCAGGATTTTTGTCATAATAGATGATAAATAATAGATGTTATACGTTGGACAATTAAATTATATTTTTGAATATTGAGTTATCTATATGCTTCTCTAAACGAGAACGCGTATTATCATCTTACATTTTTTTCTTCGCGATGAGAATCGTATGAATGTCAAATCCTGTTTCTGAAATTTTATACTTGACTTTGAACGTTTTTAATTCCTCGAAATTAAATGCTAAAAGCTGTGATTTTAATTTATCTAAATCGTGATAATTAAAAAAAACACGTCCGCCACTACCAACCTTATATTCTGATTTTTTAGGATCGCCTTCTACGAAACTTAAATATAACAAACCCCCATCATTTAACAAGTCGTAAGCATTCGTAATAAGTTCTTTGCTTTCTGTTTCCGACAAATAAGGCAAACAGAATCCTCCAACGATACCATCAAATTTTGTTTCAAGCTTGTTAATCTCTCTACAATCCATTACAGCAAATTGAGCAGTAGGGTTGTTTTGTTTTGCAAGCTCCACCATGTTTTCAGCAATATCAATTCCGAAAATATCGAAGTCCGAACGTTGCGATAAAATATACTTGGTAATGTTTCCCGGACCGCAACCAATTTCTAATATTTTTGCCTTGGTTTTTTCGATGTTTTTACAAATATAGTCGTACGTATCGTTGTACAAGTCCATATCCATAAACTTTTCTTGGTATAAGTTGGCAATCTTGTTCCAAGTCTCGAATGTTTCTTTGTATTTGTCCAAAACGGTTTATTAATTGTTAATTAGATGATAGATATTGGACATAGGACACAGGACACAGGATATAGGATGTCGAACTTTGTCCTAAATCTCTATGGTCTTCATTAATATGTAATTCAGTCCTCAATTCCGCTTCGCTTCATTCGGAGCAAGTAATTCGTAATTCGTAATTCGTAATTCGTAATTAAAAAGAATCGACCGCTGCTTTCAATTTCTTTATCACTTGCTCGTTCGGTGGCATTAATGGTAAACGCAAGGTGTCGCCACAGATGCCTTTCATTTTTAATACCGCTTTAATAGCCCCTGGACTACCATCAGCAAATAATAAATTAATAATATCTGTAAGCTTATAATGTAACCTACGCGCTTTGTCGAACTCGCCTGCGAGTGCATAACGTGTCATCTGTGCATATTCCTTTGGCCAAGCATTGGCAACTACCGAAATTACTCCGCTAGCGCCTAAAGCAACTAGGGGTAAGGTAATGCCATCATCACCAGAAATAAGCATGAAGTTTTTAGGCTTGTGCTTTAAGATATACATCATTTGATCGATGTTTCCTGATGCTTCTTTAACCGCAATAATATTTTTGTAATCGTTGGCTAATCGTAAAGTTGTTTCGGCACTCATGTTCGAACCTGTACGTCCAGGTACATTGTACAAAATTACTGGTAGGGGAGAATGCTCCGCCACCATGCGGTAATGTTGATACAATCCCTCTTGGTTCGGTTTGTTATAGTAAGGCGCGACCGATAAGATAGCTGTAAATCCTTTTTTATCGAAGGTGTTTAAATAATCACATACTTCGCGTGTATTGTTTCCTCCAATACCCGCAACAATTGGTACTCTACCATCAACCGTTTCTACCGTAATATCAAAAATAGCTTGCTTCTCATCTTTAGTTAATGTTACCGATTCTCCTGTAGTGCCCATCGGTACTACATAATCAACCTTGTTTGTAATAAGGCTATTGATTAATTTCTTGTAACTTTTAAAATCGATGCTTCCATCCGAATGAAATGGGGTTACCAACGCAACTCCTGTTCCTATTAATTTAGTGCTCATTTTTTTAATATTTGGAGGTAATGGTTTAACTGCTCAATAAATATATTCATGCTATCGCCTTTATCGTCGATCATAAAGTCGTAAGCATTTACATTGTTTACATTAAATTTTCCTACACGCATTCTTGCTCTCGATAACGAAGATATGTAATTAATGCTAAATTCATTTGTGTAGTTTAAGCTAATTAATAAATCGAAATCGGTTTTATAAAATTTCTCAATTAAACTTCGTTTTGGGCGATGAAAAAAATCAAAATCGCTTTCAAAAATATAATTGGCTTCTATTACTTGTCCTTTGCGCTTTTTCTTGTAATCTTTAATAGCAATATATCCAATGTATTCTACTTCTTTCCCAATTTTTTTTAAATCATTGATATATTCTAAAGCCGTTTCTATGTCTTCATCGGTATGTGCTGTAAACAACACACCAATGTTCTTAGCTTCCGAAAATGCTACCGTCTCTCTGTGAATTCTTCTGTTTAAGAGTGCTTTATTTAGCTTTCTACCCGCAAAAAAATACCCTAATCGTTTAATTAATTTTTTCATCTTCCTCTAAATCGCCCGCAAGTTATGAAATACATCGCAAATATTAAGCATGGAGCATTTGCTCAAGCTCCTCTGCCGATATAATGGGCACATTTAATTTCTGTGCCTTTTGTAGCTTGCTTGGGCCCATGTTTGCGCCTGCCACCAAATAATTCAATTTTGCGGAAATGCTACTCAATATTTTGCCTCCGTTGGCTTCAATTTTTTCTTTTAATTCTTCCCTCGAATACGTTTCGAAAACTCCCGATATTAAAAATGTTTTCCCCTCCAATACATTACTCTCCATCACCACTTCTTTCTCTACGATTTCAAATTGTAATCCTTGTTCCTTTAAAAATTTTATTAAATGTTGATGTTCATCCTTCGCAAAATAATCAAGAATACTTTGCGCAATGCGCTCTCCAATTTCATCTACTCCTACTAATTCTTCTAAATTCGCCTGCATCAACTGATCGATGTTTTTAAAAGCATAAGCCAATTTCTTCGCAACCGTTTCACCAACATAGCGAATGCCTAAACCAAACAATACTTTCTCAAATGGATTTTCTTTCGATTTCTCGATGCCTTGTAATAAGTTGTATACCGATTTAGATCCGAATCGCTCTAGTTGTAATAATTGTAATTCTTTTTCTTTCAGTGTATAGATGTCGGCAATGCCCGAAATTAAATTCGCTTGGTACAGTTGTTCTATCGTTTCATCGCCTAAGCTATCTATGTTCATTGCTTTGCGCGATGTGAAGTGTTGCATCTTACCAATAATTTGAGGAGCACAGGCATCTTCATTAGGGCAATAATGCTGTGCTTCGCCTTCTTTACGCACGAGTGGAGTAGAGCAAACCGGACAAGCAGAAATGTATTCAATTTTTTTGGCGCCTGCTTTTCGTTTTGAAGTATTTACTTCAATTATTTTCGGAATTATTTCTCCTCCTTTTTCCACCTTCACTGTATCTAGCTCGTGTAAGTCTAATTTTTCTATCTGATCGGCGTTGTGTAAAGAAGCACGTTTAACGGTTGTACCTGCAAGTAATACAGGTTTTAAATTGGCTACAGGAGTTATGGCTCCAGTTCTGCCTACTTGGTAATCGACACTCAGTAATTCGGTTTCTACTTCTGCCGCTTTGTATTTGTAGGCAATGGCCCAACGTGGCGACTTCGCAGTAAATCCTAATGTTTTTTGTTGTGCGTATGAATTTACTTTTATAACTATTCCATCAATATCGAAACTTAATTTCTCTCGCTCATTTTCCCAATATTTAATGTATGCGAATACATCTTCGATGCTCGCACAAAGTTTATAGGTTGGCGATACATGGAAGCCCCAGGCTTTTGCTTGTTCTAAACTTTCATAATGTGTGCTAAATTGTAATTCATCAGAAAGTAAAAAATACAAATAACAATCGAGTCCACGTTTTGCAACTTCTCGAGAGTCCTGCATTTTTAAAGTTCCAGAGGCAAAGTTGCGTGGATTTGCAAACATAGGTTCGCCTAACTCTTCTCGCTCTTTGTTCAATTGCTCAAAGGTTGTGCGGTGCATAAATATTTCGCCACGTATTTCAAATTCTTTTGGGTAATTACCCTTTTGTAATTTTAATGGAATGGTGTTGATGGTTTTTACATTCATCGTAACATCATCGCCCTTGGTTCCATCGCCACGCGTAATGGCTTGCGTTAAGGTACCATCAGCATACGTTAAACCTATCGCCAAACCATCGAACTTAAGTTCACATACATATTCAAATTGATCGCCTATGGTTTTTTTGATACGTTGGTCAAAATCAATAAGGTCTTGTTCCGAATATGTATTCCCTAAGGATAACATCGGATATTTATGTTCAACTGTTTTAAAATTTTTGGTGATGCTGCCACCCACACGCTGACTTGGTGAATCCTCTTTAATAAGTTCTGGGAACTCTTTCTCCAAAGCAATTAATTCTTCTAACAACACATCAAATGCTCTGTCGGAAATGATGGGTGCAGAAAGCTGATAATAAAGGTGATTATGTTTGTGTAATTCCTCGGAAAGCTCCGCTATACGTACTTTTGCAGCTTCAATATTCATGAAACTAAAGTAGCATTATTTTTTCTATTTATGCTCAGAACTTTTGATGAAAAAACTTAATTTTTTGCGTAAATATCTATACGCAAGGAGAAAATATTTGAGTACAAGGCATCCGATAAATTACCAATATTTGTTAAAGCGTAATCGATGCTTACATTTTTAATTTTAACACCAATACCAAAATTAGGTTGTATGCTAGTGCTTTCTGTACCGTCAAAATCTTTTTGTTTTTGAATATTACCAATACCTGTTCTTAAGTAGGCAATTTTACGATAATCAATTTCTAAACCCATGTGTGGGTCGATGGAAAATGGATCGGCAGAAATAAGCACGTTTCTTTGTCCGTCGGTACTGATGTCGGTATTTATTTCGGCGAGTAAACCGAATTTAGAAGAAATTTTAGTTTGATATGCTGCTCCTAAAATTAATTTAGGATTAGTAATTTCTATAGAATTTTCAGGTATTTCATTGCCTGTTCTAATGAAGGCCTCTTTGGTAGCATCGTCTAAATCATACGACCAAGTATTAAAGGTAGTACTAATATCGCGCGCCATTGCAGCTAATGTAAAGTGTTTCATTCGGTATTGCACTCCAAAGTCTAAACCGAAGCCCCAAGCTTGCGCAAAATCGCCCACACTGCGCTGAATAACCTTCACATTTCCGCCTATACTCAATTTCTCGTTTTGCATTTTACGTGCATAACTTGTAATAAAGGCATAATCAACGGCAGAGAAAGAACTAATTCTATCGTAATTTATATTACCACCAGCATCAATAAGTTCGGTCGTATTCGGAATATCATCAACACCAAAACGTACGATTGAAAATGCGATGTTCGAACGATCGTCGAGTTTATAGGCTAAGGCACCGTAATCGTATTTTGCAATGTTTCCAAAATACTCGGCATGCATCAATCCCACTTGTAAATTACCAGTCATTTGTGTTAATCCCGCAGGATTCCAATAACCAGAATGTACATCACCAGTACTAGCCACTACGGAATTCGACATTCCAAAGGCCCTTGAGCCTACACCCAATGAAAGAAATTCGTTACTGTATTTTCTGCTTTGAGCCATTGCACTAGAGCTCCATATGCTCAAAATGAAAAGACAAAAGATGTTAATTTTTCTCATGGATAATTAAGGACTGTAATTCTTCAAATATAGTAAGATAATCTTTTTCTAAGATGCTCATTAGTTCGGCCATGCTGGCATTCATTAATTCCGTATCTCGTTCCGATAAAAACACCTTACTTAATCGGTATTGTATTCTGTTTAACGCATAAACGATGCTTTCATTACTTTGGTAACTCAATAAATATTTAATTTCACAAAAGCGACGATAGAAGAGTTCAAATTCAGAGGCATTTGGTATTTCATTTATTTCTAAAAAACTGATTATCTGATGAATATCGCAGCGTTCCAATTGCTCGTAATATTTTAATCCATCAACCTTTTTATGTATTAACAATAAAGTATCTAAAATTAACTCGAGCCCAACATGCCCGATCATAAATGGTTTAACAAGCTTATTATCAAAAGGAATTTCACGCATTTTTAAGGTGATGAAATGCGACTTTTCAATAAAAAAGCTTGATTCGTGGAAATAATGGTCGATTTTTAAATGTTGCTGCCAACCCTTGTAAATTGATAAATGATTGGGGTTAGAGGTATAAGCATCGAGGTATTTATGAGGATGGATGTTCCATCTACGGTTATGGCTTTTTACCAAATCGGGGAGGGCAATACCTAAGATATAATAGGGGTCGTTGTTTTGCTGATCAAAAAAATAATGTGATAGGTAATTCATCCCCCAACTTTTAAAAATGTTATATTTGAAGCCTAAATTAATGATTTAACCGATGAAGAAGAATTTTGTTGAAGAATTGAAGTGGAGAGGGATGTTGCACGATATTATGCCAGGAACAGAAGATCAATTGAATAAAGAGATGACTGCTGGGTATATTGGCTTCGATCCAACTGCCGATTCTTTACATGTGGGCCACTTGGTGCAAGTAATGACTTTAATTCACTTTCAACATGCAGGACATAAACCTTATGCCTTGGTTGGTGGTGCTACCGGTATGGTAGGAGATCCTTCAGGAAAATCGGAAGAACGTAATTTATTAAATGAAGAAACACTTCAACATAATGTCGATTGCATAAAAAAGCAATTGAGTAACTTTTTAGATTTTAGTTCTGATGCTGCAAATGCAGCGGTGATGGTAAATAATTACGATTGGTTTAAATCATTTTCATTCCTTGATTTTATTCGTGATGTGGGTAAACATATTACCGTGAATTATATGATGGCAAAAGATTCGGTGAAGAAGCGATTGGAAGGTGATACCGGAATGTCCTTTACTGAATTTTCATACCAATTGGTGCAGGGCTATGATTTTTATTACTTATGGAAAAACCACCAATGCCTAGTACAAATGGGAGGTTCCGACCAATGGGGTAATATTGTAACCGGTACAGAATTTATTCGTAGGAAAGATGCGGGTACAGCATTTGCCATGACTACCCAATTAATTAAAAAGGCGGATGGTACTAAGTTTGGTAAAACGGAGAGTGGTGCTGTTTGGTTAGATCCAAAGAAAACGAGTCCGTATAAGTTTTATCAATTTTGGTTAAACACCTCGGATGCTGATGCGAAAAATTACATTCGTATATTCACGTTGCTTGATAAAGAATATATTGAAAAACTAGAAGTAGAGCACGATGCTGCTCCACACTTAAGAATTTTGCAAAAAGCAATTGCCAACGATATTACCACAAGAGTACACGGAGCAGAAGCTTTAGAAATGGCGATAAAAACTTCGGAATTTCTTTTTGGTGCCGGCGACTTAAGCTTTTTACAAAGTTTAAAGGAGCAAGAAATTATAGAAGTTTTTGAAGGTTTACCTCAATTTGAAATTTCAAAAGCAGACTTAGCCCAAGGCATAAATATTATTGATTTACTTGCTGAAAAGTCTAAAGTATTTCCATCAAAAGGAGAAGCTAAAAAAATGATTGTAGGAGGTGGAGTATCACTCAATAAAGAAAAGATTAACAATGTTGAATTAATTGTTACCGATAAAGATTTAATTCTTGGAAAATATTTAGTTCCACAAAAAGGGAAGAAAAATTATTATTTATTGCTTGCGGTATAAATTTATTGAACCAATAAATTACAGCCACGAATTTCTGCATCATCGAATCTACCAATAACTTCGAAACGTTCGTCGGCATATTGTTTTCCTAAATCTTTGCTTGCTATAAAAGCACAAGAATGAACATTAGCAAGGTCGATGATATTGATGCCACCGCTACGTTCAAATTTTTGATAGGCGAAAGGATCTTGTGTTTCTCTTATTAATATTTTCATCCAAGGCGGTGTTCTGAAAATACCTTTTCCATTTGAATAGGCTTGCGATAAAAGTTCTGTCATGCCGT
>JACCDS011441029.1_pt1 | contig 12840 bp, 12 predicted proteins | sample 7446441 | NCBI WGS metagenome assembly JACCDS01 (sample SAMN15323445, study PRJNA562643) | freshwater metagenome | isolation source: river surface water | place: USA:Blue River Watershed | collected 2017-08-17
AATCCGACGGGCGCCGTCGCGACCAAGGCGCAGCTCGCCGAACGGATCTCCTACGCAAAGAAGAACAAGGCGATCATCCTCTTCGACAGCGCCTACGAGGCCTACATCCGCGATCCGCAGATCCCCCACTCCATCTACGAAATTCCCGGGGCCCGCGAGGTCGCCATCGAATTCCGCAGCTTCTCCAAGACCGCCGGCTTCACGGGCACGCGTTGCGCCTACACCGTGGTTCCGAAATCCCTCCAGGCGTTTGATGCCGCGGGCCAAGCCCATTCGGTGCACGCGCTCTGGAATCGCCGTCACACCACCAAGTTCAACGGGGTCTCCTACCCGGTGCAAAAGGCGGCCGCCGCCATCTACTCCGCCGAGGGCAAGCAACAGGTCAAAACCATGACCGACTTCTACCTAGCCAATGCGGCGCTGATCCGGCAAGCCGTACAGAGCTGGGGCTTCTCGTGCGTGGGTGGCGACAACGCTCCCTACATTTGGGTGAACACTGGCCGTGACTCATGGGAGTTCTTCGACCTTCTGCTCAACAAGGCCCAAGTTGTTTGCACGCCTGGCGCCGGCTTCGGCAAATGCGGTGAAGGCCACGTGCGCATCTCCGCCTTCAACAGCCGCGAAAACGTGGAAAAGGCCCTGCAGCGCATCGCCGCCGCACTCAAGTAACCTCCCCCCCCTTCACCCGCGCCTCCGTTCCGGGGCGCGGGTTTTTCTTGCCTACCCGCAGGGACCGTCCTCCCCACAGTCAGGACGCGGGCTTTTCCTCGGCCGTAAGCGCCGCCACGTCGCCCGCCACCTGGCGCACAAAGGCGCCCGACAACCGACTCAACGCCGCCACCAACGCTTCCGGATCCTGCCCATTCCATTCGGCGTCACGTCCGGTGTAACGACGGACGATTCGGCGATTGGGTTGGTCGCCGCCCAAGTGGAGCTCGTAGCCCACGTCGAGCACCGCACGGGCGCCTCCGTCGCGCACTTCGCCTTCGCAACGTATCACTCGAACAAATACATCCACCGCCCGCTCACGGGCTTTCGGCAGCGGCGGGGTCATCACGACGCCTTCCGCAACGAGGCCTTCCTTCAGCAGACGCGCCAAGCCCGCGTCCAAGGTCTCCGCCCACCGTTGATAGTCGAGGTAGCGCACTTCGTTGTTGCCGGTGCGCACCACCAAACTCTTGGACGCCTTGAGGTAGCTGGGGACTTCCACCGCCCGCAAGGCGATGACCTGCGTCGACGGCGTCGCGGTCTCGCTTGGGCTGGCCCCCTGCAGAACATAAAAGCGGGTGGGGTCCGTCTGGGCCTGAGGCAGCAGCCCTTGGCAGCCCACCAGGGCGCTCAAAGCTACCAGTAACACTCCGACCGAAAGTCCACGTTTCCACTGAGTCTTCATAAATTACTCCGGTTGCTTCTTACCCGTAAGGAGGGCGTTCGGGTTCCGTTCGAGAAAATCAGCGAGGCGCTGGATGGCCGCCGCAGCCTCAGCCATTTGCATCAGGGCACGGGTCCCTTCTTCGCTCAGACCCGTCTGGCCGGCCACAAATTGCCGAACCTCGATCGCAGTTTCCCCAAAGGCCTTAAAGGAGTCCTTGGCCTCGGCCAACGTCGCCACCCACTCCGCCCCCGCCGGGGCCACCTGCGCATCAAGGATGGCCAAGCTTTGCGACACGCGGGCCAAGGTGGCCTGCACCTGTTGGAAGGTAGCCATGATTTCCGGCGACTCCGCGAGCGCAGACACGGATTGCCCAGCGCGACTCCAGTTGGCGCTCAGTTCGGCCAAGTTCAACCCGTTGACCTGCTTCCGCGTATCCACCAAAAGTCCGTTTAGCTCCTTGGACAGGCCGGGGAAATCGACCCGCTTCAACCCCGATAGAATTTCGGTCAAGCTCGCCTGAAACTCCGAGATCGCGGAAGGCGTGGCCGGCACCACGGCCAGCGCATCGCCCGTTTTCTCCACCGGGGGAGCATCTTCGACAAAATCCAACTCCACGAACAGCAATCCCGTCGCCAAGCCCAGAACTCCCAACTGGGCGCGCAGACCATGATCGATCATCTTGTCCAACTTTTCGCGGGTCGAGACATCGATCATCTGGCCCTTCGCATCCTTCATCACGTTGTGGCTCAATTCGCAGGTCACCGCCACCACGGCCTCATTCTTCGCCTCATCATAGTTGAGCGCCAGATCCACGACGCGTCCGACGCGCACGCCGCGCAATTTCACCGGCGACCCGAGGTCGAGACCGTGAATCGATTCGTCAAAATAGACGACAAAGCGCTGAGGCTTGGAGAAGAAATTCACGCCTCCAAAAGAGAGGAGCGCCAGGAGGCCTAGGACCACGCAGCCTAGTACAAAGACTCCCACCAATGCTGGATTCACTTTAGTTTTCATCGTGCCGCAAATTGAGCTGCCTCCGCCGCCCGACCGGTGCGGTGAAGAAATTCTTTGACGCGAGGGTCGGCGCTTTCTCGCGCCAAACGGCGCGGGTCGCCTTCCGCAATCACTCCCTTGGCCTCGCGGGCCAACATCAACACGCGATCCGCCACCCCGAAAATGCTGTCCAATTCGTGGGAAACCACGATCAACGTGGTGCCGAGGTTGGCCCTCACTTCGAGTAACAATTCATCCAACTTGTGGGAGGTGACCGGGTCGAGGCCGGCGGACGGCTCATCAAAAAAGACGATCGCCGGATCAAGCGCCAACGCGCGGGCCAGTCCCGCCCGCTTCTTCATACCTCCGGAAATTTCCGACGGGTAGTGGTTCTCGTACCCGGTGAGGCCCACTTGGGCCAACTTGAGGGCGACCACTTCATCGCGTTCCGGGGCAGTGAGCGAGGTGTATTCCTCCAGAGGCAGCGCGACATTTTCCCGCACCGTCAGGGAGCTCCAGAGTGCGGCGCCTTGGTACAGCACGCCAAAGGTGCGGAGTAATTCTCGGCGCCTTCCCGACTCCGCCAGAGTGAAGTCCTCACCGAAATAACGCACGGACCCTGATTCCGGACGACGCAGCCCGATCAGGTGCTTGAGCAAAGTACTCTTCCCGCAACCGCTGCCGCCGATGATATAGAGGATCTCTCCCGAGGAGACGGTGAAGGAGACATCGCGCAACACCAAGTCGCCGCCGTATCCGCAATTCAATGACGCGACTTCCACGGCCGGCAGGGACTGTGTAGCTTTATCCATATTACCATCCCAGCATGTTGAAGACTACCGCGTAGATCGCATCGGCCACAATGGTGAGGAGGATGGCCGTCACCACGGAGGAGGTCGCCGCCTGCCCCACGCCCGCCGCGTTGGGTTCCGCGCGCATGCCGTAGAAGCACCCAGACATACCCACAATCAGCCCGAAGGTGGTGGCCTTGAGCAGCCCGGTACCGATATCTCCGGTGCCCACAATGGTCGCCATTTCCACAAAGTACGCCGTCGGGGGAATGGAGAGGACGCCCATCGCCACCAACATCCCGCCGAAGATGCCGAGCGCGTTCGCATACATGGAGAGCATCGGCATCATGATGCCCAAGGCGCACAAGCGCGGCAGGACCAGAAAATTGAAGGGCCGAAAGCCAAAGGTCTCCAGGGCATCGATCTCCTCATTGGCCTTCATGTTGGCCAACTGCGCCGCATAGGCGGCCCCGGTACGCCCCGCCATCACCACCGCCGTCATCAGGGCTCCCATCTCGCGGACCATCGAAAGGCCCACCAAGTCGGCCACATAAATATCACCCCCATACTGCCGCAGAATAATCGCGCCCGTGTAAGCCAGCGTCACCCCGACCAAAAAGCTAACCAGGCCGACGATGGGAAGGGCCGACGCCCCCGCCTGCTGCATCTCATACAGCCAGTCCGCCCACCGAAAGCGTCGCGTGTCTTTCACCGCCGCCATCGCGGCCAACGCGGTCTCCCCCAGAAAGTGCAACATCTCCCGTCCCAGTGCGGCAACGCTGGTGGTCGCCTCACCCAATGCCGTGATGGGAGCCAACCGCCGCCCACCCACAGGGGCCGGCCGCTCCAAAGCCCGCAGTTGCTGCATCTGCATGCGCAAGGCTTCCGGCAGCGCCGACTCGTCCCACTCCCCTCCCCGCGTCGCCACCTCCGCTTGCAACCGGACTAAGGCGAGAACGAGCGCGGTCTCGACGCGTCCACCCCGCGCCAGTTCCACCCGCACGTTTTGCACCCCCGCCGGGAGGTAGTCGCGCAATTCCCGACGGTCTCCGCTCAGCGACCAGCCGGGCCCCAAGACGAACACCGCGCGCGCGCCTTCTTCGCGCACACTCACTAACGGAAGCTGTGGGGATTCAACCGGCATGAGCCAACGTGTAACGGGCTGGAGCAAAAGAAGAATAAAAAAATAAACTTCCTCCGTCTGGGACCCGCGCTCGTGGCCAAGTTCCTGCTCCCCGTCCCATTTTCTCCTTTCCGCCCGCCGCGGCTCCGCTTTGCTCCTTCTTTTCCGTGCGTCCCTATCACACCGTCCTCTTCGACCTCGATGGCACCCTTTTGGACCATTTCGCGGCCATCCATCTTTCCCATTGCCATACGACGGCGCATTTCGGCCTGCCCCAGCCGTCCATGGAGGACGTGCATCGCGCCATCGGCGGCGGGCTTGAGGTCGCCGTCGCCCGCATCTTCGGTCCCCAACACGACGCCCTCGTACCTGAGGCGGTCAAAGTCTACCGCGCCTTCTGGGCCTCCCACATGCTCCACGGGGTCGCCCTTCTCCCCGGCTCTCGCGAATTACTCGAGCACCTGCGCCGCCAAGGGGTCACCTGTGCCGTCTTCACCAACAAGCACGGTCCCTCCGCCCGCACCGTGCTGCAACATCTAGGGGTCGACTCCCTCCTGCAGGGCGTTTTCGGCGCTCTCGATACCCCGTGGCTCAAGCCCGATCGCGAGTTTTCCCTCCACGCCCTCGAAACGCTGCACGCCAACGCGGCCACCACCTGCCTGATCGGCGACTCGCCGTACGACGTGGCCGCCGGTCTCAACGGCGGGTTTCCGTGCTACTGCGTCACCACGGGGACCCACCGGGAGGACGAGCTTCGCGCCGCGGGCGCCAAGGATGTATTTCCCGACATGGCCGCCCTCGGGCGCGCCGTCTTCGGGCTGCCCCCGGCCTGATCACGTCACTCCGATTCGATGTCAGCCAGCGTGCGGCTGACATCCGCGTGTAGCGCGCGCAGGGAGACGAAGACGTCGCGAATAAAGGCGCCCAAGCCGAGCAGCATGCAGAGTATGCTCAGAATGAATACACCGAGAATCAGTCCGGTGATTTGCACTTCGAATATGGCACTGACTAACAGAATCATGATCAGCATGCCTGAGACGAACATGCTGGTGGTGACGTAGGTCAGGGCCTGACGCATCATTTTGCCACGGCGGAACATGATTTTGATCTGTAGTTCCAGATTTTGACGTTCCGATCCGGTGGCGGTGCGCGCAGCGGCCGCCAACGTGCGGGTCCGATCGACGATACGGCCGAGGCGGTTGGTCATCGAAATCACCAGCGAACCGAGGCCGGAGATCAAAATTACAGGGGTAATGGAAAGCTGGATCAGGGGAAGAATTGATCCTTGGTCGGGAAAGGCTGCCATCATCCCACTCAAACAGGGTCTGATCCCGTGGCAACCCTCGGTTGATCCACCGCGCCGGGCGCGCGCCAGGGGTCGTTCAAAACTTTTCCTGACAAAAACCACCACCCCGTCGCGGCCCGGTTTCACCCCGCCAAGGGGCCCCCTAAAAACGGCTCGCCCCCTCTCCTCATTTGGACCGCCTGCCGTTTCACTTTCCGCCTATGCAACCTGTTTAGCTGACGCCCGTCTAGGCGGGTGTCACCATGCCCGCAACTCTCCCTCGCCACCTCATTATCACCGGTACCGGCCGCGCCGGCACCACGTTCTTGGTCGAACTTCTCACCGCCCTCGGCCTCGATACCGGCTTCCAGGGGAAACGACGCGAGGACGCCTACTTTGAGCACTGTCAGGCCGGGCTGGAACAGGAAGACATTGAGGCTCCGGGCACTCCCTATGTCGTCAAGAATCCGGGCCTTTCCCTGACACTCGATACCGTGCTCGCGCGCGGGCGCATCCAGCTCGATCACGTCCTCGTGCCCATTCGCCGCCTGGAAGATGCTGCCGCCAGCCGCATCCGCGTAGGCGGAACCGGAGATGTCCCCGGCGGCTTGGTCGGCACGGAGAATCCCGCCGATCAGGCCGCGGTACTCAGCGCGCAGTTCCACCATCTGATGCTCACGTTGGCACGTTATGAGGTTCCGTACACCCTTTTGGAATTCCCCCGCTTCGCCCGCGACCCGGACTATACCTTTCGCTGCCTTCGTCCGGTGCTCGGCGACTGCACCGAGGAGCGTTTCCGGCAAGCCTTTGCGTTGACCGCACGTCCCGAGAAAGTGCACGCCTTCTCGTCGAAAGCCCCCGTCTCCGACGGGAAGCCGGCGGAAGCATTTGCCCGCACGCTGGCCCAGAAACGCCGCCGCAAACGGCTGCGTCGCCTTCTATGGGCAGTCTCTGCCGTCGCCGCCTTTGTCGGCTGGTCGGTCCTTCGCGCCTGATTCGTCCCAATGCCGCTGCTGACGCCCCCTCTCTTGACCATTGGAATTCCGGCCTACAACCGGCCGGAGCTCTTGCGCGAAGCGCTGCAGCTCCTGACGCAGCGCCCAGCCCCGTTTCCCATCGAGATTGTGATCTGCGACGATCTCGGAAACCCCGCCACGGCCGAGGTCGTGGCTAGGCTCACGTATCCGAATCTCCACTACTCGATCAATCCGACCCGTCTCGGTCCGGTCGGCAATTGGAATCGCTGCCTGCAACTGGCCCGGGGCACCTGGTTCACATTGCTGCATGAGGACGACCTGCTTTCGCCCTACTTTTGCGAATCAGTAGCGCCGCACCTGACCCTCCACGCCGCGGCGCTTGCGGTACGCTGTATCCAAGGGACCACTTCACCCGTATTCAAACCGTCTCGGCACGGCACTCCACGCAACTATCCTAGCCGCTGGTTTCTCAAGGGCGCGCCCACGCCTTTCCCGGGCGTCGTGATGCGCACCGAACTGGCGCGGGCACTGGGTGGTTTCTCTCCCGCCCAAGGCCCTCTGGCGGACTACGATTTCTGGTATCGCCTGAGTTTGGCGGGCCCTTTTCTCACGCTTCCCACGATTGCGGCGTTTTACCGGGTCAACCCCGGCCAATGGACCGACCTGGCCTGGCCAGAAATGGTGCGCCGCACGCATCTCTTGCGCCTACGGATCGCGCAGGAGCAATTTCCCCGCCACCGCCGCCTAGGGCGTTGGGCCGCGCGATTCTTCAGTCTGCGCAATGCCCTCTCCTATCAGCAGCGCTACGGCGAAGACCGTCTCGCCGTGCGCCGCTTGCTGCGCTTTCGCCGCATGCCAGCCGCACGCCTCCCCAGTGGCTGGGTATGGCGCGCGCTGCGGCTCCTTCCCTCCGCCTCTTCTGTTTTATGACCACCTGTGCCTCTTCTTCCCCCCACCTCGCGGTGATTGTCTGCACCCGCAATCGCGCCGCATTGTTAGATCAAACATTGGCCTCCTTGCGGCGCCAGGATGTGCCAGCGTCATTCTGGGAAATTCTGGTTGTCGACAATGGTTCCACCGACGGCACCCGCGAGGTAGTACAGAGCCACCAGCGCGTGTGGTCCGAGCTCGCTTACCTGCGCGAGCCGCGCGCGGGTCTGAGTCGCGCACGCAACGCCGGGCTTCTCCACACGCGCGCTCCGCTAGTGGCCTACCTCGATGATGATGTGCTCCTCTGCCCGCAGTGGGTGCAGGCCATCACCGCCCCTTTCCTCCTCCCGCACCACCCCCCACTCGGGTGCGTGGGCGGCGAGGTTATCCCCATTTTCCCGGAAGGGGTCCCCGCGTGGCAGGCGCGTTGGCACCAACCGTTGCGCCTGCGCGCTGACGCGGGATTTCTGGGTGACACTCAATTCCCGATGGGCGCTAACTTTGCCTTTCGCCGCGACGCCCTCCTCGCGGCTGGCGCGTTTAATCTGGAACTGGGGCGTTGTGGGGAACGCCTTTTCTCCGGCGAGGATCGAGAGGCGGTGCACAAGGTGCGGGCGCTCGGATACCGCTGCTGGTTCACCCCCGATGCTGAGGTGCTGCACCAAATGCCCGCCCAACGCACCGAGGTCCGACACTTGAGTCGGCTCGCCTTTGACTCCGCCCGATCCCGGGTCCAGGAGCGGCGGCAACAAAGCCAAGCGTCCTGGTTCCTCGCCTCGCGCAGCCTCGGTCACCTGCCTCTTCTCGTCTGCCATGCCCTGCTCACGGCCGTTGGGTTCCTCTGCGGCTCCGCCTCCCTCTCCGGCAAAGGGGCGGTGCGCTGCGCCCGCTCCAGCGGCTACCTTTGGGCCGCCTTCAGCGCCCTATTCCCCGCGCGCCGTTCCTTGCCCGTCCCTCTTGCGACGCACACCAGCCGCGCCTCAGCCTGATCCTCAGGGCGAAGAAATTTCGTCTTCGCGGTTGAATCTTGCGCCAAGCCCATGACGCTTAGGGGTGGTGGCAGTCCCTTCGTCCAATCCCGCAACCCTCAACGGCGTCCTCGAGCGCATCGTTTTTCTCAACGAAGAAAATCACTACACCATCGCGGAGTTCCGACCCGACCAAGGACAGGACAAGGTGACCATTGTGGGCGCCCTCCCCGGCGTGCAATGCGGCGAAACCCTGCAACTGCAGGGAGAGTGGACCCGCCACGCCCAGCATGGCGATCAATTCAAGATTCATCGCTTCAAGGCGGAACTTCCGTCCAGTGTGTATGGAATCCGCAAATACCTGGGGAGCGGGCTGGTTCCCGGTATCGGCAAGGTGTACGCGCTGAAGATCGTCGACGCCTTCGGCACGGATACTTTTCGCGTATTGAGCGAGGAATCCGCCCGCCTACGGGATGTACCAGGCATTGGCAAGGTGCGCGCCCAAGCCATTAAGAAGGCCTGGGATGACCAAAAGGCCCTGCGCGAAATTCACATTTTCCTCCAGACCTATGGCGTCACCACCGGCCAATGCGTCCGCTTGGTCAAGCACTACGGCCATGAAGCCCGCCAGGTATTGACCCGCGACCCCTACCGGGTGGCGCGCGAGATCGATGGGATTGGGTTCAAAACCGCCGACCGCATCGCCATCAACTTGGGCTTCGCCAACGATGCGCCCCCGCGCCTCGACGCCGGACTGCTCTTCGCCCTCGAAACTTTGCAAGAGGAGGGTCACACGGCCGTCTTGGCCGACGATCTGGTCAGCGCCGCCACTGAGTTGCTGCAAAGCCCTCGCGAGCGCATCGCGGAACGCATTACCTGCCTGCTCGAACAACGCGCCCTCGCGCTGGCACAAGGCGAACCGGCCAGCCCCGCCGCCCTGCTGCAGCTTCCATTCAACCACCGGGCCGAAGAGAAAATCGCCACCGCCCTGTCGCGCCTGCTCCGCGTCCCGAGCGGGTTGCCCGCGATCCGCATCCCCGCGGCTTTGGAGTGGGCCGAGAAAAAGGCCGGCTTCACGTTTGCCGAGCAACAGGGGCAGGCCATCCGGCACGCGCTGGCGCACAAGGTCTCCATCCTCACGGGGGGGCCCGGCACCGGTAAAACCACCTGCCTGCGCGCCTTGGTCGATATTCTGCGGGCCAAGCAGGCACGGGTCCATCTCGCCGCCCCCACCGGTCGCGCGGCCCAGCGACTGGCCGAAACCACCGGCGGGTACGCCTCCACGTTGCACCGGCTGCTCAAGTTTGACCCCAGCCAAGGGGGCTTCAGTGCCAACGAAAACCACCCGCTCGCCACCGACTTTCTCATCGTCGACGAGGCGTCGATGCTCGATACCCGCCTGGCCGCCGCTTTATTCCAAGCGGTACCGTCCCGCGCGCACCTGCTTCTCGTTGGCGACACCGACCAACTGCCCAGCGTCGGCGCCGGCAACGTCCTCAAGGATCTGATCAGCGTGGGCGAGGGAGAGCTTCCGCGGCATCAGTTTCCCGTCACGCGCCTCAACGTGATCTACCGCCAAAAGGGGCAGAGCCAAATCGTCACCACCGCACACGCGATCAACCAGGGCGATGCCACCCTCCCTCCCGCCGTCAAAGAGCTCACCAGTCTGCAGGCGTGGGCCGATCTCACCTTCGTCGTGGCCGATTCGCCCGAGGACTGCCTGCAGAAGACGCTCGCGCTGTGCGCCGAACATCTTCCGCGCCTCTTCCCCTGGGCCAACCCCATCCAAGACGTGCAGGTGTTGGCGCCCATGCACAAAGGGGTGGCCGGCGTCGGCAATCTCAACGCGCAGCTGCAGGGCACGCTCAACGGTCGCCACCGCGGACTGCGCGGCCCCGCCGGCGAGCTCCGCCCCGAGGATAAGGTGATCCAGCTGCGCAACAACTACGACAAGAATATTTTTAACGGCGACATCGGACGTATCAAATCTGCGGATACAGAGGAGGGACGCCTAGTCATCGATTTCGACGGCGATAGTCACGAGTTCGACCGCGGCGACTTGGGCGATCTCGCCCTCGCCTACGCCATCAGCATTCACAAATCCCAAGGCAGCGAATACCCGATCGTCGTGGTCCCTCTGCTCAAGGGCCACTTCATGATGCTGCAGCGCAATCTCCTCTACACCGCCATCACCCGCGGGCGAAAGAAGGTCTTCCTCGTGGGCGAGCCGGCCGCCTACAGCATGGCCGTGCGCAACGCAGAGTCTCGCCTGCGCACCACCGACCTGCGGGCCAAGTTCCGGCGCCTCGCCGAGGCACCCGACGTTTAACGGCTGCGTTCCCGCACCGGTTTTGGCGCCGCCTTGGCCGCCGCCAAGGACGCCCGCAGCAGCTTGAAACCGTGGTCCACCACCTGCCGGCCTTGCACCGCAAACTCGGCCTGCAGCATCTTCTCTTTGGTCGAGGAAATCTGAATGAGGCCGTGCGTGAAGGACCACACACTCATCGCCACGAGGGTCGGGTCGCCGCAGTCAGAGCGAATCGAGCCATCCCGCTTTCCTTGCACCACCCCTTCGCCCACCATGCCCAGCAAGCGCTTGCTGCCATCGAACACCGATTGCTCGATCTCGTTGGCGTGGGTGGGATCAATGCCGTACGTCTGCAGCTCCGAAATCACGGTGAAATAGAGCGGACTCGCCATCGCAAAATCATAGTAGGCCCGCGCCAGATCCAACGCTCGCTCCAAGCCCGACTTCCCGCGCGCACCAACTTCTTGGAACTTCGCTTCCAAGGCGCGCAACGCGCGATCGCACACCGCGTGAAAGAGGTCTTCCTGCTTCGGGAAGTACACGTAGATCAGCGGTCGGCTTAGCTTCGACTGCTTGGCAATCTCTCCGAAATGCGCGTGGTTCAACCCCACGCGAGCAATCACCTTCTCGGCGGCATCAATGATCGCCTGCCGACGGCGCTCCTTTTGCGCATCGCCTCGTGCTCGTTTCGGAAACTTCATAAACCTCAATCTTCAAACAAATCGGCCCCAACAGGCAAGCCCGGCCCTGTTAACTTAAAATAATTTTGGACTAACCAAGGGCGCGCCCCGCCGCAAAAATCTGCGCGGTGAATCGCATTTCGTGCGTGTCCCGTCCCAGAAATTCATGATTAACTAGAACTACCTCTATGAAATCACCCATCCGTGTCGCAGTGACTGGCGCCGCCGGTCAAATTGGTTACTCGCTGCTTTTCCGCATCGCCTCCGGCTCTGCCTTCGGCCCCGACCAACCGGTCATTCTGCACCTCATTGAGATCGAGCCCGCCCTGCCGGCTCTGCAAGGGGTGGTCATGGAACTCCAAGACTGCGCCTTCCCGCTCCTGAAGGGGGTCGTCGCCACCGCCTCCCTCGACGAGGGCTTTAAGGGGGTCAATTGGGCTCTCCTCGTCGGCTCCGTGCCGCGCAAGGCCGGTATGGAACGCAAAGATCTCCTTTCCATCAACGGCAAGATCTTCACCGGTCAGGGCAAGGCCATCGCCGCCAACGCCGCCAAGGATGTTCGCGTCCTCGTCGTGGGCAACCCCTGCAACACCAACTCCCTCATCGCCTGCCGCAATGCCGCCGGAGTCCCCGCGGAGCGCTTCTTCGCGATGACGATGCTGGACCAAAACCGCGCCGTCACCCAATTGGCCCTCAAGGCCGGGGTCGACACCACCGCCGTCACCAACTTGGCCATCTGGGGCAACCACAGCTCCACGATGTACCCGGACTATTTCAACGCCAAGATCAATGGCCAGCCGCTGACCTCCGTCATCACCGACGAGGCGTGGTTCAAGGAGACCTTTATCCCCACCGTGCAACAGCGCGGCGCCGCCATCATCAAGGCGCGTGGCCTGTCCTCCGCCGCCTCCGCCGCCAACGCCGCCATCGACACCGTCCGCAACCTGTGCACCCCGACCCCTGCGGGCGAGTGGTTCAGCGTCGCCGTCGTGTCGGACGGTTCCTATGGCATCGAAAAGGGCCTCCTCTACTCCTTCCCCATCGTCAGCGATGGCCAAAATTGGAAGATCGTCCAAGGGCTCACCCATGGCGAATTCTCCCGCTCCAAGATCATCGCCACGGAGAACGAGCTCAAGGAAGAGAAGGCGTTGGTCGCCGAGCTCCTCGGCTAACCACCCCCGTCCGTTTTCCCCCAACCTCTCGGCCACCGCCGAGGGGTTTTTTTGTGCCCACCGCGCTGGTTTCACGAGGGTGGCGCGTAAGGGCGCCCCCCCGAGGGCATCTCGGAAAGTGCCGCCGGAGCGATGGCTTGGCTCGGCCCAGAGAGGCCCCGCAGGGAGCGCCAGAGGGGACAGGCCCCCAATGGCACTAAGTTATGAGTGTTTTTGAGGTATTTGGCAGGGCATGGGC
>JACCDS011234807.1_pt1 | contig 12839 bp, 11 predicted proteins | sample 7446441 | NCBI WGS metagenome assembly JACCDS01 (sample SAMN15323445, study PRJNA562643) | freshwater metagenome | isolation source: river surface water | place: USA:Blue River Watershed | collected 2017-08-17
ACCCTGCACCAATTGAAGGCCTTCCAAGCCATCGCCAAGTTTCAAAGCATCACCAAGGCAGCAGAGGCCATGAGCATGACCCAGCCTGCGGTCTCCATTCAGCTAAAAAACCTACAGGAACAGTTTGAAGTACCGCTCACCGAAATCATTGGAAAGCGAATTCATATCACCGAGTTTGGCCAAGAGTTGGTGGATACCGCAGACCGGATTTTTGGGGAGCTTGGGCAGATCGAAGAAAAAATGTTAGAGCTCAAAGGGCTACTCGGCGGGAAAATTCGAATCTCAGCAGTTTCCACAGGTAAGTACATCATTCCTTACCTGATGGCTGACTTCATGAAAATCCACCCCCATGTAGAGATCAGCTTGGAAGTCTCCAACAGGTACAATGTACTTGCTCATCTCCAGGAAAACTCCACAGACCTGGCTTTGGTATCCCTTTGGCCTGAGGAATTGGATTTGGAAAGCATCCAATTGGCAGAAAACAAATGGTATTTGGCTTGTTCCCCTGAAAAGAAAGAAGTCTACACTGCAGCTATACAAGCTGGAAAATGGGAAAAGGTTCCCTTTCTACTTCGAGAAAAAGGATCCGGTACACGGACCATGATGGAGAAATTTTTTCATGACCGAGATATTCACGTGGAAAGTAACCTGGAACTTGCCACCAACGAGGCAGTAAAGCAAGCGGTCATGGCTGGATTAGGAGCTTCTTTACTCTCCAATTTTTCCATGTACCAAGAGCTTAAAGAAGGGCGAATTTCAATTTTAGAAATGCCTGGACTCCCATTAAAAGCAGATTGGAAGCTGATCTGGTTGAAGCAAAAAAAGCATTCGCCTGCAGTGAAAGCATTTATTCGTTGGCTTACAGAAAATCGAAAAAAGGCGATTTCCACCCACTTCCCAAGCCTCGACAGCTTGTAACTGCGTATTCCTTAAAGACCAAAAAAAACTATATTTGAGGCTTCAAAATCCTTACCTCAAGAAATGAAAGCGATTGTATTTCCGGGCCAGGGAGCCCAATTCCCAGGAATGGGCAAATCCCTCTACGAAGAAAATCCAGAGGCAAAAGCCTTATTTGAAAAAGCAAACGAGATTTTAGGCTTCCGAATTACAGACATCCTCTTTGAAGGAACGGAAGAAGAACTCAAACAAACTAAAGTCACGCAACCTGCCATCTTTTTACACTCCGTGATTTTGGCAAAAACCACACCCAACTTTGCTCCAGACATGGTTGCTGGTCATTCTTTGGGCGAATTTTCAGCCTTAGTAGCCAATGGTGTCTTGAGTTTTGAAGATGGATTAGGCTTGGTATTCCAGCGCGCCTTAGCGATGCAAGAAGCTTGTGAAATCAACCCTTCCTCCATGGCAGCAATCCTTGGATTGGAAGACCAGGTAGTGGAAGAAATCTGTGCAGGAATCTCTGGTGAAATCGTAGTTGCTGCCAACTATAACTGTCCAGGACAATTGGTGATCTCTGGATCTACCAAAGGGATTGAAATTGCCTGTGAACTCCTCAAAGCAGCAGGAGCAAAAAGAGCCTTACCCCTACCTGTAGGAGGTGCCTTCCATTCCCCATTGATGGAGCCTGCACGAGAAAAACTTCAGAAAGCAATCGAAGAAACTCAGTTTCACAGCCCGATCTGCCCAATTTACCAAAACGTGAGCACCACGGCGGTATCGGATGTAGCCAGTATCAAGGCAAACTTAATTGCCCAACTGACTGCCCCTGTAAAATGGACTCAATCTGTGCAACAAATGGTAGCCGATGGTGCTACTGAATTTGTGGAATGTGGTCCTGGAAAAGTACTGCAAGGATTGGTCAAAAAAATCCATCCCGAAGCTATCGTATCCGGTCTTTAATTTCAAAATCCCACCTTTGCAGGTGGGATTTTTTTTATTCTTTTTTCCAAACAACCACCTTACCCAAATCTGAACAGGCAGCCAAAAGTTCTACCGAAGTCTTGCCAGAAACAGGATGTTTTTTTAGAGGTAAAATTTCGGCCAAGGGCTGCAATACAAACCTGCGTTCAGAGATATACGGATGGGGGAGAATCAATTGGGGATCGCTACTGACTAGCTCACCAAAATAGAGGATATCTATATCAATTGTTCGGTCTCCCCAATGCTGTTCCCGAGTCCTTCCTAGTTCAATTTCAATTTTCTGCGTGACCTGCAACAAGGCCAATGGATCCAGGTTCGTTTGGACGAGGAGCACCTGATTCAAAAAATTTCCATTATGTGCTACTCCACCCCAAGCTTCGGATTCGTAAACTTGAGAACAAGAAATAAAGGTCACCTGCTTCGACAAGGCTTCTACAGCCTGAGAAAGATAGCTTGCTCGATCTCCTTTATTCCCTCCTATTCCAAGGACAACCTTTGTTTCCATTTCTCGTTTGGATTATTTTGTAAAGCTGGCCCAAATTAGGCTAAATTTACAGTCTAAATTGAACTACTATGAAGTTTCTAGGTAATGTTTTGGCTGTTATCGTCGGCCTATTCGCATTTAGCATTGTTGCGATTTTGATTGTTTTTGCCCTAGTCGGCCTGGTGGCGGCATCTTCTGAAGACGAAGTGACCTTGGAAAAAAATTCCATTCTTCATCTTGACCTAAATGGAAGAACCTTAGTTGAACGTACCGCTGAGGAAGATTTGGAGTTTGGATCTTTCCTAGATCCATTTGGAGGAGATAACACGGCAGGTTTGGTCAACCTCAAAAAAGCAATTGCTGAGGCTAAGGTCAATGAGAACATCAAAGGGATTTACTTAAATGCAGGTCTTTTTGGTGCCGGACAAGCCGGACTTCTGGAGCTTCGCGAAGCTTTAGTGGATTTTAAAGAATCAGGTAAATTTATCGTCGCTTATGATGAAGCCTATTCAGAAGGAGGGTATTTTTTGGCCTCTGTTGCTGATGAAATTTACCTCAATCCAATGGGAGGCATTGACTTCAACGGATTCTCTTCTGAAGGGATTTTCCTCAAAGGATTTTTTGAGAAAGTTGGGATAAAGCCCGAAGTATTCCGTGTAGGTGAATTTAAAAGTGCGGTGGAACCCTACATTTTGGACAAAATGAGCCCAGAAAATCGCTTACAAACACAATATTTTTTGGATGACATCAACGGTCATGCCCTTGAATTAATTGCTAAATCACGAAAAATCAACAAAGACAGCCTAACGCTCATCAACCAACAGATGCTGGTACGCAAGCCAAAAGATGCAGTGACCTACAAGCTTGCCACCGCACTAAAATACGAAGATGAAGTGCATAGCATTCTTAAGGGAAAGTTGGGATTGAAGGAGGAAGACCAAATCTCTACCATCAATGCAACTGACCTCGGTGGTCTCGCGAAAAGCAAAAACGTAACCTCTCCAAACCGAATTGCTGTAATCCTTGCCGAAGGTGAAATTGTAGATGGAGATGTAGAAGGAGCCATCAGCTCGGAAAAGTTTGCCAAGGAAATTCGAAAGGCACGAAAAGACGAGAACATCAAAGCCATCGTCTTGCGCGTGAATTCACCAGGAGGATCGATCCTTGCGTCGGAGGTGATTTGGAGAGAAATGGCTGAAGCCAAGAAGGCAAAGCCAGTCATTGTATCCATGGGTGAAGTAGCTGCTTCAGGTGGCTATTACATTGCTGCACCAGCAGATACGATTGTGGCACAGCCCAATACCATCACAGGTTCCATCGGTATTTTCGGAATCCTATTTAATGTTCAGGAACTCGTCAACGATAAGTTGGGCGTGACGACGGATGTGGTCTCCACAGGGGAATTTTCAGATTTTGGAAATATGGCTAGACCCTTGACCGATGTAGAACGCACCATCATCCAATCCAGTGTAGAAGACGGCTACGAGACGTTTATTTCCCGAGTTGCAGAAGGTCGAGGCATGCACCCGGATTCAGTACGCAAAGTTGCCTCTGGAAGAGTTTGGACAGGAACACAAGCCAAAGCTCGTGGACTAGTTGACGTATTGGGAGGTTTGGATACCGCCATTGGTATTGCAGCGGCGAAAATCAAAGCTGGAGAAGATTACCGAGTGGTATACTACCCAGAGAAAAAGCCATGGTTCGAAGAATTGATGCTCAACTTTTCTGACAAGGTACAAGCACGAATTCTTCAATCTCAATTGGGCGAGCAGTACCCGCTCTACCAAAAAATTCAGAAACTCAAAAACTACCAGGGAGTACAGGTACGGATGCCGCAAGATCTGGTTATCAAATAATTGAAAAACTCAGCTTTCGGGCTGAGTTTTTTTTTGCTACTTACTTCTGCAAAAGTATTTTCCAGGCGAGCTCCACTTCACCGGATTCCAATTCCTGTTGGGCCCAACGATGCAAATGATCTGTCCAAGATTCAGGATCTCGTTGAAAGCGCTTCTTTAGTTCCAACACTTCATTCGTTTGCCCAAAAGCAGCTACTTCCTCTGAACTTGGCAGCTGTTCCACATTCCCCAATCTTCCCAAATTATTCCCTGTAAGCACTGAGCTGAAGCGAATCTCCTCAGGAATCTGATCTACCCCTATTCCTAGGGTTGTCAAGGGCTTGGGGATTTGAAATAAAGATTCAGCGGTAATTTTGGTATACCAATTTCCACCCAATCGCGCTACAGGATCCAATTTCAGTGGGGCAATGGCTCCTGAACCATCTAAAATTCGTTCATCCAGGTGTATTTGAAGCACCTCACAGATGACCAAGTTTCCTGCGCCCCCTTCTTCCCCTAGAGAAATCACTTGATTTACACGGCACTCAAAAGCCAAGGGGGCTTCTTTCACCCGAGGTGGGGATACTAAATTGGAAGGGATTTCGGTCAACCCTGCTTTCACAAACTCGTTTACCCCTTTTGCATATTCTGTACTGGCGAGGGACATTTGCTCCACCAAACTATGTCCCACTACATGGATGACCACTTCGGGCACTTCAAGCACATTTTCCAAGGTATGCTTGGTACTCTTATCGCGCACCCTTCGGGAAGGGGAGAAAACCAGGATGGGGGGATTGGCACTAAATAGATTAAAAAAAGAAAAAGGGCTTAAATTAACAGCTCCAGCCCCATTGATGCTGCTTACAAATGCAATGGGCCGAGGAGCCACTGCACCTTGCAAGAGGGCTTGCAACTCAGGGGTGGATAGGTCTTTGGGGTGAATCGTTTTCATTTCATGAAATTAATAGGCAATTTTAAGTGAAAGCCATCAATTCACGAATTTCTTTGCAAATTATGTCAGGTATCCGGATCCTATTTTTCATTGCTGTATTTTCCATTTTTGGACTACAGCCAAATCAAGTTTCCGCCCAAACCCACCGACTCGCTACCTTCAATATCCGTTGGGATAATCCAAACGATGTAGGTAATCTTTGGAAAGATCGAGCTACTCATGTAATTCAGTTGATCAATTTTCACCAAATCGGTATCGTGGGTACCCAGGAAGTGTTGGTGCATCAGTTGAAAGAACTAAACGAAGGCCTGGGCTTTGCCTCCATTGGAGTGGGAAGGGATGATGGAATGGCCAAAGGCGAATTTTCGCCGATCCACTACGATCCCAGCCGCTACCAAGTAGAAGAATCGGGGACTTTCTGGCTTTCTCCGACACCTGACCAACCCAGTAAGGGATGGGATGCTGCCTTAAATCGGGTCTGTACCTGGGGAAAATTTATTTCTTCAGATGGGGAGCGATTCTATGTGTTCAATGTACACTACGACCATATCGGGCAGCAGGCCCGGGAGGAAAGCAGCAAGCTGGTGCAGGCAAAAATTAAAGAACTAAATCGGGAAAATCTTCCCGTAATCTGGATGGGTGACTTCAATGTAACTCCTGACAATCCAGCCTACCAATTGATCCTGGCTCAAGAAAGCTGGAAGGATGCACGGTTAAACTCCAAACTTCCCTCCTATGGCCCAAGAGGAACCTTTACTGCCTTCGAATGGGATCGACTACCAGATGGAATTATTGACCATGTATTTATTCATGGAAAAATCGAAGTCCTTCGCCATGGCATCTTGACAGATAACTACGGTAAAAAATATCCCTCCGATCACTTTCCCGTTCTTGTGGAATTGAAAATCAACTAGCTAAAATAAAAAAAACCGATCTGGAAACCCCAGATCGGTTTTTCAGCCTAGAATATCGAAAGTTTATCCTCCTATAGTTTTTGTCTTGGTCTCCCCATTTATGGTAATGGTAATGGTTTGATTTTCGCAAGCACCATTGCCATAATCCACAGAAATTGTGTTTTCACGGTACTTAGTTTCTACTTTCCCTGAAATCGGGCCTCTACGTCTTCCTTCACAAGAAAGATCGATTTTCAAGGGTGTGGTAGTCTCATGGGAATAAATAACTGCACCAGAAGCAGTAACAATACTTGTTTTCACCTGAATCACGATAGTTCCACTGGTTGGTTTTTTTGAACCTGCTGCCTTTTGAATGTTTGACTGTCTTGATTTTGTGGAAGTCCAAATGGCAGTTTCACCCGAAGCAAAGGTGATTTTCCCATTTGCTACATTGGAATTGACACTACCCTTGCCGGTTTCTTTAGAAAATTCAGATACGGTAGTTTTTTTACCTGAAATTTTTATTCCATTCACCACATAGTTTTGAAAATCTATGACTTCGGTAAGTACGTTTCCTTGTTTCTTTCGCTCGATGACGATGACTCCCGCTCTGGTGATTTCTTGATTCTGACGTGTAATGGTTACTCCAGTTTTAAAGTCAATTTTTGACTTGACAATCAACTTTAATAAGGAATCCAATTCAGGAAATTGATTGCCGCTATGGCCCCCATGTGGGCCATCGATGGAACTGAAATCAGGTAATTGGACAATTTTTCCTGTAGAATCGTAATGCGTGATTTCCGCTCCCCCAAAACGAAACATTCTAAAGCCGCGGACATCACCTGCACTTTCCGCATCAATTATGGCTAAGATTTCATCGTTTGGCGCCAATAAATTCAATCCATCTTGGATGCCTTTATGACCACCTTTCCCTTTATTTATTGCAGCAGGAACTCCTGAATGAGCCGTTTCTGCAACTCTCGCTTGAATATCTCCAATACTTCCATTAAGAAATGAATTACCAGCAATCACAAAACTGGTACCGCTTGCAAGTTGACCTGAGGTCTGTGCAAGATCAATTGCCAATGCATCATCTAGGTTAACTGCCTCGATGGAACCCAAATTTTCCTCTTCTGTGCAGGATGCCAACAGGAGTAGGTAAGAAAAGATGAACAGAATTCTACTTGCTTTCATGGTATTTAAGTTTGGTTAACGATACCAAGGTCTTAAGCGAACATGAAGAGAAAATGAAAAAAAATAGTTTTTAGAATTATTTTAAAAACTTTTTCCGGGAAATGTAAAAATGACCCTTGTCTTACCCAATTCAGTGACTATCTGAATGGAAACTCCTAGAAATACAGCTATTTTATGCATGATTTGAAGACCAAATCCTGATTTTTCCTGAGACACATCCTTAAGGAAAACCATGCCCTCTCTTACCTGAGTGAGCAGATGTTCATCAATGCCCACACCCTCATTTTCTATACTCAACACGTAAGCATCTTCACTTTTGATTCCCCTGACTACCACATCCCCTTTTTCACTTACATACTTGACTGCATTACTCAAGGCATTTTGTACCATCATGCCACACAGAGATGCATTTGAATCTTGAAAAACAAACGGTTCAATCGTGGCCGCATGTAGTTGAACTCCCTTGTTTTCAGCTATTTCTATCCAATCCTCGAGCAAATCGGCACATACCTTCTGAATATCTACAGCTTCCGTCTTAAGGTATTGTGCATTATTTACTTTAGAAAGCAACAGGAGTGCATTCACGGATTTCTTCATCTTTTGAAGAGAATCTTGCATTTCTAGCAATTTTTCGTGTTGCTTCTCAGTTAGATTTTCATCTCCGAAAATTGCTTCCAATTTAGACTGAAGAACAGAAATCGGGGTTTTCAATTCGTGTGATGCATGGGAAATAAAAATTCTTTCTTGATTGAAGGATTTTTGAATTCGCTTCATCATTTCAGAAATAGCCTGATCCAATAGGTTGAATTCATCCGTGCTACTCGGAATAACTTGATCCTGGAATTCTTGAGGTTCATTGATTCGAGATATTTTTCTTTGAATGATTCGATTGAAAGGTGCCATTATCTTCTTACTTATGGCGAAGTCAACCACAAACGAAAAGGCTAAGAATAAAAAGAGAATTCCAATTGAGATTTGAAAAAATATGTCTTCAATCTGTTCAATGGTACTGAGGCTTTTTCCAATCTCTAGAAGATACCGCTCCCCATCGATTTCAATGACCTCATCGAAGACTCTGTAACTAATTTCTTCCTCTTCAATAATCCTTTTTTCGATAGAAATAGGTTCTGCAATGACCAAGTTGGATGGTGCACGTTCCAGCAAAATGTATTCTTCTTTCAAAATGTTGTAAGAACCAAAGCCCTCTTCTGGATTTTCATCGGAGATAAAATTTTCTATCCCTCCCAATTCAATCAAGCGCAGCACCTGTTCCTTTTTTTCAATTAACTGCCGGTCGGTATTTTCTAAAACCAGGTACTTCAATCGGTAGGGTCCTAGCATTAAAAAAATTAGGAGAAACGCGCCTTTACCTAATAAATTAAAAATCAATAGTTTATGAAATAACTTCATTTTATGCAATGATTTTATAGCCTAACCCTCGCACAGTTTCCAACCAGGTCACGGGACCATAACTCCCTAATTTCTTTCGGATATTTTTCACATGCACATCGATGTAATTGGATTGGTAATCATCATCCAAATGATCGCCCCATAAGTGTTCCGCCAATTGAAATCGGTTGAGCACTCGATTCTTATTGATGAGCATAAACTGAAGCAAGACGTACTCTTTTTTAGTGAGTTTGATCTCCTGACCCTCAAAGGAAATCAAAGGTTCATTCAAATGAATTTCAAATCCACTCAATTGGATAACATCTTTTCTCCATCCACTTTTTCTTCTCAAGATCGCTTGCATTCGTACCTTTAATTCCAGTAAGGAAAATGGCTTGGATAAGTAATCATCCGCACCACTTTCAAAACCCAAAATTTTATCTCCCACTTCGGTCCTTGCGGTAAGAATGATAATTGAAGCGTCTTTTTGATATTCACTGACTTCTTGAAGAATATCCAAACCGTCCCCATCTGGCAATCCCAAATCGACCAAAACAAAATCATAGGAATTCACCGCCAAATTTTCTGAAGCAATTTTTAGGGTTTGGGCCAAATCTACTACATGGTGATCCGATTGAAGAAAATCAACAATTTCTTTTGCCAAAGGCCCCTCATCTTCTACTAGTAAAATTCTCATGGTTTTTTTCGTAAAGCGAAGGTGTATGTGGCCTTTAAAGTAAGTTGAAAATTACTGGAGGACACATCATACTGTGGAACCTGGACAGGGATTACCCATTTGGGCTCGAGTTGAAATTCAAAACTACCGCTGCTGAGAGAAAGTGGAATAGAAAGATCCATTCCCTGAAGCAGGAAATTTCGAGTAGCTGCATATTCTTTTTGGCTCAGTTCATAGCCACCGATCCGGTAATAATTGCTCGTTCCTAGATAAAAAGTCACTTGAGGCTCAAAAGAAAATGTGGCTACTCCGCCAATTCTACGGTCAAATTCAAAATACCTTGAATGTCGACTTACAACAAAAAAGTCTCCCGGGTCATTGATTAAATAAAATGCTTGAGTAGTAGAGTAGAGTAATCCCCAATCTAGCCCCCAGGTTCCTTGAAGCATCCCGATTTGGTCTTTTCCTGAAGAATTTAAATTACTCGCCCCAAAAAAATGATGATAGGATACATCTACATCTAATCTCGGAGATATTGAAACAGAGTACCCCAAGCCAAGTCCATTTTGCCAAGAAAGATTGGGGTCAATAAACTTACTCGCCAAGCCAGTCACGTAGATTCCGGAATTGTGCCAAAAGAGTAATTCGGTGGTAGTGAGAGGTAACTTTTGTCCAAAATCTCGAGACATAAAATTAGCCCTGTTAATAAAGCCCGTGCTCACAATCAAATAATTATTGGATTCTACCCTACTCGAATCTTTAAGTGAATCCAAATCCTGAGTGAATCCTTGGGAGACCAAAAAAAAATGCGAAATAAAAAAAAGGAGTAAACCGTTATTCATGAAGGTAGGAGATCGGATTTCAGAAAGCGTTAGAGGATCACTTTGCTAATCACCCTCCTGAAGGGCGTTGTCTCGGGCCATTTGGTCGTGAACCCGGTATGGTTACAGGTCGGTTATTTGGTGCTCCAGAAGGCCTAGTGATTGGGCCTGTGGGCCTACTTTTAGGAACCCGAGCACCATGCCTATTTGGACTACCAACCCCAGCATCGTGCGCACGATTTTTAGAGCCATCAACACCTGAATTTTTATTGTCTCCATTTGATTTGGAATTGTTTGTAGCCGCACCTGGCATCGCACTTCTTCTCGAAGCACTGGAGATTCCCAGCCTTTTTCCAGGTTCTCCCGCTTGGGTTGAAGGGGTAGTACTTTTTGGAGCGGTTGCTGTTTGTGACCAAGCAATCCCCGAGAGTAAAACAAAAAACAGTACGAATACAATTTTATTCATGGCCATAGTAATTTACAAATCCAATGATACAACTCCAACATGAAGAATAAATGAAGAAAAAAAAGTCCAACTGAGTTGGACTTTTTTTTCTTCATTTATTCCGCTAGTGCTGCTACACCTGGAAGTACTTTTCCTTCCATGTGCTCCAAAAGTGCACCCCCACCAGTGGATACGTAAGATACCTGATCGGTGTAGCCAAATTTATTGACTGCAGCGGCAGAATCACCTCCACCAATCAGAGAGAAGGCACCATGGCGGGTTGCTTCTGCCACGTATTCTGCAATGGCTTTGGTTCCTTTGTTGAAAGATTCCATTTCAAATACACCCATCGGGCCATTCCAAAGGATGGTCTTAGACTCAAGAATAACTTTTCCAAACAATTCTCTAGTCTTTGGTCCAATGTCCAAGCCCATCCAGTTGTCTGGAATCTCCCCCTTATTCACGACTGACTGGTTGGCAGTATTGGAAAAATCATCAGCAATCACGGTGTCAACCGGCAAAATCAAGTTGACCCCCTTGGCCTTTGCTTTTTCCATCAACTCCAATACGAAATCTAGTTTATCAGCTTCCAAAAGCGAAGTTCCGATTGACCCTCCTTGCGCCTTGGCAAAAGTATAGGACATGCCCCCACCGATGATGAGGTTGTCTACTTTTTCAAGCAAACGCTCGATGATCAAAATCTTATCGGCAATTTTGGCTCCGCCCATGATGGCAGTGTAAGGACGCTCAGGATTGCCCAACACCTTATCTGCATTGGTCAACTCAGATTCCATGAGGTATCCGGCTACTTTTTGTGAAAAATGGGCAGCAATCACCGCGGTGGAAGCATGAGCTCGGTGGGCCGTTCCAAAGGCATCGTTGACATAGACATCTCCAAGCTTGGCCAACTTGGCGGCAAAGTCCGCATCTCCTTTTTCTTCTTCCTTGTAAAACCGCAGGTTCTCAAGAAGCAAAACCTCTCCAGCTCCAAGATGAGCAGCCTTTTGGCTGGCTTCTTCACCAATGCAATCTGAAGCAAAGCTGATTTTCTGGCCCAATGCGGCTTCCACTGCAGACACAATATGCTTCAAAGAGTAGCGATCCTCTGGTCCACCCTTAGGACGACCCAAATGGGACATCAAAATGGCGGAACCCCCATCCTTCAAAATCTTTTGGATCGTAGGTACCGCTGCCTGAATACGCGTATCGTCAGTTACTTGAAAATGCTCGTCTAAGGGAACATTGAAATCTACCCGGATCAGGGCTTTTTTACCTGCAAAGTTGAGGCTATCTACATTTTTTACATTCAAAGACATGGGATAAGGTCGAATAGGTGAGAACTAAAGATGCTTTTAAAATCGATTCGAATTTAACTCAAATCCAGCCAATACGAAATAGGAAGCAAGGAAAAACTAGCCCTAATGACTAGGCTGTGCTGCGGCTCGCTTGAGCCGATCGTTGATGGCGCGACCCAATCCGATTTCAGGGACATACTCGGCGAGGATCAGGTCTGCATCACTTTCATCCAGAAGTCGCATCCCCATAAACAAACGCTGAGCCGCTTCTTGCAAGTCCTCACTTGGGCTAAGGACAAACTGCCGATCCGTAGGAAGAGTAGGAAAATGCGTTGAAAAACTGAGGATGCCGAAGGCTTTCCCTTCTTGAATCAACCTTGGAACAAGCAGGTTCAAATCTCCTACTAGAAATGGTTTCCGGGGAGCATAGTGACTAGCCAATTGTCCTGGGGCACTGGGATTACTCGAACTGTGTGCCTGAACGGTCACTGGTCCTACCAAAGATTCAATTTTGGAAAGGTCAAGCCCTCCCAAGCGATAGATGACCACCTGCACCCCTTCCATACCCACTATGGTGCTTTCCAATCCTACGGCACATGCCCCGCCGTCAAGAATATAGGGGATCTGTGCCCCTAGCTGTGCGTCCACATGAGCAGCTTGTGTAGGGCTGATGTAGCCAAACGGGTTGGCACTGGGTGCCGCAAGCGGAAAATCAAGATGTTTGAGAAGTGACAGAGTCAACGGGTGGTTGGGCACTCGTACTGCTACGCGATCCAAACCTGAAGTGACTAGATCGGGAACGCTGGCATTCCGAGGCAACAAGACGCTCAGGGGACCAGGCCAAAAAGCCTCCGCCAATCGCTTTAGTTTTTCTGGAAATGAGGAGACAAATGAATTTACTTGCTCCAAAGAAGCCACATGCAGGATCAAGGGATCAAAGCTGGGGCGATTTTTGGTTTCAAAAATAGAGCTAACCG
>JACCDS012357803.1_pt1 | contig 12839 bp, 16 predicted proteins | sample 7446441 | NCBI WGS metagenome assembly JACCDS01 (sample SAMN15323445, study PRJNA562643) | freshwater metagenome | isolation source: river surface water | place: USA:Blue River Watershed | collected 2017-08-17
GGAAAGCTTACGGATCTTCAATTCAGTCTCCCTTGTTTATTGATGATGAGGATCGGTTAACCGGCGCATCTTAGCATGTCGTCATCAGGCTTTCGTGCGCGAAAAGATAACGGCTGGCCATCTTCGCCGTGGTGCCGCGTCGGCGTTTGCGAATGGATCAACAGCCGGTCGCCGGGTGTGGCGAAAAGTGCGATACGGATCAAATTTCAGAACTTGCCGCGCCGCCGCCTGCCTACCCAGCGTGTGGGCACTTGCCCGTGCGTCGCACGCAAACATGGCGGGCGGCGGGCCGTGGCATGCCGGGCCAGATCCTCTTTCAACCATAACCGCAGGAGATGACAGCCATGGAAACGAATTATCCGACCACCGGCATCGAGGGCAGCAGCCTGCACCGGGACAGCAGTCCATCAGCCACCGCTTCAAGCGTCGGCGCCGGCACCGGCACCAGCAGCGGCATCGGCGGCAAGGCGCTGCGCATGCGCGAGGAACTGGCCACGCTGAAAAGCGATCTTGATGCGCTGATGTCACACGCCTCCACACTGAACGAAGGCGAGCTGCGCGAAGCGCGCGACCGCATCATGGCGCGCTTCTCGTCCATGCGCTTTGCCGCACGCGGCTTCGCCGAGCAGGCAAGCCGGCAGTTCAGCCAGGGACGCGACATGACGGCCGATTATGTGCGCGACAAGCCGCTGCAATCGGTGGCGATCGCGGCCGGCGTCGGCCTGATGATCGGCGCGATGATGCGCCGCGGCTGATCCGGATCAAGGAGCGGCCCCGTGCTGAGCACCCTGCAGAAAACCCGCAAGCTGTCCGAGATCGCCATGCAGCGCCTGGGCGATTACCTTGCGCTGGCTCGCATCGAGCTCAAGCTGCAGGGCCGCGAAATTGGCGTGCAGCTGGCCGGCTATGTCGGTGCGGCGATCTGTGCGCTGTTTGTGCTGTTGTTTCTCGGCGTGGCGATCATCGTCAGCTTCTGGGATACCGATTACCGCGTGCTGGCAGCGTGGGCGATGGTGGCGCTGTATGGCGCGGGCGCGGCCGCCGGCATCGCACTGGCGCGCCGGCACAGCGGCACGACCAGCGGCCTGGGCACGCTGCGAGATGAGCTCAGGCGCGATGTTGCGCTGGTCAAGGAAAGCCTATGAAGCCTTCGCTGGAAGACGAGCGGCGTGCGCTGCTCGAGCAGATCGAGGCCAGCCGTGCCGTATACCGACGCATGCTGACGGATAGCCCCACCGATCGCACGGCACATGGCACACCGGCGCGCAACCGTGGCGTGGCATGGATGCTCGAGCATCCGGTGTGGGTCGCTGGCGGCGTTGCCTTGCTGGTGCTGCTGGTGCCTCGCATCAGCGCACATCGCCGTCACAAGGCCGCCCGCCAGCAGGCACGGCAACGCGCTGTCGAACGCATGCCCGAGCCAGCAAGCGGCGGCACACTTCGCGCGCTATTGACGGTGGCCGCGCTGCTGCTGCGTGACCCGGCACGCCTGCGCGCCGCCGCCCAGTTCGCCGGCAGCGCATGGCAATGGCTGCAGCGACGCCGGCAGGCACGCATCACGGCCACGCCCCCGACGTACGCTGCGCCCGCATCGCGCATCAACACCGGGCGCAGCAGCACCGGGCTCAGCAGTACCGGCTTCAGCAGCACGCGGCCCCATTGATGCCGCGCCCCTGACCTGTTTCAAGGAGATCCCATGCGTACACGATTGCACTGGATGCTGGCCCTGTCAGTCATCCTGGCGTTAGGCACCGCCATCGCCGGTTGCAACACCATGCGCGGCTTTGGCCGCGACGTCGAACGTGGCGGCGAACGTGTGCAGGATGCCGCGACCGGCGTGCAGAATAAGATGTAATTTCAATGACGATTGCCGGATGCGCGATGAGACGAGCTGTGCGGCAGGCCATCAAACCGGTTGATGGCCGCATCCACAGCAGCCCGCATAGCAGCCGCACTGAAGCCCGCCTAGCAGCCCGCATAGCATCCGTGCGGCATCGGCGGTCATGACTGAGCCTGAGTGTGGTCTGAACTCGGGGTCGCTGAGCCGAAGTTCAGCCGCAGTCAAGGCATAGCTAACCAGCAGCACTGACGCGTCCGGATCCGATCACCTCAATTCAGGTCTGCGTTGACTCATGCAGCAGGCAACCCTGCGCCGAGTGACGCGGCACGTCGGGCACGGCCATGCGAGACCAGCGCTGCGGCGCGCGGATGGCGGCGGCGCTGTGGCCGGTCAGGTCTGCGCAGTCGGGCATGCCATCGGCGGGAAAGCGGTACACCGCCGGTTGCCAGTCATCCTGTGCATGCGCGCGTGCTGCCAACAGGCGCAGCCCGCAACTACTGATCGTGACCAGCATGAGCATCAGCCAGTAGGCAGGACGGGCGCGCAGCCGTCGCATCAGGTTAGGCGATGTCCGTGGCTGTCTGGCTGCCCGGCGCAGCCAGCAGCCTGACGGGCTCAGCAATGCCAACGCCAACGCCAACGCCGGTGCCGGCGTCGACACCGGTACCCGGCCCACCGGCGAGCGAGCGTACCAGCACGGCGCGGTACACGCTGGCGACCTGCATTGCCACGCGCGCCCAGGTGAAATGCCGACGGACGCGACGCAGGCCAGTCCAGCCCATGCGCTGCGCCAGTGCCGGATCACGCTGTAATTGCGCCAGCCGCATCGCCAGGTCAGCCGGCGACTTCGGCGGCACCAGAAAGCCTGTCTGCTGGTCGAGCACAGTGCTGAGAATACCGCCAACGGCACTGCCAATGACCGGGGTCGCGCAGGCCATCGCCTCTAGCGGCGTGATGCCGAAGGGTTCGTACCACGGCGTGGTAACGAACACGTCAGCCGCGCTGTAGTACTCGCGCAGCCGGTGCCTGGGCTGCGCACCGGTGAAGCTGACCTGCGCGGCTATGCCCAGCGCTTGCGCCAGCGTCGCCAGCCGGTGTATCTCGGGCGTTGCCATCGGGTCGTTGCCGCTCTCGCCACCCACCACCAGCAGCCGCGCATGGATGCGATGCTCATCGCGCAGCCGCTGCACCGCCTGCAGCACGTTATCGACCCCCTTGCGCGGCACCATGCGACCGAGCTGCAGCACGATGAAATCATGTGCCGGCAAATCCAGGCTGGCGCGCGCCGTGGCACGTACCGGCCAGAACTCATCCGGATCAAAACCGCAAGGCACCACCGCCAGCCGCGCCGGACGTGCCGAGTACAACGCCAGCATGTCGCGCTTGTCCTGCTCGCATTCGGCAATGACACAATCAGCTTCCCGCATCAGCGTCTCTTCCAGCGCAAAGCGCGCATCCGGGAAGCCATCGGCCTCGCCCTGGTAGTGCCGGCGCACGCGGCCAAGCGCATGAAAGGTGATCACAAAAGGCAGGCCCAGCGCCTGCTTCAGCCGCCGGGCCACCATGCCTGACATAAAAAAATGGGCGTGCGCCAGCGCATAGCTCAGCATGTGCTCGCGCATGAAGCGCAACAGGCCCTCGGTGAACTGCGGCAGGTAAGGCAGCAAGGCTTCCTTGGGCAACGCCGTCGGCGGACCGGCATCGACATGAATGACGCGTACGCCGGCATACCAGTCCACCACCTGCGGCAGATCACGGTCGTCGCGCCGCGTATAAATATCGACGAGATAGCCCAGTCGACCCAGTTCGCGCGCCACTTTGCCGACGTACACATTCTGTCCGCCACCATCGGCACCACCGAGCAAGGCCAGTGGCGACGCATGCTCGCTGATGAAGGCGATTCTTTGCATCTGCGCTCATCCCCCAAAGGCCGATGACGGCCGGTCGAGCGATTAGTGCAAGGGATGTGCCTGCCGGCGGGGAATCGCGCCGCCGGCGGCGACGCGCCTGCTGTGCGCCACGCGGGTCACTGCGCGGGTCATTGCGCAGGTCATTCGGCGATGCATCGTGTAGGTAAGGTCTGCCAGTACCGGAAAATTCTGCACACGGCGTTAGCCACCGGGCGGCTTTCCAGCTGCGCCAACTGAACCGGGACGAATATCGCCGCGCCACGCACCCGATGCATCGCCCTGTTCTTCCAGCATCTGCTTGAAGCGCAGCATGTCCTGCTCGACACGGCGGCGCAGCTCGCTCTCATGCTGGGGCTGATCGCCACCAGGCAATTGCGGCGCAAGCTCCATCTCGAGATCGACGCGCGTCAGGTCCTGCTGCAGCGGCTGAAAGCGCACGCTGCCATGATTGCCCGGACCGCCGATATCGCGCCAGACGATGCGCTGATCCGGCACCTGCTCGGTGATTTCAGAATCCCATTCCACCGTGCGGCCGTAACGATCGGCACGCCAGTGCAGATGCGCGTCATCGAGCTGGCGCACTTCACGCACGCCCTCCATGAAGCGTGGAAACTCCTCGAACTGCGTCCACTGGTTGTAGGCCGCCGCCAGCGGCACACGAACTTCGACGCTTTGGCGAATGCTTGCCATGGTGGCTCCTTGCGCTTGACATTCGATGCAGACCACGCGACAGCCATCCATGTTCCCGCGGCCACGAACGATTCAGCGGCGCTGCCATCAGACATGATTTGCAGCAGCCCGCCGGCCCCGGAGGGTCATTGCATGGCTGATGCTGACACGATGCACATCTCGCTGAAGCGCGAGGTCTGGCAGCTGATCGTGCGCTTTCGCGTGCGCATCGGACTGGCCCTGCTGTTCCTGATCGCCGCCAAGCTGGCGAATGTGTCAGTGCCGCTGGCACTGAAAAATATTGTCGACGTACTGTCACGACCTGAGCAACTGGCCATACTGCCGGGGCTGCTGCTGTCGGGCTATGCGCTGCTGCGCTTTGCCAGCACGCTGTTCAATGAGTGGCGCGACCTGGTGTTCTCACGCGTGACGCAAGTCGCCGTGGCCGGCTTTGCGCGACGCATCTTCGCGCACCTGCATCAGCTGGGGCCGCGCTTTCATGCGCGCCGCCGCATTGGCGGCCTGCTGCCGGAAATCGATCGCGGCACGGCAGGGCTGGCCTTCCTGCTGGGCGTGGGCCTGTTCACGCTGCTGCCGACCCTGGTCGAGATCACGCTGGTGCTGGTCGTCATGGGCAGCCGTTACAGCGCCTGGTACACGATGATCATCGTGCTGACGTTCATGGCCTACACCAGCTTCACGCTCGCCTTCACGGCGCGTCGCGCCATCCATCAGCGGCGCGTGAACCGGCTCGATAGCGATGCCAAGGGGCGGCTGGCCGACAGCCTGATCAATGCCGATGTCGTGCGCACCTTCACCAATGAGGCGCTGGAAGTGCGCCGCTTCGACGGCATCATGCAGGACTGGGGACGTGCCGCCTATGACAACCAGTGGGCATTGTTCCGGCTGCACGTCGGCCAAAGCGCCCTGATCGCGATCGGCGTGGCCTCGGTGATGCTGCTGGCCGGCGCTGACGTGCTCGGGCGACGCCTGACAGTGGGCAACCTCGTGCTGATCAACGCCTTCATGCTGCAGATCTGCCTGCCGCTGAATTCGCTCGGCTTTGTCTATCGTGAAGCGCGCGATGCGCTGATCAATATCGAGCGCATGCGCGTGCTGCTGAGCGAGCCACCCGAACTCGCCGACAGCGGGCAGCTGCCTGCCCTGCAGGTCAGCCAGGGCCGCATCGAATTTCGCCACGTGAGCTTTGCCTACGAGCCCGAGCGCCCGGTGCTGGACGATGTCAGCTTCAGCATTGGCGCCGGCGAGACTGTCGCCGTGGTCGGCGGCAGTGGCTCGGGCAAGTCGACGCTGGCCAGGCTGCTGCTGCGCTTTCATGATCCGCAAGCCGGCAGCATCGTCATTGACGGGCAGGACCTGCGCAACGTCAGTGTGCAGAGCCTGCGCCGGCAGATCGGACTGGTGCCGCAGGATACCAGCCTGTTCAATGACAGCATCGCCTACAACATCGCCTACGGCCGGCCCGGCGCGGATCGTGCACAGATCATGGCCGCGGCCCGCGCTGCGCAGGTGCATGCGCTGATTGAATCGCTGCCCGCAGGCTATGACACCGACGTCGGTGAGCGCGGTGCAAAGCTCTCCGGCGGTGAGCGGCAGCGCATTGCGATCGCACGCGCCATCCTGAAGAATCCGCCGATCCTGATTTTTGATGAGGCAACCTCAGCGCTGGATTCACAATCGGAACGCGCAATTCAGACCGAGCTCGAGCGCCTCGCGCATGGTCGCTCGACCTTGGTGATCGCGCACCGGCTGTCGACGGTGGTTCATGCGCACAACATCATCGTGCTGGAGCGCGGACGTATCGTTGAACAAGGCAGCCATGCCCGTCTGATGGCCCGCAATGGCGCGTATGCGGCGCTGTGGCGCCTGCAATTGCAGGCGTCGCCCGTGCATTGACGCTGCCTGTGCAAACGCGGGCGCCGCGCTGGAACGCGATTTGCACAGCCCGCCGCATGCGCCGACTGAAGATCCTCACCTGGCTGACTCATGGCAGCTACATGTATTACCTGTCGCAGCTGCCGCATGATTTTTACCTGATGATGCAGCCGCACCGGCCGCCGGGCTATGGCGGTCGTTGCGGCACGCTGCACTGGGGCGATAACGTGTTTGACCAGCCGGTCGAGACGGCGCAGGCACAGGCATTCGACTGCATCCTGTATCAGGATGACCCGCAGTTCCTGGATGACCGACAGCGCTGGCTGTCAGCCGCGCAGCGCCGGCTGCCGCAGCTGTATATCGAGCACGATCCACCGCGTGCGCATCCGACCGACAGCCGTCATATCGTCGATGATCCGTCCGTTCTGCTGGTCCACGTCACCGCGTTCAATGCGCTGATGTGGGATAGCGGCCGCACGCCCACAGTCGTGATCGAGCATGGCGTGACCGACCCCGGCGCAATGTGGCGCGGCGACCTGGCGCGCGGCATCACCGTCATCAACCATCTGGCGCAGCGTGGCCGCCGGCTGGGTGCTGATATCTTTGCGCGGGCTCAGCAGCACGTGCCGCTCGATCTGGCCGGCATGGGCAGCGATGCCTTCGGTGGGCTCGGTGAATTGCCTCTGGCAGCGCTGCCCTCGCTCTGTGCGCCCTACCGCTTCTTCTTTCATCCGGTGCGCTATACCAGCTTGGGACTCGGCCTGATCGAGGCCATGATGCTGGGCATGCCGGTGGTGGCGCTGGCGACCACCGAAACGCCGAATGCGATTGAGAACGGTATCAGTGGCTATATCGATACCAGCCCGCAGCGGCTGATTGAGGACATGCGCGAGCTGCTGAAACACCAGCGGATCGCAGCGCAATTCGGCGCGCGGGCGCGCGAACGGGCGCTCGAACGGTATGGCATCCATCGCTTCATCAACGACTGGAATGCGGCCCTGCGGCAAGTGACGAGCTGAGGCAAACGTGCGCTGAAAAACGTTCTCTGAAAAACGTGCTCAGGAAAACGTGTAATACACCAGCCTCACCAGCGACGAATCAAAGTACAGCGCCTGCCACGGAATCACGACCGGTGCCTTGGTGCCGTGCGCGGCCACCACCACAAAGCGCAGCTGGCGGCTGCGCACATCAACCAGCACTGAGCGCACACGGCCCATCGACTGTCCGGAAGCAGTCACTACCGGACAGGAATGCAGCAATTCGGTGGCAGACGATTGTCCGGCGGTCATGCATGCAAAGCGCCGGCGACGCGCCTTCGCTGCGCCGGTCCCTCCCTCGATGTTCTTCAGCATGGCGCACTCTCCGATGAGTAGATTAGGACTATCCACCCGGTGGCCGAGTTCATGTTCGCGGGGCTGGCGCAAGGGAGAGTGCTGTGGATTAGGGCCAGCTCAGCTTCGCCCAAGCTCAGCGGTCTGGCCGCTGGCGTTTTCACCGGCCTCGTTCCAGGTGGTGCGACGGGCACCCATGGCGCCGAGCAGTCCGCCAATGATCGACAGCACCAGCGACAGCGCCACTGCGCCAAACACCACCCAGGCCGCCGTGCTGGCGCCCCGGATCGCGCGATCGGCTGCGGCACGCCCCTGCGGCGAGGCCTGCTCGGGCGAGCCGGACATGATCAGCGCCTGATCAACCACGGTGGCCGCACGATCACGCTGCACGCCCATGCTGCTGCTCATGTAATCAATCGCCTGATCGCGCCGTCCGGCCGCAATGTGCGACTGCAGGGTGCGCATCGCTTCGGGCGTGACATTCACCCCCAGCTGGCGGCTCAGCATGGCAGTCATGCCACCCGGGCTGGCTCCGGACTGCGCGGCTGTCGTCGCGCCTTGTCCCAGGCTGGAAAACAGCCCGGAAAGCAGCGATCCGCCAGCCGATGTGGCGAGCACCACAAACAGCAAGGTCGTCACCGCCCATGACACAACGCCATGCAGAATGCCATCGGTCTTGCGCTTGAGCCCGGACATGCGTCCGGCAACATACGCGCCGACCAGCGCGGCCACCAGCATGGAAATGCCGGCCCACACCATGGCGCCGGTACCGGGCGCTTCCCCCTGCTGTACGCTGGTCATCGACAGCCCGCTGGCGATGCCCAGCAGCGTCAGCACCAGCTGGACGGAGATGCCGACGGCCACGCCGGCCAGCACTGCTCCCCAGCGAATCGCCGGAAACAAGGGGCGGCGAACAATGTTTTCCTGGGCAATCAGGGTGCCGCCCGGATAGGCAGCGCCGGTATCGAGATGTATGGTGGCCATCGGCAAATCTCCTTGCGTGATTCAGCGGGTTGGGGTTGGAGTGCGATCGCCCTGAAAATTCCTGCGGCTTTGGCGCACGTCAAAGCCGACGTGGCCGGCCGCCGCAGGCTTGGGGTTCATCGCGGGTGGTCATGCGTGAGCGGGGCAGGTCGCATTCCGGTCGGCTCATGACGGTCGGCTCATGACGGTCGTTGCATTCCGGTCGTCACACGGCAGTGGTCGTCCTGCGTCACAGCTTGCTCAGCACGCCATTGGTGATCCGCACGCGGTCGCCGGGGTTGAGCTGCGGTGCGTTTTCCTGCGCGAACGATTGTGTGGTGCCGTCATCCATCTTGATCGTCACCTTGTAAATTTCACCCGACGTGCGCCGCTTTTCCATCTCGTGGCCGACATAAGCCCCGCCGGCTGCGCCAGCGGCCGTGGCCACGGTACGTCCGCCGCCGCTGCCCACCTGATGGCCGAGCAGGCCGCCGACTGCAGCGCCGGCGAGTGTGCCCAGGCCAATGCCTTTCGAACGCGGCACCAGATCAATCGACTGTATCGAGCCGGTGCCATTGACGTTGGCGGCAATCTGCTGCGTTTGCTCGCGACTGCCGAACAAGTCGCTGCCGGTGCCCTGGCAACCCGCGGACAGCAGGGCTGCCAGCATCAGCGGCAGCGCGATTTTCTTCATGGTCATGCTTTTCTCCTTCTGCGCATTGCGCGTCGATCCACACCAAACGCGATGGAGCAGCAACCATGCCAAACGCAAGGACACGGAACAATGCGAGCCGGCACCAGTCCACCCAGCAGCTGCATTGCATTGATTTCATCCACGCTGCCGGGAGACGCCGTGAACCTGCCACAACCGCTATCACTGAAAGACCAGTCCATGCTGATCACGGGCGGTGCCAGTGGCCTGGGCGCCGCACTTTGCCAGCAGCTGGCAGCACGCGGCGCACGCGTGATGGTGGCCGACCTGCAGCAGCCGGCGGCGCAGGCGCTCGCGGATGAATTGACCGACGCCGGATGGCAGGCGGAAGCGATTGCCTGCGATGTCGGCAATACCGACCAGGCCGAGCATGCAGTACGGCACACGATCGATCGCTTCGGCACCATCGACGTATTGATCAACAATGCCGGCACCGACGTCACCTGCAGCCTGACGGAGCTGGAGATCGCCGACTGGGAACGCGTGCTGCGCACCAACCTGCATGGCCCGTTCGTGCTCACGCGTGCAGCCGCGCGCCACATGATGGGACGCGGACACGGGCAGGTCGTGAACATCACCTCGACGGCGGCCAAACGACAGTGGCCGAATGCGGTGGCCTATCACGCCAGCAAGACCGGGCTGCTGGCGCTGTCGCATGCGATGCATGCGGAGCTGAGACCGGCCGGCATCAAGGTGATGGCGGTGATCGCCGGTGGCATGGGAACGCCTTTCCTGCTGCAGCGATTTCCGGGCATCGACCGGGGCACCTTGCAGGATCCGGCCAGCGTTTCGCTGGCCATCTGTGAATTGCTGCAACTGCCGACCGGCACGGTCATGCCCGAGGTCACGATTCTGCCGATGCGCGAAACGTCATGGCCGTGACGCGCGCGGTGTTCCTGGACAAGGATGGCACGCTGATCGATAACGTGCCGTATAACGCGGATCCGGCGCGTATTCGTCTTACCCGCGGCGCCGGACCGGCACTACGCCAGCTGCAGCGACTAGGCTTCCGGCTGCTGGTGGTCAGCAACCAGTCGGGCATTGCCCGCGGGCTGATCGATGAAAGCGCGATGGCGGGCGTGCGCGAGCGTATTGACCAGTTGCTTCTACAAGATGAGGTAAGGCTGGACGGCTTTTACTATTGTCCGCACGGGCCGCAGGCATCCGATGAACAGGCGGCGTGTGACACCAACACGGCAAGCCAAGACAGCGAGCTGAGGCTTGCCCGCTACGCCCTCGCCTGCGACTGCCGCAAGCCGGCACCGGGCATGCTGCTGCGCGCTGCCCGTGACTACGGTCTGGCACTGCCGCAGTGCTGGATGGTGGGCGACATTCTTGACGATGTTGAAGCCGGCCGGCGCGCAGGCTGCCGCACCGTACTCATCGACAATGGCAACGAGACTGAATGGATCGACAGCCCGCTACGCCGCCCGCATTGGCGCGCGCAAGACCTGCCCGAGGCCGCCCGGCAGATCGCTGACGCATGGGCTGGCTCATGAATCTGCTCGCGATCCGTCTCGACTCTGCCGGTGACGTGCTGATGTGCAGCCCGGCACTGCGCGCACTGCATGAACAGGGTCATCGGCTGACGCTGCTGACCTCCGAGACAGGTGCCTTGGCCGGCACGCGTATCGACGCCGTCAGCGAGGTCATCCGCTGGGGCGCGCCGTGGATGAAGGCCAGCCAAGCGGCCCGCGCCGACAGTGTGCCGGTGATGGCAGATGCGCTGCACGAGCGTCAGTTTGATGGTGCCGTGATTTTCACCAGCTATAGCCAGAGCCCGCTGCCCGCGGCTTTGCTGTGCCAGATGGCTGACATTCCTCTGCGGCTGGCGCATTGCCGCGAGAACCCGTATCAATTGCTCACCCATTGGGTGCGCGAGAGCGAGCCGCTGGAGCGCTTGCGTCATGAGGTAGAGCGGCAAACGGATCTCGTAGCCGAGTTGGGATGCCGACCTTCATCGATGCGGCTGGGGCTGCGTATTGATGAGCAGGATCGTGCAGTGGCACGCGCCGCGCTACGAGATGTCGGCATTGATCCTGACGGTGACTGGCTACTGCTGCATCCGGGTGCCAGTGCACCATCGCGCCGCTATCCGTCATCGGGCTGGCGCAATGCGGCGCTGCTGCTGTCGTCACAGTTGCGCGTACCACTGGTATTTGCCGGCGGACCGGACGACGTTGAGCGGGTCAACGAGATCATCAACGACGACGCCGGACATGGCACGCCACGCTGGCCCTCCTTGGCGGGCCGGCTGGATTTCGGTGCGCTGGCCGCTACGGTATCGATGGCGCGTGTGCTAGTGGCCTGCAATAGCGCACCTGCCCATCTGGCCGCTGCCACGCGTACGCCGGTGGTGGACCTGTATGCGCTGACCAATCCGCAGCACACACCGTGGCAAGTACGGCACCGGCTGCTCTATCGTTCCGTCCCCTGCCATGGCTGTGGCCGCAGTGTCTGTCCGCTGGAACATCATCGCTGTCTTGCCGCCGTCGAGCCGCGCGAGATTCTGCAAGCGGTGACAGAGCTGTTGCAGCCTACCGTGTCTGACTGAAGGCGGTGCCCACGACGGTACTGACTTAGAGGCGAGCACGCTCGTTCATGCGTTCAACGATTGACGATGACGCCCGCGCATTCAATGCCGGATCACACTGAAGTTGCCATCGGGCTCGAGGTAAGCCGCCTTCACTTGCGTCAGGCTATCGATGCCCTGTTCACGCAGCTGTGCCCACAATTCTTCCTCGGTGATGAATTCGCGCCGAAGATTGTGCTTGAGCAGACGGCCGTCGCGCACCAGCGGCAAGGTGGACGGAGAAACGATGCGGCGAATCAGTGGCCAGCGAAAGGATAGCCAGTCCAGTAGCACGTTCCAGCCCAGCAAGGTGGCAATGAGGATGAATCCTTCGGTGACGGTGGTGTAGCCGCCGGACATCGCATTTTGCGACGCATCTGCCACCAGCACGATCAGCAGCACATCGGCGATGCCGACTGCCCCCACATCGCGCCGGATCACCCAGCGAAACACGACAAACAGAAACGCATACACCGCCGTGCCGCGCAGGATGATCTCCCACGCGGGCACGACGATGCGAAACAACGCAACAAGACTCAGATCCTGCGCTGACATCACCCAGGATCCGGGTGGGCCATCAACAGCCCTGATCTCATTGCCAGTACGGCTGCTGGTTGTAGTAGGCGTACACCTGGGATGCCCAGCTCTGGTCGGCCATGGCCGGCCAATGGTCTTTATCAAAGCCCGGTGCAGCCTGCAGTCGATCCTTCGGCACGTCGAGCACAAAGCACTGGCGGTCGGCGTCGAGGGTCATTGCAGCCCAGGGCACGGCAAACAGTTTGTCGCCAACGCCGAGCAGGCCGCCGAACGACAGCACGGCGTAGGCAACGCGACCACTGCCGACATCGAGCATGATGTCTTCGATGGTGCCGAGTTTCTCGCCCTGCAGGTTGATCACGTCATCGCCCTGCAAGGTCTCGGCGGCCATCACGTTGGGCCCGGGCCC
>JACCDS011414422.1_pt1 | contig 12838 bp, 15 predicted proteins | sample 7446441 | NCBI WGS metagenome assembly JACCDS01 (sample SAMN15323445, study PRJNA562643) | freshwater metagenome | isolation source: river surface water | place: USA:Blue River Watershed | collected 2017-08-17
GGAGGGGGCGGCGGCAGGGGAATATCCGGCTTCGCCTCTTCCAGCATCACGGCTTCGACCGGGCCCTTGATCTTCTTGACAAAAGCTCGTGCCAATCCGGAATTGATGGCCCAGAGCAATGCCATGTGCAATACCACCACCAGTCCAAGACCGATCAGGTGCTTGGTCGGCTGTCGTTGCCGGCTGGCGTAGTCGTCCATACGTACTTTCAAGGCTCAGATGGGTGAGAGGGGTGACAGGCGGCGGCACGCCGGCCTTCTTGATGAAACCCGTAGTGTTATCGTTAACATTCAAATGTTAGAGACCCCTAGTGGGACGTGAAACAGTGTTAACCCTAGGCGGGCGGCTGGAGCGTTCGCGACGCGACGGGTTTTATCAATCCGGTCGCTGTGGAACAAATGGATGGAACAAGGCAAATACTCCGGCGTGCGCCAGAAGGCGCATCCGGTGGCTCATCCCGATGGCAGGGTCAGTTGCCCTTGGTGCCCCTGCGTGGTGCTGCGGCACGTTCTCCCGGTTCCAGCGCACGCGCCGACACCATCCCGCCGACCCGGCTGGACAGGTTGCGCGCCGCCGCACCGAGTGCTTCGGTCACCTCGGGGATGGACTTGCGCTGGGTCTGGTCGATCCGTTCGGCGTAGGGCACCGTCAGGGCCGCGATGGCGCGGCCCTGGGTGTCCAGGACCGGGAAGCTGACGGCCCACAGGCCGCGCACCTGCACGCTCGGAATGGACTCGTAGCCGGCGACGCGGATCTTCTCGAGGATGCTGTCGATCTGCGGGTCGGCCTGCTCGGGTCGGCGCTGCAGCGACTCCTCGATGCGCAGCTTGCGGGTCTCGTCGTCCTGGAAGGCCAGCAGGACGCGGCCGGAGGCGGAGATCAGCACGTCGAGTTCGGCACCCGCGCGCACCGAGAAGCCCATGCCGCTGGGCGTGTCGACCTTGCTCAGCACCACCTGCTTGCCCTGGCCGTAGACGGTCAGGTGGCAGGACTGGTCGAGCTCGCCAGCCAGGCGCTGCATCACCGGTGTGGCCTCGAACAGCAGCCGGTGGGTCGGCGGATTGACGTGCGACAGCTCGAAGAGCTTGGTGGTGATGCCGTAGCTGTTCTCGTCGACCAGCGTCACGTAGTTCCGGTTCACGAGGCAGGCCATCATCCGGTAGATCTCGCCCACGCTGCGTCCCAGCACGTTCGCGATGTCCTTCTGGGTCATCGGGTGCTCGCTGCGGCAGAGGGTCTCCAGGATATCGAGACCCTTCTCAAGCGCCGGCGCCGAGTAGGACCGGCTCTCGGCATCGACCACCGGTGTCGTTTCGTTCTTGTCCACGTTCATCGATCCGCTCCAGCCTTGCGCGCGCCCGCCAGAGCGGCGGGCACCTTGTCTCAGGCGCCATTATCTTGGTGCCGGTACACCTCAGGCCGGCAGGCCGCCGTCGATCATCAAGGTCGCGCCGGTGACGTAGGACGCCTCGTCGGACGCCAGCCAGAGCATCGGGTAGGCCATCTCGGACGGGTCGGCCCAGCGCTTCATGACGCAGGGCGGCACCAGGTCGTCGACCACCTTCGCGCCGAGGCGCTGGACGTGGAAGGGCGTGCGCGTGAAGCCTGGGCAGATGGCGTTGGCGCGCACCCCGTGTTCGCCTTCCTCGAAGGCGAGCGTGCGGGTCAGGGCCAGCACGCCGGCCTTGGTGGCGTCGTAGGCACCCATGCCCTTGCGGCCGTAGACCGCATAGGTCGAAGAGGTGTTGACGATGCTGCCACGGCCGGAGCGGCGCAGGTAGGGCAGGGCGGCGCGGGTCATCGACACGAAGCTCAGCAGGTTGACGCGGACGATCGCGTCCCAGGTCTCCCACGGCGCATCGGCCACCGCCTCGTAGCGGCGGATGCCGACGTTGTTGACCAGCACGTCGATGCCGCCGAAACGCGCGACCACCTCGTCGATGACGCGATCGGCCTCGGCTTCCACGCCGAGATCGGCCACCAGGCCGTGCACCTCGACATCCGGCATCGCCTGCCGGATCTCGTGCACCGCCGAGGCGACGGCGTCCTCGCTCTGGTCGACCAGGGCCACCCGCGCGCCTTCCTCGCAGAAGATCCGGCCAGCGGCCGAGCCGATGCCCCCCCCGCCGCCGGTGATGACGGCGACCTTGCCTTGCAGTCTCTTGCCCATGTCTGTCTCCTGTGGTGTGTCGGTTCCCCGGCTCAACCTTGGGCTGAACCTGGCGTGAGCGCGGCGCCCGATGCCTGCAGCGCGCTGATCTGATCGTCGGAATAGCCCAGTTCGGACAACAGCGACCGGTTGTCCGCGCCGCGCGGCCTTGCCGGGTTGCGCAGCGGCGGGTAGTGGCCGTCAAAGCGCACGGTCGACCGGATCGTGGCGGTGCGGCCTTCGGTCGGGTGGTCTTCCCAGCCGAGCAGGCCGACCGCCTGCAGGTGCGGGTCCTGCGGCAGCGTGTCCAGCGTGTGGCAGGCCTGCACGGCGATGTCGGCCGCCTGCAGGATGGCCAGCCATTCGGCGGTGGTGCGGTGGGTCAGCGCCGCGCCCCGGATCTCGAACCATGCGGCGACGTGGCGGGCGCGGGCGGCGACGCTGCTGAAGCGCTCGTCGCCCAGCAGGTCATGCCGGTCGGTGGCGGCCAGGAAGGCGCGCACCTGCGGGTCGGTGTTGACGGTGAACGAGATCCAGCCGTCGGCCGTCTGCACCGGCCGGTTGTGCGGGCTGAGCAGACGCTGGTCGCCGGGCGGTCCCACAGGCGGGTCGAAGCTGCGCTGGGCCAAGTGTTCCTGCAGCACGAAGGCCGACATCGTCTCGAACATCGGGATCTCTAGGCTGCAGCCTTCGCCGGTGGCGCGTCGTTGAAGCACGGCGGCCAGCACCGCTCCTGCCGCGATCTCGCCCGAGACGTGGTCGCAGATCAGCATCGGGACGTAGCTCGGCTGGCCATCCCGGGCCAGTGCCAGCCCAGCCATGCCGGTGGCGCCCTGGACGACGCTGTCATAGGTCGGCTGGCCAGCGTAGGGGCCGTCGGTGCCGTAGCCGGTGATCAGGCAATAGACCTTGTCCGGATGTTTCGCGCGCACGCTGTCCGGATCGATGCCCAGCCGCGCCAGGGCCTGCGGCCGCATGTTGGCGACGATGACGTCGGATGAGGCGATCAGGCGGTCCAGCGCTTCGCGCGCCTCCGGCTTCTTGATGTCCAGGCAGACGTTGCGCTTGCCGCGGTTGAAGTGCAGGTAGGTGCCCGAATGCTGGCCCGTCGGCGACTGGCCGCCCAGTCCGCGCATCAGGTCGCCTTCGGGGCTCTCGAGCTTCACGACCTCCGCGCCGTACTGGCTCAAGCGCCAGGTGCAGACGGGCCCCACGACCACGGAGGTCAGATCCAGGACACGTACGCTCTTCAGCGGTTCGAAGGCCATCAGACCGTCACCTCCAGTTCGACGGCCAGGCGATGCTGGTCGTCAAGGGCCCGCAGCCGCCAGCCGCCTTCGACCGGGTCGGCGCACAGCGTCACCGGCCGGTTGCAGTACAGCGGTGCCACGTGACGGGCCTTCAGGGTGCGGGCCACGGCCCCGAGATCGCGTCGCAGGAACTCCGTGAGCAGCAGGGTCGACAGGCCGCCATTGACCACCAGGTCGGGAAAGCCTTCGACCTGCCGGGCATGTTCGCGATCGACGTGGATGCGGTGCGAGTTGAAGCCCAGCGCCGAGTACTGGAACAGCAGTGTGTCGTCGGGCGTGACGGTCCTGTGATGGGCAGCCTGCACCGGGGCGATCACGGCCGGAGCTTCAGCCGCAGGTGACGACCCCGTCACTCGGGCCTGCAACAGCAGGTAGGTCTGCGTCTCGACCAGCGCCGGCTGCGCCTGGCCATCGCGGTGCAGCTCATGCGCCAGCGTCACCACCGCCATCGGCCCCGATGCCGTCGACTTGTGGGCGACGTTTTGCACGCTGCTGTGCCGGGTCACGGTTTCGCCGATCCGGATGTCGTCGAGAAGGGCGACGGTCCGGCCACCCAGCATCAGGCGGGGCAGACCGAAGTCGGGCATGGGCACGCCGAGGCCCGGAAAACCGTCACGGCGCAGCGCGGATCGGCGTGTGTCGGCGGCCAGCAGGAAGAAGTGCCAGCCACGCGGCAGGGGCTGGCCGGCGGCCACCTCGTCCGGATCGATGTCCAGCATGGCCGCGACCCGCCGGGCGCTGGCCAGCGAGCAGGCCTCGGTGCGTTCTACCGAGGGGGAGCTACTTGCATCGGGATTCGTGATGGCGGCGTCGGTCATGTCTGCACTTTCATCATCGGTAAATTTAGAGATTCGTAGATGAATGAAAGTCTCGTTCATTTATCGATTTTTGGCAAAGTTCTGTCCTAGTGGTTTTCACTGGTGCATTGAAAACTTCACAGATGCAAAACTGCCGGCAAGCAGAGGCCACTCGACGACCGACTGCGCAAGGCCCGTCGTGGCTACCTCCCACTCAACAAGGATCGGCATGAACTTCAAGTTCCATCACATGAACCTCTGCACGGACAACCTGCCGAGGCTGACCCAGTTCTACAAGACGCTGTTCGAGCTCGGCACGATCAGCGACCAGGAGCACACCGTGGTGAGCGGCGTCCGCGAGGACCGCGCCTACACCGGCAACGTGGACTTCCTGACCGACGGCGCCATCGAGTTCCACTGGGCGGAGCGCGACCTCGACACCGGCTTCAAGATGAAGCAGTACGTCAACCCGATGGGTCACGGCCATTTCTGCTTCCGCACCGACGACATCCAGGGCTTCATGCGCAAGTGCGACCAGCTCGGCATCCGCTATTCGGACTACGGCTGCTGGGCCATTCCCGGCTGGCACCAGGTCTTCCTGCATGACCCCGACGGCCACGTCATCGAGGTCCACCAGCCCGGCGTGTTCAAGCGCTGATCGACGACCAGAACCCAGGAGACATGACATGCAAGAAGACCAGAACCTGATCGACGGCCCCAATGGGTCAGGTCGTCGCGCTGCCCTGCGCCAGATCGCTGCCGTGGCCGCAAGTGCCCTCGTCCCGGGCGCCGTCATGGCCCAGTCCGGCAAGTTCAACCTGAAGATCGCGATCTCCTTGCCCGAGACCCATCCGACCAGCGCGGCGCTGAAGGCGGCCTGCGCCGACATCGGCAAGGAATCGGGCGGCCGCCTGACGATCGACGTCTACCCCAATGGCCAGCTCGGCAGCGACACCGACACGGTCTCGCAGGTCCGCTCCGGCGCCATTGACTTCGTCTGCACCGCGGGAACGATCTGGGGCAACCTGGTGCCGGTGACCTCGATCAACACGATCGCCTTCGCATTCCCGGACTACGCCACCGTCTGGAAGGCGATGGACGGTGACCTCGGAGCCCACATCCGCGCCGCGTTCGACAAGATCAATCTCGTGCCGATCGGCAAGGTCTTCGACCACGGCTTCCGCCAGACCACCACCTCGTCCAAGCCCATCGTCGAGCCCAAGGACCTGGCGGGCCTGAAGATCCGCGTGCCGGCCAGCCAGATCCTGACCTCGCTGTTCAAGGGTCTGGATGCCTCCCCGGCCACCGTGCCGATCGGCGAGCTCTACACCGCCCTGCAGACCAAGGTTGTCGACGGCCAGGAGAACTCGCTGCCGACCATCGATGCGACCAAGCTCTATGAGGTGCAGAAGTACTGTTCCTACACCTCGCACATGTGGGACTGCTTCACGCTGGTGGGCAACAAGCGCAACTGGAATGCGCTGCCGGATGACCTGCGGGCGCTGGCTTCGCGCATCTTCGAGGCCCATGCGCTCAAGCAGCGCGCCGCGCATGACGTGCTGACGGCCTCGCTGGAAACCAAGCTCAAGGGCCTGGGCATGCAGTTCAACAAGGTCGACGTGCGCCCGTTCCGCGAGGTGCTGTCGAAGTCGGGCTTCTACGTCGAGTGGCAGAAGAAGTTCGGGCCCGAGGCGTGGGCGCTGCTCGAGAAGTACAGCGGCAAGCTGGCCTGACGTCACACGGGCAGGGTGCCGTCGGCCGCGATCCATCGGTCGCGGCATCCCCCGGAATCTCCACTTGCCAACCAGCAGGCCTTCATGTCGCAAGCCCTCACCAGTCACCCGGTCGATGCTGATCCTGGGGACCCCGCCGCCTCTGCCGAAGTGGCCGTCAACCGATTCCTGGCCCGCTGGATAGCGCCGCTGGAAGGGCTCGCGGCATTCCTGATGGCCGCCATCGTGGTCATGCTGTTCGGCGGCGTCGTGACCCGCTATGTCTTTGGCCGGCCCGTTACCTGGATCGACGAGGTCGTGTCCTTCGCCTTCATCTGGGTGGCCATGATCGGTGCCGTGCTGGCCATGCATCGCAACGAGCACCTGCGGCTGACGATGTTTGTCGAGCGCATGTCACCTCGGTTGCGGGAGCAGGTCCATGCCTTCGCGCTGGCGGCGATCGCGGCCTTCCTGGTCGGCCTGATCGGACCGGCGATCGAGCACGTCGAGGTCGAATGGATCGTCGAGACCCCCGCCCTGGGTCTGCCGGGGGGTCTTCGGGTGGCGGCGATTGCCGCAGGCCTGGTGCTGATGCTGGCGGTGGTCGCCGTCTATGCAGTGCGCACCGTTCCGAAAGTCGCGCTGGCCGTGGCGGCCGCGGGCGTGCTGGCGTTTGTCGGACTTTGCACCTGGCTCGCGCCCCAGTTCGCTCAACTGGGCCTCTACAACATCCTGATCTTCCTGACCGGGCTGGTGGCCTTGTGCCTCGTCGCGGGCGTGCCGATCGCGTTCTGCTTCGGCTGTGGCGTGATGAGCTTCCTGGCCTTTTCGAGCCATGTGCCCCTGATCGTCATCGTGGGCCGCATCGACGAAGGCATGGCCAACATCGTCCTTGTGTCGGTGCCCATCTTCGTGCTGCTGGGCTGTGTGCTCGACGCCACCGGCATGGGCAAGGCCATCGTCGACCTGCTGGCGTCCCTGATCGGGCACGTCAAGGCTGGCATGTCCTACGTGTTGCTGGGCTCGCTGTTCATCGTCTCGGGCATCTCAGGTTCGAAGGTCTCCGACATGGCCACGGTGGCGCCTGCGCTGTTTCCTGAAATGCGACGCCGCGGCAACAAGCAGCCCGAGATGGTCGCGCTGCTGGCCACCGGCGCGGCCATGGCCGACACCGTGCCGCCCAGCATCGTGCTGATCGTGCTGGGATCGGTGGCTGGCGTGTCCATCGCCGGCTTGTTCGAAAGCGGCTTCGTGGTCGCGATGGTGCTGCTGGTCTCGCTGTTGCTGCTGGCGCGCTGGAAGGCCCGTCACGAGGACACCTCCAGCGCCCGCCGTCCCGCCTGGAAAGCCATCGGCAGGCTGGCCGTGATCGCCGCGCCCGCGCTGGTGCTGCCCTTCCTGATCCGCAGCGCCGTGGGCGGCGGCGTGGCCACGGCCACCGAGGTGTCGACCATCGCCGTTCTCTACGCGATGCTGATCGGTCAGGTTCTCTACGGCGGACTCGGCATGCGGCGCGTCTACGCCATGCTGGTCGAGACCGCCGCACTCAGTGGCGCCATCCTGCTGATCCTTGGCACGGCCTCCGCCATGGCCTGGGCCATCACGCAGAGCGGCGTCGTGCAGCAGCTGTCCCACGTACTGACAACGCTGCCCGGCGGCATCTGGGCCTTCATGGCGGTGACGGTGGCGGTCTTCCTGGTGCTGGGTTGCTTGCTGGAAGGTCTGCCTGCCGTGTTGCTGCTGGCGCCGATCATGTTCCCGATTGCCAAGAAGCTGGGCATCCACGAGATCCATTACTCAATGGTGATCGTTTGCGCGATGAACGTCGGCTTGATGATGCCGCCCATCGGTGTCGGCTTCTATGTGGCATGTCGAATCGGTGACGCAAAGCCTGATGACGCGATGGTGGCCATCTGGCCCTACATCGCGGCCCTGTTGGTCGGGGTCCTGGTGATTGCGGCCGTGCCATGGTTCTCGACCTTCATGCTGTGACGCGGCGAACGACAGGAGCTTCAGGATGAACGTCTTCTTCACCGGCGCCAGCGGCTACATCGGCGGATCGGTCGCGCAGGCGCTGATCCTGGCGGGCCACCGTGTGCGTGGCCTGACGCGCGACGACCGGACCGGCGCCTTGCTGGCCGCTTCCGGCATCGAGCCGGTGGTCGGCTCGATCGATGACGCCGACCTGCTGGCCCGCGAGGCCCGTGCGGCCGACGGCGTGATCCACACCGCAAGCGCGGACCATGCGCCCTCGGCCCTGTCCCTGGTCGATGCACTGTCCGGATCGGGCAAGTTGCTGCTGCACACCAGCGGTTCCAGCATCGTGGCCGACGATGCCCACGGCGAACGCCTCTCGGACCACGTGATCGACGAGGATGCGCCGCTGGTCGTGCATCCGCTCAAGCAAGCCCGTCGGGACATCGATCTGGCCGTGCTTGGCGCCGCAGCCAGGGGCGTGCGTTCGGTGGTGATCTGTCCCGGGTTGGTCTATGGCCTCGGACGCGGTCTCAAGCGCGACAGCGTGCAGGTCCCCTTCCTGGCGGCGAATGCTCGCCAGCGCGGTGTCGTCGAGATCGTCGGCTCGGGGCGCAACGTCTGGTCGAACGTCCACCTGGATGACCTGGTCGAGCTTTATCTGCTGGCATTCGACCGGGCACCAGCTGGTTCCTTCTACTTCGCCGAAAACGGCGAGGCGGCGTTCAGCGACGTCGGTGCTGCCATTGCCAGCCGACTGGGCTTGCCGGGTGTCGTCTCGGTGCCTGTTGACGAGGCCGTCCGCCAATGGGGCGAGGCCCGTGCGCGGTTCTCCTTTGGTGGCAACAGCCGCATGCGTGCGGCGCGAGCCCGTCGGGAACTTGGCTGGGCGCCACATCAGGCCTCATTGCTCGAATGGATCGCGCACGAGCTGCCGGTCGATTGATCCGACGTCTGTCCACCCCGAATTCCAGAAAGATCCAGATGCTGTTGAAGGACAAGGTGTGCGTCATTGCCGGTGCAGGTTCGCTGCGCAGCATCGGCTACGCCACGGCTGAACTCTTTGCCGAACACGGTGCCAAGGTCGTGCTGGCCGACGTGATGCTGGACGACGCGCTGGTGGCCAGCCTGCGTGCGTCGATCGAGCGCCACCTGGGCCATCCGGCCGAGGTGCAGGGTTGGCGCTGTGACGTCACCCAGGCGGAGGACTGCGACCGCCTCGTCGCCAGGACGCTCGACCTGCACGGCACGATCGACTGCCTGGTGAATGCGGCGGGCATCGTCAAGTCGACGCCGCTGTTGGAGATCGGTGCGGACGAACTCGATCGCATGCTGGACGTCAATCTCAAGGGGGCGTTCCACCTCTGCCAGAGCGTCCTGCGCGTGTTCACCGAACGTCGCGCCGGGACGATCGTCAACGTCGCATCGCTGGCCGCGCAGCGGGGCGGCGGGCTGGTCGGCGGCCCGCACTACGCCGCATCCAAGGGCGGCATGCTGAGCCTGACCCGCAGCATCGCCCGCGAGTTCGGCGCGCAGGGCATCCGGGCCAACGCGATCTGCCCGGCCATGATCGATTCGCCCATGCTGGACAGCCTGCCGCCCGATCGCTTGCAGGGCATCGTCGATGCCATCCCGCTCAAGCGCATCGGCGCGCGACGTGAAGCGGCGGGTGCCTGCCTGTTCCTCGCGTCCGACCTGTCCGGCTTCGTGACCGGCGCAACGCTGGACGTCAACGGTGGCGCGCACATCCACTGAATCGAACCGGACACCCGACATGAGCGACCACGCGTATTTCCTTCCCTTCGACACCCTGCCGAAAGTTTCTCGCGGCAATGGCATCGTCAATTACCCGATCGCCGGCCGGAAGCAGGGCGCGCGCGCCATGCACACGGGCATCACGATGCTCCCGGTTGGCGTGCCAGCGCCGCCCCATGTCCACAATGCCGAGGAACAGGTGACCGTGCTGGAAGGCCGCGTGAAGATCCGCCTGGGCGAACGCGAGCAGGTCTGTGACCGCCTGGACTCGACTTTCATCGCCGCCGGCGTCGAATATGAACTGGTCAACGTCGGTGACGCACCAGCCTGGGTGCTGGTGGTGTATGGCACGCCGGACGTGACGCGCACCTTTGTGGCCACGGGTGAGACCGTGGCCATCGGCTCGGACGCTGACCGGTTCACGAACTGATCGCGTGTTCTCGCTTGTGAAGGCTGCCAACATGATTTTCGAGATCGCCGACATCCACGTCCAACCGGGCCGCGCTTCGGAGTTCGAGCAGGCGTTGAACCAGGGCCTGCACGAGGTCTTTCCGCAGGCCCGAGGCTTCCTGGGCCACGAGGTGCAGCGCTGCATCGAGACGCCGGAACGCTACGTGCTGCTGCTGCGCTGGGAGACGGTGGAGGACCACACGGTGGGCTTCCGGGGGTCGCCCCTGTTTGCGCAATGGCGCGGCCTGGTCGGCGACTTCTTCGCGCAGCCGCCGAAGGTCGAGCACTTCAGCTGCATCGATCGATCGACCCGACACCCGGGAGTGAACGATGAATGAGGCTCCGCGTTCGCCCGGCGACGAACCGGTCCAGTCCTTCGCCGATTGCCATGCCGGCATCGTGCAGGTGCTTCAGGACCTCGGGGAGTTGCCCTCGATGGTCGACCTGGCTCGCAAGGCGCGTCAAGTGGCCAGCGAGGTCGAGGCGTTCTTTCGCGATGTGATCGTCCAGCATCACCGCGACGAAGAGATCGACCTGTTCCCCGCCGTGCTCGCCAGCGCAACACCAGGGGCCGAGCGCGAGGACGTCGAGCGCCTGATCGCGCGGCTGACCTCGGAGCACCGGCAACTGGAGGCGACCTTCCGTCGCCTGCTGCCGGCCATCGAGGCCATCGCCAACGGGATCCTGTCGCCGCTGGACCGTGCCGACGTGGCCGGACTCATCCGGGCCTATCTGGCACATGCGAGCCATGAGGAGGCGGTGTTCCTGCCCAAGGCGCAGGAGATCCTCGGGCGCAACGGCAACCACATGGCCGCACTCGGTCTGTCGTTGCACATCCGGCACGCGGCCGAAGAAGTCCGGCGACGCTTCGGGACGGTGTGAGTGGCAGCTATTGCTGGATTGGCTTGATGGCCGAGACAGTCTGTTCCAGGCTTCCCGCTTGATCCCGTCCGGCTGACTGACTAAGGTCGGGTCCATGGCGGCAAGCGTCGCTTTTGCCTTTCTGACCCGTCACCCGGAAACAACATGTCCCAAGCCATCATCGTCCAGCAGCCCGCAACCGCCAGCGAGCTGATCCTCATGTTTCACGGCGTGGGCTCCAGCGCCGCCGACCTGGCGCCGCTGGGCGAGGCATTGGCACCGCATCGGCCGCAGGCCTGCATCGTCAGCGTGCAGGCGCCCGATGCTTCGGACTTCGGTTCGGGCTGGCAATGGTTCTCGGTCCAGGGCGTGACCGAGGCGGGCCGTCCGGCACGCGTCGCCGCGACCATGCAGCGTTTCGTCGATACCGTCCAGCACTGGCAGCGCCAGACCGGCATCGGTCCGGCCGCGACGACGCTGCTCGGCTTCTCGCAGGGCTCGATCATGTCGCTGGAATCGACCCAGCAGCCGGTCGCGCTGGCCTCGCGCATCGTGGCGATTGCCGGGCGGTTCGCGCAGCCGCCGAAGGTGGCGCCGTCGGGGACCCGGATCCATCTGCTGCATGGGGATGCCGACGCCGTGATGCCCGTGCGCTTGAGCGTGGACGGCCAGGCGCAGCTGCAGGCGCTCGGGGCCGAGGTCACGCTCGACCGCTTCCCCGGCCTGGGCCACGGCGTCGATGCGCGCGTGCTGGCTCAGGTGGTCGAGAGGCTCAAGGGCTGAGCCTCGGGCGTCCGCTCTACACCGCCGTTGGTCCCTGAGGGAAGGCCTTCAGGCCGTCCGGCTTTCCGACCCAGGGCTGGGCCGAGTCGCACCAGATGGCGAGCGTCGCACGCAGCCAGGACCGATCGTCCAGCGTGCCGGCCTTGACCCAGTCCAGCGTCGGGCGAGATACCACGTCCGAGAAGATCGGCGAGCCGCAGCGTCCGCAGAAGTGCCGGTAGACCGGCTGGCCGCTGCTGCCCAGGTCGGTGTAGACCTGCGGCTTGGCGGCGGTCAACGCAAGTGCGCCCTTGGGCACGCCCACGTTGACCGAGAACGCCGCGCCGGACTGGCGCTGGCAATGGGTGCAGTGGCACAGCGCCACGACGACCGGCTCGGCCGTCGTGGTGTAGCGCACGTCGCCGCAGAGGCATCCGCCTTCGATCTTGGGCATCGTCGCGCTCCGGTTCGTCAAGGTGCCGGCTGTTTCGACAGGTGCTGCAGGTAGGCCACCAGTTCCCAGACCTGTTCAGGCGAGAAGGTGCTGCCCCACGGCGGCATGATGTCGATGCCTCTGCGGCCTTCGGTGATGGTCCGGAAGGCGTCTTCTGGGGCGAAACGGGTGTTGCCCTTGAAGGCCGGTGCGCGTCCGCCGACGCCTTCGGACCCGTGGCAGTACGCGGCGCAGGCAGCGCCGAAACGTCGCTTGCCGGCATCGATGCGGGCTTGTTCTTCTAGGTCGAACGGTGGCGCGGCGTGGGCCGCCGCGCCCCATGCAACCAGGATCGGAGCCAGGCCCAGGGCCTGGAACATGGATCGCTGGCCCATCGATCAGTCCACCGTGAAGACCATCAGCGCCGAGCCGCCGGGCAGGTCGCGGATCTGCGGGAAGGCGCCCGTCAGGAAGCCCGGCGCGTGCGAGCCCAACCCGGTCGGGATGGCGATGTACTGCTTGCCGTTGACGGCATAGCTGATCGGGCCGCCTCGCGCGCCAGAGCCCGCGTTGAAGCGCCACAGCTCCTTGCCGTTGTCGGCGTCGAAGGCGTAGAGCACGCCGCGCATGTCGCC